>Ga0163147_10002283_pt1 | contig 27384 bp, 31 predicted proteins | sample OliLakLV19MP6G1_FD_148597 | JGI IMG/M metagenome (GOLD analysis project Ga0163147, IMG submission 148597) | Freshwater microbial mat bacterial communities from Lake Vanda, McMurdo Dry Valleys, Antarctica- Oligotrophic Lake LV.19.MP6.G1 | ecosystem: Environmental > Aquatic > Freshwater > Lake >...
CGGATTTGCTGTCGCATTTGGATATCATGTCGCTTACGATCTTCCAGTTGCATTTTTAGATAGTACTGGTAAGACCGGCGGGCAGAAGATAATTGCTGAGTCCTGAGTGCATCAGCCTGCTGCGCAATCCTACTTTCAGCAACCATAGCCGCTTCCTTAGCAGCTTTTTCTTGCTTATAGATGGCTAGTCGAGCATGGAGTGCCTTACGGGCAATTGCTGATTCCTTATCTACATCAGCGGTTAACCGATTGAATCTCGCCTGCTCCTTCAATCCGCGATCGCGATTAGCCTTGTCATGCGATGCCTTAATCAGCTCGAGATGCTTTTGCTCATCCTTCATCTGTTTATCTCGCAGCCTACTTTCAGCAACCATAGCTGCTTCCTTAGCAGCCTTTTCTTGCTTATAGATGGCTAGTCGAGCATGGAGTGCCTTACGAGCAATTGCTGATTCCTTATCTGCATCAGCGGTTAACCGATTAAATCGCGACTGCTCCTTCAATCCGCGATCGCGATTGGCCTTGTCGTTCTCTGCCTTCAGCTCTACGCCTGTACGACGCGGCTTGCCAGGCGTAATGCCACCAGGCGAGCCCAGCACCTTCAACCGACGAGTCTCCTCATCGGTTAGCACGCGAATCGCCTTAGCTTCCTTCAGATACTGCAGTTCTAATTTATTCTCAAACTCAACCCGACGCCTAGCAATGGCTTCGCTTTTTTCCGAGATATTTTGCAGGTTGGTCAAGCCGTTCACATAGCGATCGAATGGAGTCTGCAGCGACTCCATCATCTTCTTCTGCTCACGCCATAGCTGATTGGACTTCATGACACCTTTGGTGAGCGATGTCGCATCCCACACTGCCACATACGCTAACTTGCCGATTTGCACTGTCATTTTCCAAAGTACTCCCTACATCGATTTTCGGCAATTTCTTAAAAACCCAACCGCAAGCTACTTGGGAATAACTTTCCGTTCTGCGATTCGGGATCGCATAGCGTCCACGACTCTCGTTTGAATCCGGCGCGATAGCGATGACCATCTCGACGCACTAAACAGCCATCCGGCAAATCGCCATCATTATTCACCAGCCACCAGTAAACAACATCGTAGCGACCGTAATCATGCGACCACTGCCAAAGAATAACCTGGTCAAATCGATGTCCAGAATGATCGTAGAAATGATTCACCTCGACCATATCAATTGACTTAACCGGCTCGGTACCAGCACCGCTAGCCAGCATCGCGATCATGACCAGAAAAAGACCCACGACAAAAACCCCTTATGCAAAAAAATGGTCGCGCGGGACAGAATTACCAAGGGCGACAGTGGATAAGATACCCACATCGAATTTTCCCTTAGCTCACACGTACTCCGCGCGGCCATAACTCACGAGCTAACAAGTCATCACAGCCCACACAGAGCGGATGCCCAGTCGTTCAACTGCTTATCAACCGCCTTGCGGTTACCTTCTGCCAGCTCTACCTTATCTTTCGACTGCACACGCACCGGCAAGAACTGCGATTCCGTAATAGGCACTGGTGGCTTGTCACCCGGCTTAGCCGAACGTCCCCAAGCATACATCCGCACCGCGTTATGCACCTCCGCACAAATACGAGCGGTCATCCGCTTGGACTGTCCAGCACCCTCCAATTCATCCAGTGCGGCAGCGTCCAATATTTCGTCGACAGACCACGATTCGCCAACCACACTGGGCGGTAGCCCGCACCCCTTAGCAATCCTTACGATGGTTCGGTGGATTCTGTCGTTGATGAGTTTTTTGCGCGACCCTCATCGTCTTCGTTCACACCGACCACCACATACGACTTGCGGATAATCGGCGCAAGAGATGTCATGTCGATATCATCCAGTACGCCACTGACTACCTGTTCCTCTGTGAACATTGGCGTACCATCTGGAGAAACCAGCAGCCGAGACACCAGCAGCTCATCGCCAAACGACTGACGCTCGGGAATGGGCATACCATCCTTATCACGCATCGAACGCCGATACTCACGGTACACCTTCGCCGACGCGGGGCGCAAGAAAACCTGATCACCACCCGGCAAATCAACCGGAATCAGAGCAGTAGAAACTCGCTTTTGCAAAAACAGAACACGGTCTAAACCAGCCATCGCTTATCATCCTCGCTTACATTGAGAAACAAAAAACATCTCAGCAAGGATGATTTCGGATACTTACGGATGCTGCAGGCCATACCAGCTAATGTCCAACTGCAATTCAGTAGCTGTGACTGCACGGCCCACGCGTGCAATCCAATCACCGGTCGCCAAGTCGGCATCTGGAGCTAGTGCACCTGGTGCATCGCCAACGTAATAGGAGTCAGTGACCACCATGGTAGCACCCACCAACACTAATCTGCCACTAATGGCAATAATTCCATAACCACCATCGATGCCAGGCGTCAGTGCGATACCACGCACAGTAGCAGCCGCTTGCGATATGTCAGCATCACAAAGCTGGCATTCCTGCGTAACTGCATCGACATAGACCAACTGACCAGCCGAAATCGTTTCACCGAACAGCAGTAGTTGCGTCTGAGTCGAAGACGTAGCTCGCACCCCAGTAATCGTCACAGCAGCCATGTACTACACTCCTTTTTGCAAAAACACCAAGTAGACATAAAAAAACTCCCGCCCAAGTCCAGACTGGGAAAGCGAAGAGAACACAGCCACATGACCTGAACAGGAGGGAGGGCACCGGGAGTGCGCAAAAAAAACAATCACAGATTCTGTTGATTCGCCAAGTCGCCAACCGTATTTTCAGTTGGCGTACTGCTAGTATTTTCGCCCTGCATCTCAGCCAAAATCGCCCTAACGACCCTCGGGTTAGGCGCTCCAGTCGCACGATCGGTCGACTCCTCAACCATCGCCAGCGACTCCGCCACACCGACTTCATTCATGGCCGCCTGAACTGTTATGTCCGCCAACTGCTTCGCATGGACAACATCATCATCCGTACCTGTGAACTGATTCACCTCGTCGGCAATGGCTTTCGCTTCATCCACGGCTAGCCTGGCTTCTTTGATACGATCCTTAGCCGCCCGCAACAGCGCCATACGCACCATCTGCGTAAACATACTTGCCACGTTATCGCCAAACGCCAAAATCACACGCAAGAAATTGATCCCCGCACCTGGCTGTTTGCCAACGAATCCAATCAACTCACGCTCACGGCCGCGCACAGAAAAAAACGCATCCTCACTACCTTCCGCGCCACTTACGAAAATCATGTACTGATCAAACTCAACGACAACCCGAACCCCATCTTGCATTACTTCCCCGCAATGCGGAACCAACGTAATATCAAAATTCACGAATATCACTCCAGTTAAAAACTACCTCACGGAAGTAAAAACAACACCACCAACTAGCTAGCTAATGTTCTGGCCGGTCCCGTCTTGCCGTCGTACTGCCAATCAATTTCAATTGTCTTGCGCCCCTCCGTGTCGGCAGTGTAGTCCGGCTCCCGCACGTCAACGATAAAACCAGAACCAGCAAAGATATCCGCCGTGGTATTGCCCGGAACCAAACTGGATGTAACCGTCATCGTCTGCAACACCTTCTTCGCCGGCCGCGCTTGCGTACCGATGGACCGAATAATAATACCGGTCATCATCTGCGGATCTTCCAGCATTCCGGGACACTTAATCCTCCTGGCCGTATCCTGCAGATCTGTATCATCAATCACTGGTACTGGCGCACCGTAACGCGGAATGGAAATCACTTCCCACGTTCCAGTACTCACGCTTAAAGTTAACGTTGCACCCTGTTGCAGCTCGCACATTTTTGACTACCTTTTTTTTCTAATTGCCAATCACCATCCGCAAAACTAACCGCGTCCAGAATCGTTTTCGGTCACCGCTCGCCTGGTCGTACTCGACCCCTGTATCGCTGATGCCACCATTACACACGTACAGCTTCGTTGCGTCTGCCACAATCGCCTGTGTCGGCAGCATTCGATCTCGCACATGATTTGCCAACGATCGGCTGGCCGGTTGATTCTCCGCATAGCAATAAACATGCACGACCATATTTTCGCAGCCGTCGAGCCCTGCCAAATGCTTTTCCGAATTACCCATCGACTGCGTGTAAACGATATATGGCGCAGCGACACCTTGCCGCGCAGCCTCGCAGAATATGCGAGCATCGGTACCACTGCCACCAACCACGGCAGCGATTGGCGAGTGCGCTCGCAAGTGCTTAACAAAGTCACCCGTCAGCTCATTCAGGAATCCATCACGTCCACCCGCCATCTTACGATCCCTTTAGTCGATTCAGCGCCGCTCGAGCGCCTTCAATCATCGCTCTATTCTGCGTTACCTTGGTCAGCTTGACAACTTCCTTCAAGTACGGATGCGGTTCCACTGGGCTCCCTTCAATATGCTCACCCCACAACCACTTTTCGTGGCCCAATTCCAATGGACTACCATGCGCACCGGCCGGCACCTCATAGCCAACCACCAGAACCTTTATTTCACCGCCACGGTAGTTCAGCACCTTTGCCTTGAGCGTATCACGTAGCGGTTTTAGGCCAACCTTATCCCCCGGATAACCAGGCTTCGGCAAAACCGCCTTGGTATCACGGATAATCTGATCACCCACGCTCTTAAGCACTTTGTTGATCGCCGGCCCACGCACGAGGCCATCGATCTGCTCAAGCAATCGAGTTGCCTGACGCATCGACGATTCATCCAGTTGGATTCGCATGCGAGCGGTTCTGGCCATAGGTCACTGTACGTCCGAATAGGATGAAGCGACCTTCGTTGAATCAATTTTCTCATGTGCTGCAGCTAAATCTTCAGCCGCCATTTGCACTTCTGCGTTCATCCGCTGAATCAATTGTTCCAGTTCAATGACCGTCGAATAGGTAGCTATGGCGATGGTGGTGGAACTGATGCACCAGATGGCGAGGACTGCAAAACCTGCTCTGCGGATATTACTGTGGATTTTGCTTTTTGAAGCGCCTCTAATAACGTTGCTGAGCTTCCGGCTATCAATGACACTGAGACAGCTATGATTGTGACCAACGTCTTCCAGTTGAGCAGTATCCAATTGGCTACCTCTTGCACTCTTATCGCAGGCTTCTGCGGTTCGACGCTCTGCTGAGTGTAGGACTGAAACTGCACTCGGTATCCCGAGAACTCGCGGGTCTCGAGCCATTTTCCCGATACTGTTATCATTCCCCATACAATCCTCCTGTTCTGCGGAGTTGAACCGCGCTGGATATATTTCTTACTAAGTGTATACCCCGGAATTACACCATCACGGACTTTGTTTGCTAACGCACTTTCTATTTCGATGTCATCTTCATGAGTCCACGCTTTGAAGTGAGTACCAACAATCAGCTCGGCAGGTGCGTTGAGGATTTCACAGTAGGCGCTGTTTAGCCACACGAACCTGCCGCTAGCGTCGACTTCAGCGAACGGCGTAGTGCTGTCACAAACAAACGCCACTGCGTCCTCGCAGCTTAGTATATGTATTGCTGCAGTCACTATCTACCTTTCATTACAATCCAAAAGTACCACCAGTGTTAGGATCGGATGGTGCGTCGCCGTCATCTTCGCCGCCGTCCTTGACTGGTGGAGCACTTGCGCGAGCGAGTTCAATTAACTTGCCGACGTGCTTTTGCAGCTCCTCGGCTTGCCTTAGCACTGCCGCGCGAAACTCCTTACACCCGCCGGGTGGAGGCTGTGTTATCGGGTCATCGAGATGAGCCCATATCGGCAGCGTCGTGATGGACGCCTCAGCGAAGAATCCTTCTTCCAGGTCGTGTGCACGATTGTCATTCAACTCGACAAGTCCTTCTGGCCGAACAACACCGACTACCGCTTTATTCAGGTACTGGAACCAGATCGAACGAGTCGTCTGCCCAGCGCCATCACCACCCCACGACCACGTTAGCAAGCCTCGCTGCGTGTCGTCGATAAACGAATGCACCGCTGAACCCGACTGCCCACCGATTGAGATTGGCTGCCATCGCCAGACAACGCCGTTGTGCGTGATCTGCCGCGTAACCAACCGCTGAGCCAAAGGCCCTTCGCATCGCGGATAGCCCATCGTGTAGTGTTCACCCGATGGATTGTCGATCGACAGCTTCGCTGCTGGCAGCGGTATATTCTGGTCGATCTGAAGGATAGCCCAATCCATCATTACCCGGTCCGAGTAGCCTGCCATGATGACTTTGGCGGGAATCTTAGCGTTTCCCGCGAATGGGAATTGGCATTGGACCACTCGACCAATAGTCGTTCCTGCGACGTGCGCATTGGTCAGCACGAGTGTTTTGCCGTCTCGCTTACCGACGATTGAGCCTGAACCACATGAACCGCTATTGAGCACGCGACAGCACGATCGCGAGCTAGGGCCGATAGGTGTCTTGCTGTAGTTGACTTCCTGAAACTCTTCAGCCAGCGGGAAGTTGATTTCCATGATTTTTTCCTCCAAATTGAATACGTCGCTAGAAACCTGAATTAAACGCCGAACGCTTTAAGCAGCGACAAAATCAATGGCAGTATCGCTTCGAGGAATTTTGCGAGACCGTCCCAGTTAATGGCATCTACCTGCACGACTCCATCTTCGCCGATCGGAACCGCGCCGGACTCTTCGCCGGAAAATGCGATCTGCGCTACAGCCAGTTCCTGAGCACGCTCAACGAACGCTGGCGACAGCGATGCAACTCGTAGCTTGACTGCATCTCTGAAATTGATCTTGCCGTTTTTACGAGCCTCGACCACAGCTTTAAGAAGCGAGCTGCGAAAATTTTCGGTAGCTACTTCTCTTGGCCCTGGCTCATCCACTTGTGCTAAGACGTGCGACGGAACCGTAGTAGGCTCGACGATTTCCAGTGCCGACAGCCCAAATAGCACGGGGGCAAGCGTAGGCCGAGGACTTCCTTGCGAAGATGGTGTAACATCAGCCCAGGTTCGCCGTGTCGGCAATCGTGGTGCCACTGGTGCCGCCGGTGCCGCTGCTTTCCTAATGGATCTTCCTTCGTGCAACGCATTGTGCGTATCAAGCATCTGCTTGCGGCTCATACCATACGTCGATACACCATGATCGTTCTGTAGATGTTCGTCGAGTTTGCCAGGGTAGGACCATTGGCCCGCAGTGCGTGTGATTTGCACGGCCTGAGTTACGTTTGCTTGTGGGCACACACCGCCGGGGCAGGCTTGCACGGACCTTGTTCGCTGCACATTGCGCCGGAAAATCTGCGCATCGGCTGATTCAGTAAAGTATGCAATAAAGCATGACATCACAGCCAAGCTGAGTATTGACATTTTCAACATTCGCATCCGAGTCGTTCCTAAAAAGTAGGAGGTAAAGGTAATAGACAAAATGTCTACATTCCTTTTCGTATATTGTATAAATCCGAAATAAATTATTGATAGCGGAATTTATGTTGTGAGTGTTCGTGATTCTTTAATCACAGAAAATCGCCTTTGCGGTCACCCACGCGAAACAACGCACTGTAAAAAGGTTCACATCAAGTTCAAACGCAAAGGTGATTCTGAAATGGCTAAACTCAGCCTAGAACAATTGTCCCGTAAGATTGGCGATTCGCGAGCGAGCTTATCCAAGCTCCACGCGTCGCTGCAAAGTGCGATCACGCTGTACGACAAACTTGACAGCGATCGCGATAGCTTGGCCTCGGAAATCGACGGAGCTGAAAAGCCAACCGACGAACAGATCGCCAGCTTGGCCAAGCACGATAGCGATATCAAAGAAAGTCGACTCAAGAACATCGGCTTGTCCGATCAGATCCAAGCAGCCAAGGACAGCTTGACCGACTTGGAAAACGATCTCAAGCTCCGACAATCCAGCAACGATATGGATGAATTCCTGTCCAGTTCATCCGGTCGCGGTACCGGTGACCTCGGCAGCCTAGGCGCTGGTACCAGTGGCAATGTGCGAGTGCTGCCACTGACCTCGGAGCAACTCGACCACGATCTGTCGGTCTACATGGCTGCAGAGATCATCTCACAATCGTCACGACGGCACATTGAACCATCGATTGTCGCGATGGAATTCGGTAACGAACGGGTGGCTGCTTCACTGACGCATGCCAGCATGCAAGCCAACGATCATGATGCCGGCGGATCTTGGATCTCGGGCACCTACAGCGATCGCTTTATCGAATTGCTGCGTCCCGAATCGATTGTTCGGCAAATGGGCGTCGATGTTGTGCCACTGGACGATGGTACTATGACCATGGCCAAAGAGACCGGAGGACCATCGGGCGTTTATTTGGGCGAAAACCAAGACGCTGACGTAGAAGTCCTAACCACCGGCGATGTCAAGCTGATCGCCAAGGAACTGGTTTGCATCGTGCCAGCATCGGACAAGCTATTGCGTTCGCGTTCCGCCAAGGCTGCCGAACGGATTCGAAATTCAATTATCCGAGGTGCCGGGCAAACGGAAGACTTGTACTTCATTCGCGGCATCGCGGCCAGCGCTGGACCAACCGGCATGCGTTACTTGGCACTTGCGGCCAACATCTTAGCAGCTAACGGTACGGTGAACCTTGCCAACGTCACCAATGACCTTGGCAAGATGGAACTGCGATTGCTGGCCAACAACGTCGTTATGCGTCGACCAGCTTGGGCGATGTCGCCACGTACGTTGATTTATCTCTCCGACCTGCGCGACGGAAACGGCAATTTGGCGTATCCATCGTTGTCAATGGGTGACCGGCCAATGCTGCGCCGCAAGCCGGTGTTTGTTACCAGCCAGATTCCCGAGACGCTGGGCTCTGGCGACAAGTCGGAAATCTACTTGGTCGAAGCCTCGCACCTGATCATCGGCGACGCGCCTCGCATTGCTCTGGATGCGAGCAACACGGCTGCGTACAACGATGGTGGTACGGTCAAGGCTGCCTTCTCTGGCCGCAAGACGCTCGTCCGCTTGGTCATGGAAAACGACTTCAACACGTTGCACGCGGGAGCGATTTCGGTGCTTACCGGTGTTAACTGGGGCGTGTAGTGATTGATGATTGAGTGTCGAAGATTTACTGAAGCAGTTGGCGACAACTGCTCTACATTGATAACAAAAAAATATGCTTTTAAAAGGTAACAAACAACCATGCAATCACATGGCAAAGACCTCAAGGGTCAAACAACATCCAGGTTCGCTCGTGTGGCGACCGCTAGCATTGTCGCTGGTAGTGGCAGCGACAACGTGGAAATCACTAGCGACGTGATTACCATCAGTGCGCTGGCTCTGCGACCCGCTAGCGTTGTGTTCGAGATCCCAGTCACGGCTACACTGACCGCTGCAGCGACGTGTGTTGTCATTGGCGAGATCGAGAAGTCTGTCGACAACTCAACGTGGGTTGACATGTTGGCTAGTTCCACCCTGCTAACGCTTACCGGTGGCACTGGTGGGACGACTGAAAAGGGTGTAGCTCGCATGGGTGCCGACCTAATTGAGTCGGGCTGCGAATACATTCGCTTCAAGGCAACGCCAAACTTGAGCGCTGCCGGTACCGACACGATGGTCGTGGGTGCTGCTGTGGCTGTGTTCGGCGGATTGGAAGCTACCTAAGCTAACGACCCTGAATACTTAAAAAACGAGTCCGGTAAATCAATAATTGAATTGCCGGACTTTTTTCTTTTAACCTAACGTCTCACACATCAGAATTGATTCTACGGTCCAGTTGCCGCTATCGGGATACGCTTTTACATACCCACCTTCACCACGGCGATCCACGCCAGCGATGCCGTTGACTCGTACAGTGTTTCGCTCGCCGTTGTGGCGAAAGACAAAATGCACGCCACGCTTCGTACGCTGTTGTAGTCCGCTTTCGATACCGCTCTCGATGCATGCGTCTATTGCATCAATGTTGTCACAGTCGATAACGGTTATGTTACTGATCGCGCCAGTCACGATGGCAGGCTCGTAGTCGTTGGTCACAAACCAACAAACAAGATCCGCAACCGTCGCATACTCGGTCTGGTATTGCTTCCACTTGCGGGCTGGTTTTTTGCCACCCGAGAGCAGTGGGACAATTGACATTCCTTCGCATAATAGGCTGTACGCGAGCCTGAACGTGTCATTCGTCATCCACTGGTCAAGCATCTCTTCGGCTCGCTCGTGATCTGGTCCAGCGATACTGTAGGCGTAATTGGCAAGTTTGTTCATTTTTTCGATTCCCTGTTTCGCGGTTTGCGTTGCTGTGATGCGTTAACTATAGCAAACAGTATCGGCAGAGTCAAGCACTACGTAATTTCTTTTTTAGGAATAGTCTGGAAAATCTTTGCCACTCCCAGTACGCTGCCGTCGCTAATACCGAAAACAAACGGTGTGGCTTGTTTTGTTTTTAAACACGCCAGCACAAATAGTCAGTCAATCAAAAGCGGAGAATGCATCGGTTATGGAATCAGAAATAATTGTCCCAGTTAAGCTGCGTAAGAAATACGGTAGCCTCTTCCCTGGTGAACGGGCTGGGTTTGCTGCCAGTGTCGCCGCACGAATGATCGCCAATGGCGATGCCTTCGCATTGGATGCAGATGGCCATAGCATCGCGCCCGTAGAGCAATCAGGAGAACAGCCAGATAGCGACCAGCCAAACAGCAGCAAGGCATCCCGCAAGCCTCGCAACAAGCCGGCCAACGTAACACCGGGCTCTGACGCCAAGTCGGAATCGAAATCAGATGCCACGCCGGAGCTCAAGCCACCTGGCAAGACGACTTCGACCAACGACGACCCATCCCTGCAAGGATTCTTACTCGATGGAGTTAGTCGCGAAGTGGCCACCCAGCTCCTAGCCAACGGAATTGATAACCCAGATAAACTCGCAGAGGCCCTCCATGATGAAGGACGCGATCTGACATTTGCGTTCGCCGGTATCGACCAAAATGCCGTTAAAGACCTACGGCAAATCTACGCGGTTTGAACAAAACGTAATCTGCAATCAGCAATCGGAAATCGTCCATGGCAAGAGTCGCAGGCACCACAGTATTGATTGACGGTCCCACCGGGCGTTATCCGTATGACGGAGTAGCCGACAATATCGTCTGGCCTGTTCTGGTTGCTGATTTCAAATCGCACGCGCAGATCACCCACGTCCACGACGACCATCTAATCTCCAGTGAATTCGGTGGTTACCTAGCCGACGCCGTCGAGGAAATTGAAACCAGAGGACAGGTTTCGCTGATTAACCAGAAGCGACGAATGATTCTCGATGGCCTGCCGTGCGACGAATCTATCGCAGTACTGCGCGGTCCGCTGGTTTCCATCACCGCCATCAAATACCTTGACAAAGACAACGCCGAACAAACCCTTTCTCCCACCCTCTATCGTAGCAACTTCAGGTCGCGTCGCGGGAGTATTTGGTTTGCCGGCACATCCGCACTTACCATGACCTATGGCGAAGGTGCTGTCTGGATCGATATGGTATGCGGCCATGGCATTTCGCCAAACCTAGTACCAGCCCAGTGGCGACAATTGGTGGCTGTACTCGCCACGCGATCCTACGAACGTCGCGAGCTCGCTAGCGGCGGTGGACTGGACGCTGCCATGGAAGCGGTGATTAACCGCAAGGTCATTGCCGCCGGCGGTTCGAGGCGATACGTCTAAAGAAAAAAGGCAATGCATCATGCAAGAATATCCGCTTCAGCAATCTGCTTCTGGCACCACACGCCGCGCCACCATCGCCAAGCGTGACCGCGTAACCATCCATGTCGACGCAGCCAGTGGCGGTAGTAGCAATCCATCCTACACTCAGCTACTGGCAGCCAGAGTGCCAGCCGAGGTCTTGCAGGTATCTGGTGGTGAGCAGATTCGCGGTAAGCAAGTCGAGGCCACCACCACTTACGTTGTTTCTATCGACTACTTGCCAGGCATTACTCTTGATCAGCGATGCCAGATAACCATTATCAGTGGCGTCTACAATGGTACCGTGATCTACACTCATCGCGTGCATTTTGAAACAGACCGTTCGCGACCAAAGAACATGCAACTGCACTGCCGATCACGATAGCAACAGTCTATTGGGCTGAATAATCGACCGAGAATCTTCCTAGCATCAGCGGCGTTTTGGTAGGCGACGTCCCCTCCCACAGCGTCCATATCAGTGTTCGCTTGACACTCGTCAGCGCTGCGGACGTAGTGAACGTAAACGTCGAGCCGGAAATAGATGGCGTAAATTCGTCGACCGCCACTCGGTTGAGCGTTTCGACAGCCAGCCTGAGCGTCTTGCCGGTCAAGTTAACGGCTACCTCTGCAGCGTTTAGGCACGTAATAGCAATTGGCGATCTTTCACCCACAATCAACTTGAAGACGTTGGCCTCTTGCGATCGCAAGCTACCAGCACCGCCACCACCACTGCCAAAAAACACAGGAGCAAATGCCCCTCCACCCGATACTGGACCACTCGCCGATTCTGGACTGCTTACCGTCTGCCTATCGTGGTTGGTGACAATCACGACTACGCCACTTGTGCTCGACTCTGGATAGAAGTCAAGAGTATCGCCGTTAGTTTCTGCTTGAGTCAGATCAAACAGGTAGTAACCATCCTCAACTTCTGTGGCACTGGTGTCGGCGAGTGCCGTTGCTGTGCCGTTGTTCTTCGATACCTTGCACGATAACTGCGCAGCACCACCAGTCACCGGTAAGCCTGTCGCCGCCGTGAATGCGAATACCCTTAGTTTCTGCCCCGCTATATTTTTTTGCACAGTTAGTTATTCCAATTTTTCGTATGTCGCGATGACCCACCGGGCGTATTCAAGGAGATCCGAAACTCGCTGGCCTGCAGGGTGACGCTTGGCCCACAGTTCCGTCTACACTCAAGCGAGTGAAAACACCCCTGATGCAGAAATTGCTACGGTCAAAGTATTACCTGTCGTTGCAGTAACGTCGGCGGGTGCATCGTCCAGCAAACAGTAACATAACACGTTGCCCCCTACTTCATATATCACCGCAAATCGAGCAACGATACTGCCACCGCTGGCAGTCCACACTGGGTCTGTCGTAACGTCAACCGTAACCGTCGTTGTACCGCCCAGCGTCAGGGCAACGACAATACCCGCACTGGTGTATCCGTTTGCGTTGGCGTGCTCGTTTGTCAGTCCGGCAAACGTCGTGCTCGCCGCTCCGATGTTGGACGTGGAAAGAAACAAAGCCATTCGAAACGTGTCTGTGTCGATGTCGAACGTACCATTAAGCAGCGATGTACGACCGGTATTAGTGAAAATCCAGGGGCCAGCGGGCATGTTCAGTTTCCTTATTTAGTAAGCATCAGATAGTAGTAATTTGCACCGCGTGCATTGCCACCCAGCGACGGGCGATAAGTAGTAATCGTCAGCACTGCCGTTGCGGGCGTGACCGTAATGGAGCCACCTGCCGTGACTGTCGGCGCAAATGTCGACAGTGATAGTGCTACTGTTGTCGGCGTGACCGTAATGCCAGTAGCCGCTGTAACCGTAGGGGCAAATGTCGTTAGCGTTAACGATACTGTACCCGGAGTCACTATTTTTGCATCACCAACCAACACGGATGGTGCAGATGTAGTCATTGTTAATGTAACTACATTCGGAACAACGGTAACAGGTGTTGCTATCGTTGGAGCGAATGTCGTTAGCGTTAATGTCGCAGTAGCAGGAACGACTACCTTTGCGTCACCGACAAGTATCGTTGGAGCGAATGTCGTTAGCGCTAGTGCTGCTGTAGTCGGTGTAGCAACTACGCTTCCACCTGCCGTGACCGTAGGCGCAAATGTCGTTAGCGTCAGGCTAGCGACCGTAGGTGTGACGACTACTGCGCCGCTTGCTGTGACGGTTGGAGCAAACGTGGTGATCGTCATCGCAAGCGTAGGCGGCGTTACTGTCTGTGGTGTTAATACCGCCGGCGCGAATGTCGTAAGCGTCAACGCAAGTGTTGACGGTGTTACTGTTTGGGGTGTTAATACATCGGGAGCGTATGTGGTTAGCGTTAGTGATGCTGTAGTCGGCGTGACTGTCTGAGGCGTACTGACCGTGGATGCAAATGTAGTAAGGCTCAGAGCAGCAGCAGCAGGCGTTACTGTTTGTGGCGTGAGAATGGTTGGTGCATATGTCGTGATCGTCAGTGCAGCAGTAGCCGGTGTGACCGTAACGCCACCAGCAGCCGCTTGAATCGCACCTTTGCTTAGGCTTCCAGCTTGAACAGCACCTTTGCTTAGGCTCATCCGAATGCCCCGCCCTTCACGTTCCCCACATCATTGGGCGCAAAGTAAACAAAGCGATTCGCAAATGTATCGGCACCACTCTTGGCGAATGGCGTTGACCCGACAGTCTCATTGTCAACGTTACGCAATATCTGATCTGATTCTGATGTTGAATAGTTTGTTGTGTTGTTTTTACTTAGCCCTATGCCGTTCTGTACGGAGCCTTTATCAAGTGTCATTATTGAATAGCTCCACCAAAAATGTTTCCAGTGTTAACGGGAGCGAAGTAAGTAAGGCGATTAGCAAAGGTGTTACTGCCAGATTTTGCAAACGCAGTTACACCTAATACTTCGTTGTCCAAGTTTTCAATAGAATCAATAGTCCCAGAATAATTTGTGGCGTTATTAAAAAAGGCATTTCCTGCAAAACGCATTGCGGGAGTAGTCGAGGTTAAAATTCCACGTCCACCTGCACCTGAAAAACCCTCTATGATATTGTTGAGAATTACCGATCCAGCAAAGTAGGCGGTACTATTCCCTGTGATTCCTGCGGCAGTACTTCCGTTTGCAAGGAAGCTGTTACCAACTATACGGTGCCTTGCAGAAGTCAAGAAAATTCCGTTACCAGACGTGCCTAGAGAAAATATATTACGGAGGATTGTTGCACCAGAACCAGCAACAGCTATTGAATTGGTGAAATTTCGTATCGCCCCATCTTTGAAGTAGCACCCCATGACGAACGCAGCGCCACTGTTCATGCTAATACCTGTTGCACAATCTGTGATTTCACAAAACGTAACAGATCCAGAAGCTGCTAGTATTCCTGTTCCGGTTGTATCTGCGATCTTACTATCACTTATCCCAGCCGAACCACTAAGTGAAACAAGTGTGCTGCTTCCACCGTTGCGGATGTAAAGGTTTTTCATAAAGATGATTGCAATAGGAATAGCTGCTCCACCATTTGCATTTATCTCACCGACACCTCCATCACCAGCCGCAGACGTGTAGCCCTCAATCACAAGTGGTGCGACGGATGTTGGCGCCCCGTAGGTTGCCAGTGAAAGTATTGCGGCAAGCACTTCAGCAGTTCCGGCTTTTATATTGAAGCGGTCTCCATCGGTTGCGTTTCGCGTTACTGTGTTCAGTGCGTGCTGCAAGTCTCCGTATGGACTACCGATTGTTCCGGCACCGCTGTTTGCATTGATTGCTGGATCGACGTAAATCTCTGTTAATGGCATTATGTTTGCTCCTCGCTAAAGTTCCATGGGCCGTAGCCTGCCCTATTCGATGTTGATAAAAATGTTCTGTAGGAGTTTACATGACCTAGCGTTACTCCCTGGCTACCCTCCATGTACGCAGCTACTAGTGCGGACATGGCTTGCACTGCCTGAGAATCACCTCCAAAAACAACACTGGACACTGCTTCGTCGAATGCTGCTAGATCAAGGCCGCAAGAAAAGTTACCACTACCGCTGAACGTGACAGCCGAACCACCCGGCGTTAGCGACAAATTACAAGTCGATCCTGACACATTGATTAGATAGTAGACCTGAGCAAAATCCGTTTGTGTTGGGTACGCAGAATTGCCGTTAGAACTATTCACGCCCATCCACATAAATCTATCGTTTTCTGCTATCGAAGCTCCAACTGTCAAATCGTCGCCGCTCCAGCTGCCAGTAGATTGGACAAAAATTCCTAGTTCAGTATCTGTCCAAGGCGTAGACGGTACTCTCCATACATACGCGCCTAACGCTGAAATTCGATTTGCATCCATAGCACGTTTTACTGGTTTCATAATTGCATTGCTGGCAACTCTAAAGCCAGCACCGAAACCCATGTCAGTAAAATGAGGAAGCCACTGGGAATAAACCATCGCCATCCAGTTGCTCATCCACGGACTGTAGTAGTGTGGATCATTAAAGATCCACCCACCCCAGTCCCGACGTCCCTGGTCCCACTTTGGATGACTGACTGAGTGGAAGGCGTCTAGATTTTTCAGCATGTTTTCTAGATACAGCTTGTTCGGGTTTGCGTCACCCATTACGGCCCATGCCCAGGACATCATATTCGCGGCCCACGCTCTACCTCGCGCGGCTCCTCCCGATGGTACGACTCCATGCCTAGGAGTTGTTTCGGCACTGTAACCATCGAAGGCTTTATTGTGCCCGAAGATATTCATAAATCCGCTTGACAGGCAAAGCGAAGCAGGGGACATGGCGGAATCCGCAAGATATCTTTCACCCGTAATGAATGCAGCAAATGCAGCGTAGTTGACGCCGTGATCGGTGCCGTACCCCGCAAACGAACCGCTACCGCCGACAGGGTTGTCTACTAAAATATCCCGCGATCCCGCGTCATTATCTGCTGATTGACCCAAAAGTGCGTGAGCCGCCTCGATTGCCATCCCTGGGTAAGTAGTTGCACCAAATACTCTTCGCTTTTGTGGTATGAATCTAGGCGACGCTTCCGTGTCTATTACGCGGTGGTCGTAGACTGAATTGAATACCGCCAAGCCAGCCTGTGCGGCCACTCGCATGTTTCGCCACTGCGTGGACGTTTGAAGCGTGATAGCACTCGAATCATATCGAGTAATAGGCCCTCGTCCATTGTACGCCCCGACGTTGTTTATCTGTGCTCGATGCCCGTTTATGCCGAGCGGCACATAAGTAAAAGTTAAGTCTACTGGCCAACCAGTATCGTCCCATTTTAGAGGCGGCAAATACCCACTGACCCTAGCCATTTTCTTTCGACTTGCTGTACTGTACGTCACACTCAGCGTTGGCTTGGTCGCGCTGCTTACGTTGATCCAGTGTGGTGTTGCGTGCTGCGCGTCGTCTGCACTGTAGAGGCTTGCCCATTGACAGTAGTAAGCATGGGACAACGTACTGCGACTATCCACAGTCGTCGCACCAACTTTTACAACTGCGTCGTAAGTACGTCTCTCCTTGGTCTGCTCAGCTCCTGTCGGATCGTTGACCCACCAATGCTGGCTGAGCACCGGCACCCAATCCATTGCAACTACTGTCGAGCCATCTGTATCTAGCCAGATGTCGAGGTAGTTCAGGCAAACTAGATGGTCGTCACCTGTCAACGACTGCCAACAGAAGTACCGAACGAATAGCGGCGTGTCGGCTTGCACCTCGCGTCGTGTGCTGGCAGCAGATGCGGCCTTGAGTCCGAACGCCCTGTCACCCAGAGCACCGCTTGCAAATCCATTGTGGTTAGTCAGGTTAATAGTGTGGTCGTTACTCAACCCAGAGATAAACGTCACCGGGTTCAGTGTGCTTAACGGCACTGTGCCGGTTTCGTTGTATACTTCGATTGCCGTTGATCCCGAGCCTGCAACAGATCCTAGATCGACCACCATCGTACACTTGCGCATTGATCCATCGGACCAAGTAGCTACGTCGACTGGATAGCCTCGCAGGTTCGCACCGCCAGCAATCCTTACTTTGGCTACCTGCGTCGAAGGGATGTCGCCCTTCTCAAATGCCAAGCCAAACTTAACCAAGCCTCTGGAACTTGTTGCTGCCGTGTTGCTAAATGTCAGCGTATGCAAGGCAGGCACGTCAACAGGCGGTGCTGTATCCTCCAACGCACTGACGCGCACCGATAGCACATTAGCCTCAGCTATCATGCTCTCGTAAGTGTCAACCACATTAGATTCCAGTGCAGTCAATCGATCAGACAGTGCGTTGGCTTCGTTAAGCATGTCGGAGTAGCTCATGCCTATTCCAGTGCAGTGATACGGGCTGTCAGTGAGTCCAAGATCGCACGCAGGTTGACTAGGGTGGTGGCCTTCTCTTCCAGTAGCGCGTCGCGTTCCGCCGTGAGCGTTGCTAGTGCGATGGATAGCGAATCAATCCCAGCCTGGAACAGGGTATCCTCTGCTACGTCATCTGCACTGATTGCGGTTAGTAGGGTCTTTACTTCTTCGATTCGTGGGTCTGCGGCCATGTTATGGTCCTTCGTTAGTGATATTGAGAGTGAGTTTATTGGCCGTGTCGATCACCGAATTCCAAGCGAAGTTTCCGCCTGCTGGAATCGCCGTTGACGACCTTGGTAGTTTGCCGACTTCAGTAGCCGCCGTGGCTGCGTTGGCACGAGCCGCTGTCTGTGTCACGTCGGCATTTATTGCTGTGACAATCGCATTCGCAATTGCTGTGCTATCGACGAATCGATTCTGGATCGAAAAATGGCATATCTCGACACCAACACGACTTACGCCGTCAACGGTTCCTGCCGTGATAACCACACGATAATCAGCCGTAGCGGTATAGCCTGTATTGTCGGTATCGACGGTGATCAGATGGTAGCCAGTGCGACCATCAAAATTCAACTGAATGGTAGCACCTACAGTAAGTTCAGTAGCCGATTCATTTCTATACACGACTACGGTTGGATTGCCATTTATGTCGGCAGCCCAAGTGATTGGCACGCCCCCTGTCGTAGCAGTGTTGTAGCCAAATCGAACCCTCGTGCCTAAGGGAAAGTCGCCTATGTATTTCATGTTAGTTACTTTCCGTCATTTGAGCCAACGTAAATTGCCCGGCCAACAAGCGGTGCAATTATCACTGAGATGCCGATCCAGATTGCCAGGGTGGTGAGTATTGTCATGTGTATGTTCCTGCTTGCACCGTCAGCGGTGTAGCCGCAAGTGATCCCAGGTTAGCTAGCCCGCCTACATCGTTCCATGCCGCTGCAGCACCCGTGTAATACAGCTTAGGCGTTGCACCTGTGGGACCCTGCCCGTTAGCACCAATCAAATCTGGTGACCACAGATTGCGGATTGATGCGTTGGTAATATCGGGCAATAGATAAGCCGCATTGCCCCAATCCATCCAGAAAAACTCCACAGCACCATCGAATAGTACGCCGCCACCGTCTGATTCACCAAAGATGCCAAGGTTCGGTTGAATCAACTGATTAACGCCCAGGGAACTGAATGTACGCGTCCCACTCGTTGAATCAAATGCACCACCACTGCCTGCTGAATTAGCAAGTAGTGTCCCAACTTCCGTTGCCCAGTTTGCACCCGCTGCAACACTTGTGAAATCGACTGAGATAAAATGTGTCCGCGTAACCCCGACTGCAGGTGTGAAGCTCGGACGCATATTACAAAACGTACTATTTAACACTTGGAAGCGAATCGACGTTGTCGATGGAAACCACATCCTAAACGTAGGATTGCTGTCACCAAGAATATTTGCGCTTGTAGTTATCACGTCTGGTCGAAATCGAATAGCCAGCACAAGCTTAGCCAGTCCAGTTTCCAGCGGTGGTATGAATCGTGATCTAGCTGTCCCACCGTTGTCGACCGCAATGAAGACTGCACTCGATATGGTCGTAGTCGTCCATGCATGTGCAATTCCACCAATTGTTGCTGTCGTGGTTGTCTCCGTTGAATTTGATGCCGATGTCGTATGCCGTAGTTGGACGTAATCCCACACATCCACAGTGCCTGGGCTACTGGTCCAAGCCGATGCATTTGTCCCTAGATGATCATCAGCGATACGATATTCACCACCGACTATTGTAATTGCACGTCCATCTTCACCTGAGATAACACAATTGAAATCTGAAGTAGTCAGTGTCGATATAGCTTGCGACAGGAGGTCAGTCCACTCGATGAATGACGGCTCAAGTGTTCTGTTGGTCGTGCGATTAACGTGATCGATGTAATTCACATTACCGAATGCACCCTTGCCTGCGTAAGCTGCTTTTGGCGTATAAGCCGCTACCACTTCAGCAATCGTCGTTCGCGCCGCTGTATGAGCGGCAAACACATCCACATATGGAATCGTTGCACCATCGGCACCTAAATTGATATTGCCAGAAGCATACCGAGTGTTATTTGGAGATATGTTATTCGTGTTGAGTATCGTTTCTGCGATGTTGTCCAGGGCTCTTGTATTTCCATACGCGAATGATGTAACGGGTGCTGGAGAATCAAGCGACCGAGAAACACTTATTGACTTACCGATACCTAGAGCAGCGGCTGGATCGTAAACAATCGCTATATTGCTTGCGACGTAATTGTCACGGCTTGCCGCAATACTGATACCTAGTGGGGCTCCACCACTGATAATTACGTTACCGACGATCCGCCATCGAGCATAGCAAATAGCGAGGGGTGCGATGTATGGATTATCCGCAATTATCATCCCTTGGACCGTGCCTCGTGCGTTGCCTTGCACAAAGATGTTTCGCTCGATGACAACTCCAACCGAATCATTTTGGGTTGGAGTCGAAGGACTATCATCCATGAAGAATTGCAAAAAGTCGCTATGCGGGTCTCCAGGGTCACTCGTTCGGGAAAATGGCAATGTTGCAAAGTTGTCGGTGATGATCCAACTGTACGGTATGCTAGGAGCACTTGCGGATTGATAATCTTGGTAGATTCGCGTAAACGTATTGCCGACGATTGTCCATAATCCAAAACTCATATTTGGCTTGATTGCGTTGCCGAACAAATTCAGCTCGCAGTCCCTGACCTCAATCGAACCAGATACACCACTCGTACTTATGTTGGCTCGCATTGCGTTTGGCAGATAACTTATCATGGGATTCTGTCCAGTCCACGACACAATCTTCGAACGAATGCCATCACCTGTAATATTGGTGAACGATGAGGTTCCACCGGTGACTAAATTCGTACTGACGATTTGACCAGCCGACACCGTAAACGTAGCTTCCGCACCCGTTACATCGTCAAAGATCATCGAGTAAGTACCGTCGGCCATTAGATCGCCAACTGTCGGACGACGTACATCAAAGCTTGCAATCACGCCACCAGCCGTGAACACCGGCAAGATGCTTGCGTATTCTGGATATGCATCCGATGCAGCATCAAATGTTTCATCGGCTACGCCACGATAATTACCTGCGAGGCGACAACGTAAGAATCGCAAATGGCCGACGGTGCCAGAGAATCCAATCGCTGCTGCTGAGTAGCTGACATTATTCCCAGCCGCCCAAGCCGTGGTCACAATCTTCAAGTCTTCGCACGTAAAATTGCCAGAGTCGACAAAACGCAGGCGATCAATGACAGGTTTGTTCAACGGATCTTGAGCGATCAGCCGAATCGCTACGGCAGGATTGCGGCTCGTGAGTGTCCGAGTAGTGTAGTTCCCAGGTGCAACGGCAATGACTTTCCCACTTAGCGTTGCGTCACTATTGCCGAACACAGTGTCCCACGTCGCGTCGCTGGTAATCGTGTAATCAGATGGCCCCGGAGGCGTGCCACTGCTACCGCCAGTGATAGAGCCTCTGACCGAACTGCGAACACTACTAAGTACTGGGCTTATGATGCTCATTCGATTGTCAAATCCATCCGTTAAGACTGGTCGTTCCAGTTGCGCCCGTAATAACCAACCGCAGCTGACACCGACGCGAAACCTTGAGGGTCTTAATTAAAGACACGGTAAAGGCACATGCGGCCGTACCCTCGCTGACAGGCACCCACGTATCAACGCCTGTAAAATTGGCCTGCAACGCAACGCTAGCGCCACCAAATACCCCGTTGACTGCAATGTCAACTTCGCCGCCGGAGTGAATGACCGCTGTACTCGTGACGTTGGTTGTCGCTGAGGTTAAAACTTGCGTGAACATCTGTTAGACGACTCCGTTATTTCGCTTACTGCCAAGTGGTCCGCTACTCTCTTTGTTTCGGATCGCGTAGACCGTCCGCCGCTTAGTAGTCGCCGTACCGCTGCTGGCATCCGTGGAACTGGCACCATCAGCAAGCACTGAATCTAGGCTACCAATTTCGTCAATCATGCCACGGCTGATTGCATCCGGCGTAAAGTACATCAGCCCTTGCCCAAAGCTCTTCAGCACATCCTCACGCTTAAGACCACGCCCACGAGCAACATGCTCTACGAATTTCTCACCGGCCATGTCAACGATCCTCTTCCGGTCCGCGCGGGCCTCATCCGTGATTGCCTCGTATGGAATGCCAAGGTTTTTGTTTGGCGATACCGCCGCGCGGATAACCTCAATATCCAATCCGCTTTCTTCGTGCATCCGCTTCATCGAGTACACCATGATCTGAGAACCCAGCGAGCCAACCCAGCCGCTCTCAATCCCGACAATGCGGCTGGCCTGCGAGGCTAGCCAGTAGCCGGCGCTAGCGGCCTCTGGGTCAACAACGGCGATGACTTCCTTGCCCGTTTCTCGAGCTGCCCAGATCGCGTCAGACGCCTCTTGTAGTCCGTGATGGTGCCCACCGGGGGAATCAACGTACAACACAATCCGCTTGATAGAGGCATCGTTTGCGGCTGCCATGACCTTAGCCGTCACGCCTCGATAGCAACTGGAGTCAAAGTACCAGGACCACAGACTGTACTTGTAATCGAGCGCACCGAGAACATCGACCTGGGCCGTCGTGCCGTGCCGAGTAAACTCGCCCCCTTCAGCTTGCGACTTGATTTTTCCCCAAATCTGACTCCACTCACCATGCATCGGAGCAGAACCAGCAACAGTCTGACCAACAGCCGCATGCATCGCCGCGACTCGCATCTGTGCCGTGTACTGCGATCGCGAGGACCAGCGATCGAATGCGTCACCGTTGAATAGCATCATAATTCTTCAGCCCCTCGAATAGCCCCGCGCGTTGCAAAAAGACCCAAACCGCGTGCATGGTCCAACGGCCCAAACATCACTCGATCGGATAACACTTGGTCGACAATGGATGTCGCCAAAACAACCTGCGATACATCTCGATATCGACAGTAAATCTTGCAGGCAGGCATGATGGCCGAATGCAGTCTACCGGCATGCTTCTGCCACGACTCAGACAATCGATCTTCTGTATTGCCACCAGCGGCCACACGTTCCAAATCTCGCTGCAATACCGACTCAACGCGAGCCACGGCCTCTGCTAGCACGTCGACGGCAACAGTGTCCATTTCATCGCGATCCGTGGTCGCGTCCGCCACGCTACCTCCACGCGATCGGTCATGATGCTTTGGAATGCCGTTTTCCAATGCCGTCAGCAATCGAGGCTTATCGAACTTCGATTCCGACTGATTACCATCGCTCGAACTGGCATCCGCATTGTTCGAAGCACTGTTCGCAGCATTGCGACCGCTTGGGTATGTACTGCCGAGCGTCGCTAGATTCTCAAAGCCCCCAGGCACCAGATAAACCTCACCTTGACCATCGGGCAACGGCTCGCGATTATTCAGCCCACGCCATTCATCTGCTGACGCAATGCCATTGCGACGCTCTATCTCCAGCGTCTCAGCCTGCTTCTTCGCATCGCCCCGCAACAGGGCCTCCAGCACGAATTCGAACACATAAGGATCGTCAAACACAGCACGCAGCCGACCCTGAGCATCGCGAGTATGCGTAATCTTTCGGCGAATCGCCCGTTCGAACCGAACCGCATCGGCACGTACGCAAGTCATCACGAACTGCTGAATCATCGCGTCGACGGTCGAGAATTTATAGTCGTCAAAAATCTGCACTAGCGCGGGCGGTACGTTATAAAACGTACAAAGCGTCTTGGCTCCGTACTTCTTTGACTCAATTAACTGCGACTGTTCCGGCGAGTACTGTATCTCCTTCCATTTCGCACCCTCCCACATCACCGGAACGCCGTGCCAATTCTCCATTCCAGCATGCAGTTGATTGGCCTGTGCGCGAAACTCGGCGCGTTCTTCATCGTCGTCAATGTACGTCGGGTATTCAATAACTGCCGATGGCCTAGCCCCCTTGGCAAACCATGATCCCGCATACTGAGTCATCGCCATGTTAAGCGATACTTCCTCTGTAGCCATGGGGACCACACCATCACCGGTATAGCCGTCACTGCCAAACCCGACGATGTTTAGCATGTCTCGATCTGGGATTCGATAAACGCTATACCTCTCGGTGCGTGCGTCCATAAGGTCCGTCGATACCGTCCACTCTAACCTACCGTCCCGGTCACGCTGTGGCATAACACGCGAATTGTGAATCGGCCACAGTGCCACAGGTCGGTCATTGCGATCGCGCACAATCTCCGCATAGCCATTGCCGCGATTAACCACACGAGTCTGCAGCAACTCGTAGAACACCATACTATCCATGTCTTCATTCGGGCAATCGTGGAGCAATTCCCACAATTGATTGTCACTCGAGCGCCGCCTAGCCAGCGACTCAGCAACTTCCAGAAACACCATTGGAGGCAACGACGCCAGCGTTTCGGCTCGCGCTCGAGTGCAAGCGTAAACAGTCGGCAACGTCATAGCCGACTCTTGGCTGAACGTCAGTCCCGCTGCGGGGCTTTCACCGTACAGACCGCCGAGAGCTCCGCCCCACCAGTATCGCTCGCCTTGCTTGACGATGGAGTTTGATATGCGTCCAGCACCTTGCGACAGTCGTAACCCGCCAAGACCAATCGATCGCAAGCCGTAGCCAAACGACCGTTTGGTCGCAGACCAACTCTTGGACAGCATATTGTTATTAGCTTTCCTGGACAACTCAATCGCCGTTCATGTTCGCGACAAGAAACAAAATAAAGAACAGCGGACAGTTTAAAAAAGACCGCTACTATCGGTGGATTTCGGAATCATGCATCCATGCACGCCACAACCGATTGACAACGAAGAAACCGACTTGGAACGATGGCCTGCGAGCGATACAGCTATTGTTGTTCCGCGTTTTATAGCCAATGACACCACACCTGCGACGACTGCTGCACGTAAAAATGCAATCGTGCCGCTCTTGGGCACTCACTCGATCAGCAGCAAGCCACCGTTCCAAGTCGGCTTTACGTTGTAACTGAAATCAAAAAATACCGGCACCAGGCCGACCACTCCAAGCACCGCTACTGACGCAGTCACTCGGCGGATCGCACGCCCAGCCATTAGCCATAATCGCAGCCACCAACGGGTCAATCCGTGAGATCGACTTGTCTTTAGCTGGATAGCTGTTTCCATTACGATCCGGCTTGGTCAACACACAACCCTCTACAGCAGCATCCAATACCGGATGATTGCCGTGTACAATCTGATGTCGCTTGAGCATGTTAGCAAACCTCTGACTGGGAGCCGCCATGCTCCAGCCCTGGCGGTGTGGATAACACTTCATTCCGCCTGGGATTAGAATGTTATCTACCAGCAGGATTGACTTGGCTGGATCGTATGCCGTCGCTTGGACTTTAAAATAATCGCATAACTGCAAGATCTCCTGGCCGACTTGGTTGTAATTTATCGTGTCGCCGTCGCAAATCCGCACCGGCCCGAATTCTCCTACATAGCGAGTTTCGGCCAGGGCACGATACGGGATCTCTTCGACTTCTTCGCGGCGTTCAATCTCCGCACTCGGTACCCAAATCAAACCAACCCAGCGGACTAGCGGTTCAACGACTTTGCCAAAACGCATCCCATGCTTCCAATTGGGAAACGCCAGCCAGAAAGCGGTTAAGTCGTTCACTTGCGAAATGTCCAGCCCGCCGAAACATCGCTGGTTCATCAATGAGCTCATGCGGAACTTGGTTCTACCACATGCTCGCCAAGCGGCTCCAGACACCCAGAGTTCACCATCACCGGTAACGATGTTTAGGTTGTATCGCTTCGCCTCCGCTTCCGCCTGCGGTCCTTCCGCATCGATGATTTCGTTTTTGATTCGCTCCAACGGCGTAACGATATCGACCGATGGATTGGCACGACGAATCGCATGGTCAAGGCGTTCTGGTGCCAGCGGATTCTTGTTTGCCAGCCCCTCTGCATATCGCGTAATGTCTTCTGCGATAGGCTCCACTTCCAGGAATCGCTGGAATCGCTTGGCTGGCTGGGTAACTCGCACTTTCGTAGCCGTCTTGCGACTAGACCCAGACGCAATGGCATCACTGGTACCCAGTTCGATTACTTCGCCAACGTCGATTGGTTGCTCGAGCCTCCGCACGACCAACAGCGTTGCGCCAGCGGCTGCAGGCTCCAGCACGACAACGGGAATGGGTTCGGCACTGGCGATCATAATGAACTGTGATGTCTTTAGTCGTCGCTCCTGCAGGATCGCCTTGGCCTTTAGATGCACCTCGCCCCAAATGCACTTGAGCGTTCGGCCATATGTCGTCATCACCAACTCTAGCGGCTGTAGTCTCGCTTGGCCACTTCTCCGCAATGTCACGTACAGACGACGGTCCCTCTGCTGGTGGAGTTCGTCGAATAGGATTGCCTGTGCATCGTAGCCATCATGCCGAAACGCTTCGGACGAGATCACCTCGTAGTACGAACCAGAACCGTGGTGGATAATTCTCCGGTCCACGCGAGAGTCGTTGACGAACAGTTCGTCGGCCAGGTGCGAGGCTCGCGCGTAATCCCTAGACTCGTTAAAAATCACCCCAGCCTGATCTTTGCCGGCCGCACATCCGTAGACATATGCCTTACGCTGACCATCGCCGCGAATCAACGTCAGAACCAGCGTTGAGCCTAGATCGGACTTGCCGTTTTTTTTGCTAAGCGCTAAATAAACTTGCGAGTAGCGTCGCAGTTTGATCGTACGTTCCTTGCCACGCCTGCGCTCTTGAAAATCTCGCACCCAACCAAAGACGGACAAGTAAAGCTTGCGTTGCCAATGGATAAAACGATACAGTTCACCTGGGTCGGACGCCATCGAGTCTTTCGTATAGCAAAGAAACAACTCCACGAATCGGCATCGGATATCGCCCGCGCCGTAGTGTACGACTTCCGGTCTGTTTGGATGTTCAGCCAGTTCGATAGGGATCTTTAGCAGCTTCCGATGTCCCGCGTCGTCGTATTCCCAGCGAACCCATGAACCCTTGTGCCAATAGACGATTCCACCATCCCTATCCCGCGACAGGTCGTAGGCAAATCCCTGCTTGACCGCCTCCATATCCACCGGCGATTCAATCCATTCCGCCCAACCCTCGTGCAAGGCACGGAGCACTAGCGGATGATTCCTATCCTCTTCTGGCCATTCTTCTGGTTGCCAAGGATAAAACCAATCTGCATCGAATGCATCGATCAGCGCTGGGTGTGTAATACTCTCGCGTGCTAATTGTTGCCGATTTTGCATCTTTGTGAAAACTGTTTATCCTACGCCTTTTTGATAATAACCCGCGACTGCGCAGGTGAATAAGTTGTTATCGGGATGAATCAAGAACAGCTAGCGCATCACGAAGTCTTGCGAGTTTCGGTAATTCGATCGCACAAAACCCAACCGATCCGTGACAGTCGGCTCCGGGATTGTCCCTAATGTCCTTGGCCGCGTCCATCAGTTC
>Ga0163147_10002284_pt1 | contig 27381 bp, 23 predicted proteins | sample OliLakLV19MP6G1_FD_148597 | JGI IMG/M metagenome (GOLD analysis project Ga0163147, IMG submission 148597) | Freshwater microbial mat bacterial communities from Lake Vanda, McMurdo Dry Valleys, Antarctica- Oligotrophic Lake LV.19.MP6.G1 | ecosystem: Environmental > Aquatic > Freshwater > Lake >...
GCGGGCGTGCAGCGCATCACCGACATTTTCGGGACGCCCGCGCTCGGCACAGCGACCGCGCTGTATGGGTCAAGCCCAGTGCCGATCCGCCAAATCCAATTCGAGCGCGGCGTCCAGAATTGGGGCATCGTCGCCAGTTATCAACCTGCAACGGGCGTGCGCATCGCCTACACGTTGAACGGCACGACATGGACAGAAGTTGCGATCACGTCGTTTTACGATAACGGTGGCGATCTGTCCAACAGTCCGAAGCCCGGCTTGTGGCTCGATCCGCATCGTGCCGGACATGCGCTGGTGACGGCGTTTTCGGCAACCAGCAATTGCACCGGATTGACGGGCGTCGTCTACGAAACGTTCGATTATGGCGCGACGTGGGACGTGCGCGCCGATTGGGACGCGGGCGATTGGACGGCGGGCTGCATCGTCGTTCCGTATCAGGATACGCGCGCACGGACGTTTTATCACGGATGGAGCGTGTGCGTTTCCACGTTTGACCATCGCTTGTACCGCAACGCGACTGACATTTCGCCCGCCGTCGCTGGCACACCCTACGGCGTCGAGGCGCAAGGTTACGGCTGGCGGCGGGTGGCGGTCTCCGATGTGGACGCGAATACGCTGGCACTCGTCGGCGCGTCGAAAGCCAATGATGGGTTGTACGGCGTGTTCCTGACGCGCAATGCGTCCGCCGCCGATCCGACCTGGCGCACCCTGATCGCGCCGAGTACGACCATGCCATATCGGGGGGTGTATCTGGCGGGCGACGGCGGCGCGACGTTGTTTCTGATCGGCGCAAACGGCGCGATTGGCAAATCGACGGTCACGGCGGCGGGTGCGGTGCGCATCCAGAATAAGCAGGGCAATCTCAGCACGGGCGGGACGCTGGTCGGGTTGTGCGGGGGGTGATATGACGGCTAATTTGCGCGGCAAGCTCGGCTACGCCATCGACGGCGTGTATCGCGTCGTGGCGGACGACGCCCATTACTACGTCCGCTTTAGCGCCGATGGTGGCGGCGGACTCAGCGTCGCGGCGATCCGGCACGGCGGGCGCATCCCCCCCATCCCCGACCTCGATGTGCAAATCGAACGCGACGCCGACGGGAACCTGATCCTGCTTGGCGCGGCGTCAGTGGGCGCGAATGACGCGGGCGGCGCGTCCGTCGGCGCGCACAGCCACGACCGCTTTTCAGCGATGCCGTATCTCTCGGATGACCGCTTGCGCCTCAAACTGCGCGCCGAGCGTGGGACGGGATTGCGACTCCTGATTCAGCCGGGCATCGTCCATCATGTCAATCGCCCGTTGGCGTGGGCGGGCGGCGAGATCGACCTCGCGTCGCCGGATATGCGTCCAACGACCCCCGCCGAGCAGGCGTGGTGCGTCGTCGGACTCGATCCCACCGCGCGGACGTTGGTCGCCGTCACAGGCGCACGCCAGCCGCGCGCCCTGCCGCTCACGCCCGCACAAATCGCGGATGTGCCGTTCGCGTGGGATGCGCACATCGCGCTGTGTGCCGTGCGGCTGCGTGCGGACGCGACGACGCTGGACGAAACCGATATCGAGGCGCTGCTGCACAGCGCGTTTGGCGGCACATCGCTCATGGCGCTCGACCGCGCGCTGACCGACGGCGACGCGCTGTTGTTGGATACGAACGGCGATAGCATCTGGGGGTAACATCATGCCGAACATTGCGACGGGAACGAATACGATAGGCGTCCGCTTGAAAGCGGGGAGCGCGCCGGGTACGCCGCCAACGGGCTATGCGGATGTCTACGTGAAGACCGATGGGCGCGTCTACATCAAGACCGACGCCGGAACAGAATACGATTTGACGACGGCGGGCGGCGGCGCGAACGCGGGTTGGAGCGCGTCCAATGTGACGACGGATAAGACGTTCGACGCCAACGCCACCAGCGTCGATGAACTGGCGGACGTGGTGGGGACGCTGATACAGGCGTTGATCAGCGCGGGCGTTTTGAGCGCGTGAGCGTGGGGCGGGTTTGGCGCTGCCAAACCCCCTACCGTGCGTCGTTTGGATCGTTGACTTTGATCACAAGACGGGCAGCAGTCGCAATTACTTTTCGCTTTCAAATGTAATGGTGCCGATTTCCTCGAACTCAACTGGAACATCAAGCGTGTGCTTCGATAAGCGCAGTTTGATCCGTGCTGCCGCCTCTTTTTCGACGTTCACCAAAACGACTGGCGCACCGTTGTTGTCCCAGCTTATGCCAATGCCAGCAACACCCATGACCCCAGCAAGCAGCCGTTTGACCACTTCTTTCGCGGCTCGTGCTTCGGATATTGAGGTCGTCATCTCCATTACCCCATTTAACCTGAGTTTCGGATCGCTTCACCTCACCCCTAAAGTCACGCAAAATACCTATCCGAGGTTATTTACTACTTTGTATTGAAAGATTACATTACTTGCCTTCTTTATTCAAACTCCTTTCTAACTACATTCGTACCCTGCCCATAGAACAAACGTCCAATTTCTATGCTATCGTAAAGGCTTACGTTGGGAATTTGTTACATCATGTCAGACTTGGAAAGGGTACGCCATGCAAAAACCGCAGCCGACCGTCTATCGCGTCCACGATTATCTCAAACAGTATCAGCAGCAGCACAATCGCGCGCCGACCCTGCGCGAAATCGCCGCCGCACTCGATTTGGCGCTGTCTACGGTGGATCGCCACTTGGATCGTTTAGAGGACATGGGCAAAATCGTGCGCGAACGTCGCAAAGCGCGCGCGATCCGCTTGCTCGATCCCCAAAAATGATGGACTGAGGCTAAATTGAAACGACGGCACGCCGTGCAACCCCGAAAAAGATTCAACGCAGAGGACGCAGAGACAGAGACAGAATGCGCGCTCTTTTTTTGTCTTTTCTCCATTTTTCCCTCTGTGTCTCTGCGTTGAAGTCTTTTTCCAACCGCACTCAGCCCCCCCAATCTCCAGTACCTCCGTACTATTCTCACGCCTAATGGGGTTGCTTTTCCCCCCATACCCCCGTTACACTAAGCTTTACACGCACATAATTAAAGTTGTGGACAGCATGGGATATCTCTACAAACAGTTGATCGATGGCGAATGGGTCGATGCCGCGAACGGCGGCACTTGGAATTTGCTCAACCCGGCGACGGAAGACTCGTTGGGCGACATCCCGTTCGGCGGTGCAGCCGATGCGCAAGCCGCGATTGATGCCGCCGCCCGCGCCTTCCCGGCGTGGTCGCGCAAGACACCCTACGAACGCGCCGATGTGCTGCTGCGCGCGGCAGCGTGGATCAGGGCTAGGATCGATGAACTGGGCGCGATTACGACCGAAGAATGTGGCAAGCCGCTGCGCGAATCGATGGGCGAATGGACAACCGCCGCCAATCTGTTCGAGTGGTACGCCGAAGAAGGCAAGCGCGCGTATGGACGCATCATTCCGGCGCGCAAGGCGGATCGGCGCATCTTGGTCACGTATCAAGCCGTCGGCGTGGTCGGCACGATCACGGCGTGGAATTTCCCGGTCTACAACATTGTGCGGGCGTGGGCGGCAGCACTCGCGGCGGGTTGTACCGTCGTCGGGCGTCCAAGCGAATATACCCCGCGTTCGGGGATGCTCTTGGGGCTGGCGTTGGTCGAGGGTGGCGCGCCGCGCGGCGTGATCAACGTGATCAACGGTGATGCGGCGGCGCAGGGCGAGGTCATGCTCAAGGATGCGCGCTGTCGCAAAATCTCGTTCACGGGCAGCACGCGCGTCGGCAAGCTGTTGATGCGCGGCGCGGCGGACACCGTGACTAAATTGGCGCTCGAACTGGGCGGCAACGCGCCGGTGATCATTTTCCCCGACGCGCCCGGTGGCATCATGGAGGCGGCAAAGGGCGCGGCGAGCTTCAAGTATCGCAACGCTGGGCAAGTGTGCATCGCGCCGCAGCGCTTCTTCGTCCACCATACCGCCGTCGAGGAATTTACCGAAGAAGTCACGCGCATCAGCGCCGGACTGACGCTCGGCAGCGGCTTGGCGAAAACCACCGATGTGGGCCCCATGATCAACGCGATCCAGCGCGAGCGCGTCGAAATGTTGGTCAGCGAAGCCGTCGCGGCGGGCGCGCAAGTTTTGACGGGCGGATCGCGCCCGATGGACATGCCAGCGGGCTATTTCTATCGCCCGACGGTCATGACCAACTTATCCACCACCATGCGGATTTACGGGGACGAAATTTTTGGACCCGTCTTGCCGATTATCCCATTTAGTGACGTAGAGGAGGTGCTTTCAATGGCGAACGATACAGAGTACGGGTTGGCAGCTTACGTGCAAACTAGCAATCTCAACACCGCAATTCGGATGTACGAAGGTTTAGAGTACGGCATGGTCGCGGTCAACGATTGGCTGCCATCTACCCCCGAAGCACCGTTCGGCGGCATCAAGCAGAGCGGCATTGGGCGCGAATGTGGCAAAGAAGGTCTAGAGAAATACATGGAGACGAAAACGGTCTTCATTGGAGGATCACCTTGATCAACACGACCCCGCAGACGCACGGCATACCACATGCGTCTCACGCCGCGACCAATACAGCGGCACACCCAGCACCCAGCGGGCTTCGTCACGACACGCCGCTGAGCGCCCGCCCGAATGGACACGTTCCTTCGTCACCCTTGTCCCCTACACATCCGCTCCATCATCCCGATCTCTGGAAGACGGGACGCTATTTCCTGCACTACAACGCGCACGATGCCCAGCATATGCAGGTGATCATCACCAATACGCAGCCTGAACACGCGGCGGCGCTCGGTGCGATGCAGCGGACGATTTTCCCCACTTTGCCCGACTCCGAATTGTTCACCGAAGCCAAATACCGCAAGCACATCGAGTTGTTCCCGCAAGGACAGTTCGTCGTGCTGGTCTACAAAGATGGCGCGTGGCTGCCCGTCGGTTCCTCCAGCACCTATCGCACGACCTTCGACTTCGATCACTACGATCACACCTATGACGAAGCGATTGCGGGCGGCTGGCTGACGTGCCACGAGCGCAGCGGCGATTGGCTGTACGGCGTCGATATGGCGATGCACCCCGATTATCGCGGGTTGCGCATCGGGCGGCGGCTGTACGACGCGCGTCAAGCGTTGGTGCAGCATCTCAATCTGCGCGGCGAGATCGCGGGCGGCTTGATGCCGCACTACGAACTGCACCGCAAAGATTTGTCGGTGGCACAGTACGCGCTGCGCGTTTGGCAGGGCAAGCTGTACGACCCGACGCTGACGATGCAGATTCGCAACGGCTTTCGGATTCGCGCGCTCCTCTACAATCATATTGGCGACCCGCGTTCGGATAATACCGCGACGCTGCTGGTGCGCGATAACACCCACTATGACATGCATTGAATAGCAGAGACGACTGAGTAAAAGCGCGAACTGAGTGCTGACTGAGTAAAAGATCGGGCAACGCCGATGCGGTAAGCGAATGCGGGTATTTGCGTATCTGCATGACACTTTTACTCAGTCCTGTCTTTTACTCAGCCCTCACTACTGCCCCTCCGTACTTCAAGCGTCGGTTCGGCGTCAAGCACTGCGCCCCGCATCCATGTATAACGATCTTGGATCAACCAATCGAAAGGATGCGCCATGCAACACGCCATCGATCCCCTCGCGGCGGCTGCGACAGTCACGAACGGAACGGACGACGCGCTGCCGTCTATCGAGTCGCTGATCACGGACGCGCCCGAACGCAGCGACACCCCGCCGCCCCGCGCCAAGTCGGACGCCGACTCCGCCGCTCAACCCGACGCCCGACGCGGAATCGTCGCCTTTGCAGTGATCGCCGGGCTGATCATCGGCTTGATCGGCAATGGAATTTTCTTCGCCAAGTCCGTCGGCATCAGTTTTCCGCTGTTCGTCGGCATCTGCGCGGGGGCGGCGATGCTGGCACTGCACCTCGCGCGCAAATCCATCCGCCTCAATAATGCGCTCTTGCTCGCGCCGCTGGCGTTCTTCGCCGTGATGGTCGCCATCCGCGTCGACGCGCTGATGACCATGCTGAATTTCATGGCGGTGCTGTGGCTCGGCGCGCTGTTCGTCTATTACGCGCCGCTGCGCCGCACCTTCGACACCGAATCGCTCGGACAGCAAATGGGCGTCGTCCTCGAAACCGCCGTCGTGACGACCTTCGTCCCGCTGACCGAAGTCAATACGGTCTGGAAATGGCTGCACGAACACAAATTCACCGACTCGGCGCGCACGAAAGCCGTTGTGCGCGGCGCGCTCTTGACGCTGCCGATTCTGGCGGTGTTCGGGCTGCTGTTGGCATCGGCAGACGCGATCTTCGACGATCTGCTGCTGCGCCTATCGCGGCTGTTCAATCTTCGTATCGAAGCTGATTTGTTCATCCAAGTGGCGTTCATCGGCGTGTTGGCGTGGTTCGCGGCGGGCGCGCTGATCTTCGCGGCGGCGCGGCGCTGGACACATGACGACGATATCCTTGCGCCCCCCCTCTCCGGTACGGTTCAGGCGACAGGGGGTGAGGTGAAAACGGTTAGAAAAACCGTCAAATCGCGCCCCCTCACGCTCGGCATGATCGAAGCGGGCATGATCCTCGGCAGCCTGAACGCGCTGTTCGGCTTGTTCGTCGCCATCCAATTCGCGTATTTCTTCGGTGGGCGCGAGACGCTGTTGACGCAAGGGCTGACCTATTCGCAGTACGCGCGGCGCGGCTTCTTTGAACTGGTCGCCGTCGCCGTGCTGACCATCGGACTGGCGCTGTTCTTGGATTGGACGACGATCCGGCACGGCAAGCGCGAAAATCGCGCCTTCCAAGCCTTGATCGTCGTGATGGTGGCGCTCAATCTGGTCATGCTGGCGTCGGCGGCACAGCGCATGTGGCTGTACGAAGAGGCGTTCGGCTTCACCCAACTGCGCGTGTATGTGCATGTGGCGATTGCGTGGATGGGCGCGCTGTTCATCGGTTTGGTGGCAGCGTTGTTCCGGCTGCAGCGGCACGTCTTTTCGCTGGCGATCTTCGTGACCGTGGTCGGCTACGGCGCGGCGCTGAATCTGATGAACGTCGAGCTGTACATCGCGGAGCGCAACATCGCCCGCCTGGCGACGACTGAACAGCTCGACATGCTGTATTTATGGAGCTTGAGCGCCGACGCCGCGCCCGCCTTCATCGACCTGTTCCAAACGACCACCGACGAAGAAACGCGCTATTTCGCCGGACAATGGTTGACACAGCAGGTTACGCAGCTGATGCGCGACGATGCGCGCTCCGGTTTGTTCAGCGCGCACGCCGGACGCGCGGCGGCGCTGGCAACCATCGAGCCGATCCGCGCGCAACTGCCGCCGCTGGATTGGCGCTACTACCCGCCGGGTCAATACGTAGATCGCGGCTTGTACGACGATGGGCGCGAGACGCCGTTCGACACCACCAGCGCGCCGCTGCCGACCACGACGCCCTAGGAGCGACCCAGTGGGGCGACCCACTGGGTTGATCATCATCTTGACCCGGCGACGTTCACGCTGCGCCGTGCTATAATCCCTTCATCTGTTCTACAACCTGACTGATGAGGGGACGCGCAGCATGGACAATACGCTGTTCTACGGCGACAATCTCGATATCCTTAAGAAGCACATCCCCCCCGCATCGGTCGATCTGATTTATCTCGATCCGCCGTTCAATTCCAATCGCAGCTACAACGTGCTGTTCCGCGACGAATCAGGACGTGACAGCGATGCGCAAATCGTCGCCTTTGAAGATACGTGGCATTGGGGCGGCAAGACGGAGGCGCTGTATCACGATCTGGTCACAGACGCGCCCGAACGGGTGAGCGCCACGCTCTCGGCGCTGTTGATCATCGTCGGGCGCAATCAGATGATGGCGTACTTGGTCATGATGGCGGCGCGCCTCGTGGAACTGCACCGCGTCCTCAAGCCGACGGGCAGCTTGTATCTGCACTGCGATCCGACGGCGAGTCACTATCTCAAGATTCTGCTCGATAGTATTTTCGGCGCAGAACATTTTCGGAGTGAAATCATTTGGAAGCGAACAAGCGCGCATAATTCTGCTAAACGTCCGGGTCCAATCCACGACGTAATTTTGTTCTATAGTAAAAGCGACATATATACGTGGAATCAAACCCATATGTCATATGACGAAGAATATATTAAAAAGTTTTATCGGTTTACGGATGAAAATGGACGCCGTTATCGTTTATCAGATTTGACTGGGGCAGGTATTAGGCATGGCGAGACTGGAAAAGCTTGGCGTGAGGTAGATGTTACGGCAAAAGGGCGTCATTGGGGGCGTCCGCCAACTGAGTTGGATGAACTTGATAAAGAAGGTCGTATATTCTGGCCACCTAAGGGCAAAATGCCATCATATAAGCGATTCCTTGATGAAATGCACGGTGTCGGCATTCAAGATGTATGGGACGATATTCATCCAATCGGCGCACAAGCCAAAGAACGCATGGGCTACCCCACCCAAAAACCCGAATCCTTGCTCGAACGCATCATCCAAGCGTCGTCCAAGCCCGGCGATGTCGTCCTCGACCCGTTCGCGGGCTGCGGCACAACCGTTGCCGCCGCGCAAAAGTTGGGGCGCAAGTGGATCGGCATCGATATCACGCACTTGGGCATCGCCCTGCTCAAGTATCGGCTGCAAGACGCCTTCAATCTGGCGGCATACGCCGATTATAAGGTCGTCGGCGAACCGCGCGATGTGGCGGGGGCGCGCACGCTGGCAGTCGATAAAGACGGCGGCTATCAATTCCAATGGTGGGCGCTGTCGCTGGTGCGCGCCAAGCCGATGGGCGGCGAGATCGGCGGCGCGGGCAAGCGCGGCAGAGATCGCGGCATCGACGGGGTGATCCACTTCCTCGAATACAGCGGCAAATCGGGCAAGGCAGAGACCAAGCGTGTCCTGCTGCAAGTCAAATCGGGCGGCGTCAACAGCGGCGATATCCGCGATCTGGTCGGCACGTTGGAGCGCGACGGCGCAGCGATTGGCGCGTTCATCACGCTGAAAGCGCCCACGCGCGACATGCTGACCGAAGCGGCGGCGGCGGGCTTCTACATCGGCGCGGACGGCACGCGCTACCCGCGCATCCAAATCGTGACCATCGAGAGCTTGCTGGCAGCCGCACACGGCGAGTCGGCGCACACGATGCCAATTGCGATGCCCCCGCGCACGCCGACGGTCAAAGTCGCGCCCGCGCACACCGATGCGGAGGGGCGCGCGCAAGATCGGCTGTTGTAGGGGCGCGGCGCGCCGCGCGCGCCGCTGGTGTGGCTTGGACGCGCCCAACCCCCTACAGCCGCTTCTTCGGCGGCGCTGACGGCGGAAAAGACCGTCGAATGCCGCACGCCGTCGCTTTTCCCCGCCCAATGATTATCATATTGCAAGTCATCATTTCCTAACCCGCTCGATCACCAATTCTCAGACACCATCCTTATATTGAACGTAAGCAACGTTCAGAATAGTCTCAACATTCAATACCGCATCAAATTCGCCGCAGGACGTTCTTCCATAGGTGCAAGCTCATGCCACAGTTCTCGCTCCAAGAGTTCAGTCTGGTCTACAACGCATTCTCGTTCACGTTCGCCGCCATGTTCGCTGCGTTCATCTTCCTCGTCCTCTCACGCAACAACATCGCCCCACAATACCGCAATGCGATCACCATGTCGTCGTTGGTCGTCGCCATCGCGGCTTATCATTATTTCCGTATCTTCGAGAGTTGGCAAAGCGCGTTCGCCCTCAATGTGGTCGATGGCGGCGCGGCGTCTTATATCGCCAGCGGCGCGCCGTTCAATGATGCCTATCGCTACATCGATTGGCTGTTGACCGTGCCGCTGTTGGTGGCAGAGCTGATCGCCGTCATGGCGCTCGCGCCCGGCAAAAAGGGCGGGATGACCTTCCGGCTCGCGCTGGCGGCAGTGTTGATGATCATTCTCGGCTATCCCGGCGAAGTGGCGACCGACACCGGAACGCGCGCGCTGTGGGGCTTCATCAGCACACTGCCATTCATCTATATCGTGTATGAGTTGTTCGTCGGGTTGGGTTCGGCAGTCAACGCGGAAACTGGACAGGCGAAAGTCTTGGTCAGGAACATTCGGCTGCTGCTGCTGGCGACGTGGGGCTTCTATCCGATTGTGTATCTGCTGCCCATCGTGTTTGGTAATACCGGCATCTCCCCGAGCCTGATCATCGCGGTGCAAGTCGGCTACTGCATCGCGGATGTCGCGGCGAAGGCGGGCTACGGACTCATGATCTACAGCATCGCGCGGGTCAAGAGCGTTCAAGAAGGCTATGATCCGGCGGCGAAACTGGCGGTTGCCAGCGGCGATTAAGTGAAATGGGGCGCGCCAGCGGCGCGCCCCTCCGCGATCTCCCCCTTTCCACAGTTCCACATGGCTGAGGGGGATTGCATCCTCACTACACCAGCGCCACACCCAACGCCCCAAACACGAACGCATACGTATCTGCCGCTTCATCGATCTGCTTATGCACGGGCTTGCCCTGTCCATGTCCGGCGCGCCCTTCGACGCGCAGCAGGATCGGCGCGTCGCCCGTTTGTGCCACTTGCAGCGCCGCCGCGAATTTGTACGAGTGCAGCGGCACGACGCGATCATCGCCCTGCGCCGTCGTGATCAGCGTCGGCGGATAGTCGGCGGGTTCGACGTTGTGCAGCGGCGAATACGCATACAAGACCGCAAAATCGTCCGCGCTGGCGGCGGCGTCGCCATATTCGCCCACCCAATAACGCCCCGCCGTGAAACGCTGATAGCGCAGCATGTCCGTGACCGGGACTTGCGCCACCGCCGCGCCGAACAAATCTGGGCGCTGAAGCACGCACGCCGCCACCAACAAGCCGCCGTTGCTGCCGCCGCGAATCGCCAACCGTTCGCGCCGCGTCACCCCTTGCGCGATCAGCGCCTCCGCCACGGCGACGAAATCATCGAAGACGTTCTGTTTGGACGCGCCCATCCCCGCTTGATGCCACGATTCGCCGTATTCCGCGCCGCCGCGCAAGTTCGCCCACGCCAGCACGCCGCCCGCTTCGATCCACGCCAATTCCGTGACGGCGAAGATCGGCTTCAGGCTGACCGAGAAGCCGCCGTAAGCGTACAACATGACCGGATTGTTGCCGTCGAGCGTCAAACCGCGCTTGTGCGTCAAAAAGGCTGGCACGCGCGTCCCGTCCTTCGAGGTGGCGAAGATTTGGCGCGTCTCGTAGCCCTCGACCGGAAAATCCAGCTCTGGCGTCTTGAACGGCGCAGTTTCGCCCGTGCTGACGACATGCCGGAAGATCGTCGGCGGATACAAGAACGACTCGAAGCGGTAGAACACTTCATCGCTCGCTTGGCGTGCGGTCAGCACCCAGATCGATCCGAGCGTCGGCAGCGGGATCGCGCGTTCGGGCGTCCCATCGCGGCGCACGACTTCGAGGCGACTGCTGGCATCGGATAGCTTGAGCAGGACGAAGCGATCCCCCGCCATTTGGGCTATGTCGATGGGCTGTGCGCCCTCCGCGATGATCGTGCGCCACTGATCGCGCGCGGGCGCGTCCAAATCGATGGCGATCACCCGTCCGTTGGGCGCGTCCAAGTCGCTAAAGACGTAGAAGGTCGTGCCATCGCTGCCAATCACGTTGTAACTGGCGTCCGGCACATCGATCAGCGGCACGATATCGTCCGCCGTCACGCGGCGATCTGACGTGAGCGGCGCGTAATACAACCGGTTGCGATTGACCGCGCCGTGCCACACCGTCAGCACGAGATAACGCCCATCGGACGTGACTTCGGGCGAGAAATTCAGTTCGGGCGCATCGGGGCGCGTGTAAATCAGCACATCGTCGGCTTGCGGCGTGCCGAGCTGATGATAGTAGAGTTGATTGTTCGTTTGGCGGGCTTCGGGCGCGACGGTGGCGGGATCGGGATAGCGATTGTAGTAGAAGCCCGCGCTGTCCGGCGTCCATGCGACTTGGGCGAAGCGACAGTGAATCAGCGTCTCCGCGAAATCGTCAGCCGACGCGCCGTCGCTGTCGGTCACGCGGCGAATGTGGATGGTCTGTTCGTCGCTCCCACCGTCGGAGGTGAGATACGCCAACAGCGTTCCAACTTCATTGATGAAAGAGCCAGACAGCGCGACCGTGCCATCGGCGCTGAACGTATTCGGATCGATCAGGACGCGCGGTGTGCCGTTCAAGCCCTCTTGGACGTACAAAATCGGTTGATTGCGCAAGCCATCGTTGAGCGTGAAGAAATAGCGCGTCGTGCCATCGCCCCGCTCGCGCGTGGTGGGCGGCAGCCAGCGCGGGAAGTTCCAAAGCTGCGTCATGCGCGCTTTCAGCGTCGGGCGCGCGGGCTGCGCGTCGAGATGCGCGCGCGTGATCGTGTTCTGCGCCGCGATCCACGCTTCGACTTCGGGCGCGGTTTCGTCCTCCATCCAGCGGTACGGATCGGGAACGGAAACGCCGTGATAAACGTCTATGTTATCAGCGCGACGAGCGGCGGGGTACGAGATGGACATAAGCACGTTCCTTTTCAACGCAAACGAGGCTTGCAGTATACGTTACGTGGGTAGGGTGTGCAACGTTACGGGCAGGGCGCATCATGCCCCGCCGCATCGTTAACCCGATTCCAACCCCATTCATGCCGAACTCGCACGCGCGCGTCAGGCAATCGTCATCTACCAGACGATCAGCGGCGATTAGGATTTCGCCGCTTATGTTAGACTAAAGTGAGAAGGAAGGGACAACCTCATGAAACGACTTTTCGCGTTGGTGACACTGTGCCTCGCCGTATTGCTGGCAACTACCGCGCTCCCCGCGTCGGCGGACACGAGCAGCGATGTGGCGGCGCAAACCTACATCACCTATATCGTGCAGTATGGCGACCGCCTGAGCGGGATCGCGCAACGCTACTGCTCGACGTGGCAGGAAATCTATAATCTAAACGCCGGAGTCATCGGCAGCAACCCGAATTACATCCGCGCGGGGATTGCGCTCACCATCCCGAATCGCTGCGGCATCAGCGGCGTCTATGATCGCGGCGCGACGTGGCGCGCAGGCGGCGCGATCTATGGCAATGTGTACTATGTGGTCTATGGCGATTGGTTGAACTATATCGCGCGGCGCTTCGGCGTCACGACGCAGCAGATCGTGCAGGCAAACGCCGTGATGAATCCGAATCGGATCGAAGTCGGACAGCCGTTGATCATTCCCGGCTTGAACGGCGGCATTGTCCCGCCCCCGTATTATCCGCCGACACCGTATCCGACACCCTACTATCCGCCGCCGGTCTATGCGACGCCGACCCCGCCGATGAATCCCCCGCCGCCCCCACAGGGCTGCGTCTTGACGGCGATCAGCGGCTTCGCGCTGTACCAAGCGCCCGATTTCACCGCGCCCGTCGTTGGTTTCGTCAACGCGGGGCAGCAGGCGAGCGTCCGCAATCGCACGGTCGATGCGTCAGGCTTCCAGTGGTATCAGGTGGACGTGAACAGCGTCACGGGCTGGCTGGCGGCGAGCGCGCTGGAAGTCAGCGTGACGGGCGCATGTCCTTAAGCGACACGGCTGAGGACGGAGTAAAAAGCAGTTCAAATTCGGCGTCGGGGCGTCCCAGCGCGGACGCCCCGACGTCCATCGTTTTGATGATGCACCTCGCCATTTTGTGGAGGGTGAGGTGTGCGCCGCGCAGCTACGAATTTGGCGCGGTCAGCTCAAGCTGAATGTTGTCGGGATCGCGGAACGCCAAGACCAGAATCGGCAGCCCATATTCGCCCAAATCATTGATCGTCCCGTGCGCAATGCCGTTTTCATCGAACAACGTGACGGCGGCTTCGAGATCGGCGCGACTGGCAACGCCAAAACTCAGGTGGTCGAGTCCGATCCGATGTTCGGTGAACGAATCGTTGGGCAGGGCTTGCGTTGGGTCGGGCGGCGGGTTGAAGGCGAGCAGCATGGTGCCGTTGCGCATAATCACTTTTTGTCCGACATCGACGAGATGAATGAAACCGAGATATTTGGTATAGAAGTCGCGCGACTGCGCCGTATCTCGAACTGTCAGCGCGAGATGATGAACCCCTGCGATTGTAATACCCATTATTTTTACTGCTACCTTTCTTGTATACAAACGTGTACATCGAGATTGTTCCTGCTTCATCCAGTCGTGCCGCCCGCCCGAAAGCGTTTGGACTTATCGTCTGTCCACAAGCGAGTTTTACGTCCCGTCCTATTCCGTCCGCCTTTGATCCCCTCGAAGAAAGTGCTGAACGCCGCCTACAAGTCCATGAACGCGCCCTCGATTACGCACGTGGTTACATCGTATGACCAGGGAAACTGTTCCTTTGTTCAGGCGACAAACTCTCGGTGTTTAGAGCGTGTCGGCAAACTCGATTTTCGCTTGTTTTGTTCGACCTCACCCCCGCTGCGCTACGGACAGGGGATCGGGGGGTGAGGTTTCAGCGTTTGCAGACAGATTAGGGTGTGAACGGTGACGCCAATTTTTTTCGGCACCCTCTGATGGCGTGTACATATCCACGTTTTAACATACACATATACACAAAATCAATGGCTAGATTCCTTCTCCCCCGTCGCTATAGGGCGATTAATTTCAAAAAAGGCGATTCAACGCAGCGATAAAGAAGGCGCATTCTCTCTTTTTCCCTGCAATCGCTGCGTTGAATGCTTCGTCAGTTCGCTGATCCCTCATCACGTCGATGCCAACGGCTTCAACTTGCCCAACAGCGTCGGGAGCAGTTCCGAGATCGTCGGATGGATGTGGACAGCATTTTTCATCACGGTGTAGGGTGCGTCGGCGTACATCAAATCGATGATGCCGTGAACCCATTCGTCGGCGTCGATGCCCAACGCCGATGCGCCCAAAAAGCGTTCGGTATCGGCGTCGATCAGCACTTTGATCAGCCCCGCCGTCTCGCCCCGTTCCTTGGCGCGACCAATCGTGCGCATTTGCAGCGTGCCGAGCAGCACATTTAGCCCCGATGCGCGCGCCTCACCTTCGCTCATGCCGACGCGCGCCAGCGGCGGATCGATGAACATGGCATAGACCGGGATGCGATCCGACACCTTGCGCGTCCCGCCATCGAGATTGTCCACGACGATCTCGTAGTCGTTGTAGGATGTGTGTGTGAACGCGCCGCGTCCATTCACATCGCCCAACGCCCAAATGCCCGGCACATTGGTTTGCAGCCCATCATCGACGGTGATGAAGCCTTTGTCGTCGCTGACGACGCCCGCCGCGTCCAAACCGAGTTTGTCGCTGTTGGGCGTGCGTCCGACGGCGACCAAGAGCTGCGTCCCGACAATTTCCGTGCCGCCGTCAGTCGTCACGACGATATCGCCGCCGCGTTGGACGACGCCCGCCGCGCGCGTTTTCAGGCGAATGTCGATGCCTTCGCCCAATAAAACGTCGCGCGCCGCCGTTGCAATGTCGGCGTCCTCGCGCGCCATGACGTGCGCGCCCGGTTCGATGATGGTCACATCGCTGCCGAAGCGCCGGAAGGCTTGCGCGAACTCCAAGCCGATATAACCGCCGCCAATGATGATCAGGTGGCGCGGGAGCGATTTCAAATCGAGGAGCGATTGATTGTCGAGGAAATCAACGTCGCGCAAGCCCGGAATCGGCGGGATGGTCGCCCGTGCGCCTGTGTTCAGATACACGCGCGGCGCTTCGATCACATCATCCCCGACGCGCACGCGATGGACGCCCACCGCTGACGCTTCAAACTGGGCAAACGCGCGATAGACGGTGAGCAGCTTGTTCTTGTCGAAGGCTTTTTCGATGCCCCCGCGCGAATCGCCCACGATCTTGTCTTTGCGCGCCATGACCGCCGCGAAATCGATGCTGATCTCGCCCGTTCGCACGCCGAACTCTGCGCCCCGCCGCGCCAAGTGAGCGACGCGCGCGCTGGCGATCATCGTCTTGGTCGGCGTGCAGCCATTGTTGACGCACGTCCCGCCGAACGCGCCGCCCTCCGCGATGGCGACGCGCCAACCGCGTCCGGTCAAGTTTTGCGCTAACGGAACGCCCGCTTGTCCCGTCCCGATAATGATCGCATCGAAGCGCGATGCGTCCGATTGCGCGTCCTTTGAAGGCATGAAGGTTTTCATTCTGAGTAGGCTGAACGATTTCAGTGTAGCCAACGCGCGCGATTTGCACAACGCCCTGTGCGCGTGTTACGGTATAGTCATGTGTCCTATTCGCACTCGTGCGAAAGTTTGCGCCCATGCGGCGGGTGTGCCAGCCGCGCGCCCCGATACCGTTCATCCCTAGCAAAGGTTCGCTCATCATGTCCGTTCCAACCCTCACGCGCCGCCAACTCAATCGCGCCTTGCTCGCGCGTCAGGCATTGCTCGAACGCGCCGCATGGACGCCCGTCGAAGCGGTCGTGCGCTTGGTGGGGATGCAGGCGCAGCTCCCAAATCCGCCGTACATCGGCTTGTGGACGCGCTTACAGACGTTTGCCCGCGCCGATCTCACGCAGGCGATGGAAGCGCGCGATATTGTGCGCGCCGCGTTCATGCGCTCGACGCTGCATCTGACGACGCGCGCCGATCATCAGCAGTTTCGGACTGCCATCCAGCCCGCACTGGAGAAGGGCTTGCGCTCGTTCTTCGGGGAACGCGCCAAGGGCATGGACAACGACCGAATCATTGGGGCGGCGCGCGGGATGCTCGCGGAGGAATCGTTGAGCATGGGGTCATTGAAAGCGCGCTTGCTCGAAGTCTCGCCCGAACGCGATGGCGACGCGCTCAATTATCTCGTGCGCACGATTGTTCCACTCGTGCAAGTGCCGCCGGGCGGGACGTGGGGCAGTGGCAGCGCGGGCAAATACACGCTTGCCGAAGAATGGTTCGGCGCGCCGCCCGATCCAGCGGATAACATCGGCGCGCTGCTCAAACGCTACTTGGCGGCGTTCGGTCCCGCGTCGGTCATGGATGCGCAGTTCTGGCTCGGACGGACGAAGCTCAAAGACGCCTTCGACGCGCTCAAGCCCGAACTGCGACTGTTCCGCGATGAGCAGGAGCGCGAACTATACGACCTGCCGGACGCGCCGCTGCCCGACGCCGACACGCCCGCGCCCGTCCGCTATATCCCCGAATATGACAATCTGCTGATGGGACACGATTCGCGGGCGCGCGTCCTCGCGGACGCCGATTATCGGCGCGTGTTCTTGACGGCGGCGCGCATCCTCAACACGTTTTTGGTCGATGGGTTCGTCGCCGGAACGTGGAAGATCGAAAAGACCAAGACCAGCGCCACGCTGATCGTGTCGCCGTTCGCGCCGCTGTCGGCGGACACCCAAAGCGCGCTGGCAGCGGAAGGCGAACGCCTCGCGCGCTTCATGAACGAGCGCATCGAGACGGTGGATGTACAGTTCCGCGCGGACGATGGGTTATAATTCTCATCAGGCTTGATTGGATAAGGATGCGATGCAAATGGGCGTGATTCATAAGCTGCAATCGGAGGCAGACGCGCCGTCGTGGCGTTGGGATGGCGTGGAGGTGTACCGCTACAACAGCAACGATGCCACCAAGCAAGTCGTGATCGGACGTGAAGATGGCGCGCACAACTTCGAGGTGCGCTACTTCACCATCCCGCCGCACGGCTTCTCCAGTTTGGATGAACATCCGCACGATCACGGTGTGATGATCATGCAGGGGCGCGCGCGCGTGATGATGGGCGACCACTTCGAGGACGTCGGCGTTGGCGATATCGTTTATATTCCGGGCATGGAACAGCATCAGTTCGAGAATCTGACGGACGACGTATTCGCGTTCTTGTGCATCATCCCGCCGAAGCCGGTCACGGGCTAAGCTCAACAACCTCACCGCGCAGGTGGTGAGGTGAACTTTTCCGTTCCCGTCACGGTTTGAGCGCCACCACCTGCGCGGTGTTGTCGTCAGGCGGTTCACAGCCGTGCAGCGCGCGCCAATCCGCGAATACGCCCGCCAATTCCCCGACGTTGAGCAGATAGTCTGGATTGAAATTGGGCTGCGTCAGCGTGTGGCGCGTGTTGTACGTCTCATAGACGATGCGCCCACCCGGTCGCACCGCCGCCCGCAGCGCCGGGAACAGTGCGCGATCCAAGAAGCGGAACACGCAGACCACATCATACATTTCGCGTTCAAGCGTGGCGTGATCCAAGTCGGCTTGGATAAAGTTGATCCCGCGCACCAGATCGGGCTGTGCCGCGCGCGGGAGGGTGTCGGCGCCCACTTCATCGTCCGTGATCGGCGCACGGGCGCGGCGGGCAGCTTCTTCCTGTGCGCGCGTCAGCGCGGCGCGGCTGATGTCGATCAGATCGACCATGTAACCTTGTCCTGCCAACCACAGCGCGTTTTGTCCCAGTCCGCCCGCCAGATCGAGCGCGCGCGACACCGTTTTGCTCGATACCGAGGGCGCATAGGGGTTCGGTGCGGGCGGTGTGAATTGCAACATCAGCGGATCGGGCGGCGGATACGGCTGATGCGCGCGCTCGTGGTAGATCATGTCCCAATGTTGGCGATCCTTACCCGCCATTTAGCGTTTTCCGCCGTAGATGGGCAGATAATCGAGCGCGTTTGGCACCGCCGCCATCGTCTCGGCGTCGCCGGGATAATCGGGCGCGTCCGGCTTGCGGCGTTTGCGGGCGTACAGTGGGTACGCCTCGCGCAGGGTGTTGAAATCGGGCGGATCGAGCGGCGCGGGCAGGTTCAGCACAGCGCACAGCGCGCGAAGCTGCCGCGCGCCCGGCGTATTCCAGTCGATGCGATTGGCACTGAGCAGCGCTTGTGCCGCGCCCGCCTGACTCGCCGTTTGTGCGTCCAATTTGCCGCCGATGATGCCGGACATCTTGGCGAACAGCTTGTTAGCGGCGTCCGCGCTGATGCCCTTGCCGGATGCCAGCGCCGATTGGATATCAGCGGGGAGCGCATCGAACGGGATCGCGCCGACTTGCGGCGTGGATAGCGCGTCTATCGGCGGCGCATAGCGTTCGAGGGTCAGCGCATCGCCCGCCAGAATTTGCAGCGCCGCCGCGCGTCCGCTCTCCCATGTCAGCGCCGTGAAAAAGTCGTTGTTCGCTACCCCGTTGTCCCAGACTTGGATCGCCGCCGTTCCATCCGCGTTCAAGCGCAGCAACAGCGCAAAGGTATCGAGCGCAGCGGACGCCGCCGTGATCGTCGCATCGTCCACCGGATCGGACGACGCGACGATCACGTGCCATGTGCCGTTGCCGTGCGCATCTGGAGTGACGAACAGCTTAACCGCCGTGGGATACGACAAGCCTGGCATCAGCCCGAACGGATCGTAAATCGTGTAGCCCGCCGCGCGCACGGCGTCGCGGAGGGCGTCCGCGATCTGTGTGGGCGTCAGCGCAGCGCTGGATTCATTTTTGCTGTGAAAATACAGCCTTTGCCACATAACGCTCTCCCTCCCAGCGATTCGGCGCGGCGTAGCGGACGATACTGCTGAGATCGACGAAGCCCAAACGCCGACACGCGCGGCGTTCATCGTCGTTATCGGCGGGAACGAACACCACCTTGCACGCGGCGGCACGCGCATCGATCAGCGCCGCCTGAATCAGCGCGCCCAAGATGTCGAGCCGCGTCTCATCGTCGTCGGTGACGGTGTTCGCCAAGATCAGCGCGTCGGGCGGCGGTGAATCGTCCGGCGCGCGCGTTGCTTCTGGGTCATGATCGCCGTTCATTGACAGCGTGATTGTCGTCCCCGTATCGCGCAGCGCACTGTCATCCAACGCCAACGCTTCGAGATGTGCGCTGCCCAAGTCGGGACGCACAATCAAGCGCGCTGCGCCAATCGGCTGTTGATGATGCCAATAAATGAAATCGTGAATCGTGCGCAAGCTCAGTTCGGCGGCAGTTTCAGGGGGGGGCAGATCGTCGGGGGGCGCCTTGGGATCGGCGTCGGCGGTTTCCTCCAAGCCGAGCATCATCACATCGTAGTACGCGCCGCGCCAGACATGATCCCACAAGCGGCGCGAGGGCGACTGTGCGTCGGCATCGTCCACGCGCTCGATCCGTCCCCCTTTGGGCAAATCGACCATCGGGGGTGTATCCAGCGCCGCTTCGGTCGGCGTATCTTCGGGTGCCAGCGGCACGACTGGATCGGGCGCATCGGGTAATTCCCAGATCATCAGCGGCGTTTCGTGTTCGATGGTCAGCCCCAGATCGCGTAAGACGACAGCGAACTGTGGCGGGTACAGCCCGGCGATGTACTGCACGCGCGGCGGGCGTCCCAGTTCGCGCAGACGCGATAATCCCGGCTGAATGTAGCCCGCTGCCACCCATGCCGTGCTGCGGCGCGGCGTGACCACATTGAGCGTTGGTGTTGGGTTGCGCGGATGATAGATCACGTCCACCAAATCAAGCGCCTCGATCTGCGCGCCGCGATCCCGACACGTCAGCCGCAAGTGATCGCTGACCACGCGCAGCAACCGCCGCGCCGACTTGATGCCCGCCTCATCCATTCCACATTTCTCCCCGCCCCTCGCCCGATCAATGATACCGCAGCACGCCGACCCTCACCAATGCGTCGCGGGGCGCGCCAAAAACTAGCGAATTTTCATTTTCTCGGTTACCAACGAATCTTCGTTCATTATATCGTATCATAGAGGAAGCTATATCCAATGGTTTGGCGCGTCAATCGTTCGGACATTCGCGCAATAAATATGGAGAGTAGGGATTGTAACGTGACAATTTATGATGATTCTACGCCTCAGGTGCGGCTTGACCTCCTCCTGCATACCCAGCGCGAGATTGTCAGGGCGCTGCTGCCCGCTTTTTTGAACACGATTGATCGCGTCAGTAATTACATGATTGATGATGAGGACGACGAGGATATTCGCGGACATATGCGTGAACTGGCGACCGAAACGGTGATCGATGAACTGATCAGCCTGCTCACGCGCGATCCAGCGCGCGCCAGCCGACAGCATATCGTCACCGATGTCGACGGGATTGCCATCGATACGCTGATCGCATGTCACAGCGAACTTGCGCCCGCCAGCGCGCAAGCGTGGTACGCGCACCGCGTCGGTGTCGCGCCGGAAGCCTATCATCAGTTGATCGAATCGCTCCCCGATCACGTAAGCATCCCCACGCCTAAAGACGGGGGCTTTTAGCCCTCATGCTTACCAGACGCAGCCCGTAAGGGCGACGTTATGACTGAAAATTGGCATTTCGGGATCCCGCGCAAGTCGCGAACGCTGCGCGGAGCGATTAAATCGGCGCTTGGGAAAAGCCAGTGTCGTTCGCGTCAAATCAGTCGATAACCTTGTCGCTGCGACCATCACCTGCGCAAGCGGAGCCGGTTTGACCGTTTTCATTAGGTAACTTAAAAAACGGTCACTTTGTTGGCTACAGCGATAAGAAAGGACAAGGCGCTATCCCGCCCCATGCCTAAAGGCAGGGGTATTTCGCGCCGATTCGATAAATTTATGATATCATCGTCGCCTTAACACGATAAAACTTTTGGGAGTGATGGTGATGGTTCAGGTCTTGAAAAATTACATTGGCGGCGCGTGGGTCGAGGCGTCCAACACGGCGCAGACGCCCGTGATCAACCCCGCGACGTGCGAAATCTTGGCGTATAACCCCGAATCGACGCGCGCCGATGTCGACAGCGCCGTCCAAGCCGCGCGCGCCGCCTTCCCCGAATGGCGCAGCACACCGATCATGAGCCGCGCGCAGTACATGTACCGTTTCAAGACGCTGCTTGAAGATCGCTTCGAGGATTTGACGAAATGCGTGGTCGAGGAAAACGGCAAGACGCGCGATGAGGCGCGCGGCGAAGTCCGGCGCGGAATCGAGAGCGTCGATTTCGCCACCAGCGTCCCGTCGCTCATGCGCGGCTACAAGGTCGAAGATATCAGCAGCGGCATCGACGAGACCGCCGAACGCCAGCCAATGGGCGTGTTCGCCGCGATCACCCCGTTCAACTTCCCGATGATGGTACCGATGTGGTTCCTGCCGACGGCGATTGCGTGCGGCAACACCTATATCATCAAGCCGTCGCCGCAAACGCCATTGAGCATGATACTGGTCTACGAAATCCTCGACGAACTCGGCTTGCCCGAAGGCGTGGTCAACCTCGTCTTGGGCGGCAAAGAAGCGTCCATCGCCGTGATGGAGCATCCGGGCATCGCGGGCGTGTCGTTCGTCGGGTCAACGCCCGTCGCCAAGATCGTCTATGAGACGTGCGCCAAACAGGGCAAGCGCGTCCAAGCGCAAGGCGGCGCGAAGAATTATATCGCTGTGATGCCCGACGCCGATATGAAAGCCAGCGTCGCCAACATCATGGGGTCGGCGTTCGGCTGTGCCGGACAACGCTGCCTCGCCGGTTCGGTCGTGGTCGCGGTTGGCGATGCCTATGAACCGCTGCGCGATGAACTGCTCAAGCGCGCGGCGGCGCTGCGCGTCGGCTACGGCTTGGACGAGAATACGCAGATGGGGACGGTCATCAGCACGGGCGCGCGTGAACGCATCGAGAAGATGATCACGGCGGGCGTGGACGAAGGGGCAACGCCGATCCTCGATGGACGTGGGAAAGCGGTCGATGGGTATACCAACGGCGCGTTCGTTGGACCCACGATCTTGGACGGCGTGACGGCGGAAATGTCGGTGGCGCGCGACGAAATTTTTGGACCCGTGCTGGCGATCATTCACGTCGATGATTTCGACTCGGCGGTTGATATCATCAACAACAGCAAATATGGCAACGCCGCCAGCCTGTTCACCGACAGCGGCAAGCACGCGCGCGACTTTAAGTATCGCGTCAACGCGGGCAACATCGGCATCAATATTGGCGTGGCGGCGGCGGCGGCATCGTTCCCGTTCGGTGGACAAAAAGAGTCGTTCTTCGGCGACTTGCACGGGCAGGGACTCGACGCCATCGAGTTCTTCACGGACAAGAAAATCGTGATCGAACGCTGGTAGTTTTTCATCGGTCTGCTTAGTAGTAGATAAAAGCAACCTCACCCCCAAGCAGTCTGAGGGGAGGACAGCTTTTCAAGAACCTCACCCCCTGACCCCCTCTCCACGCAGTGGAGAGGGGGCTGGGGGGTGAGGTGAATCAGGGAGAAAACCAAACATGTCCTCCCCTCAGCCAAGCAGTGGAGAGGGGTGAATACCGAATACAGCGCCATTGTTCTCCCCCCTCTGAAAGAGTCCCCGCTCCACATTGGGGGGAGCTGAGGTCAGTCAGGACGCCTATCATGCCACGACTCGATCAACGGCTCGGCTTGACCCGCTACGAAGCCGATGCCGCCTACAAACGCGCGCTGGACGCTTATCGCAAGGGTGATTTCGATACCGCGCTCGACATGCTCAATGCCGCGCTGGAGGCACAGCCCGGACGCGCGGAACTGTGCGCCACACGCGGTATGGTGCAGCTTGAGGATGGCGAAAAGGACGCGGCGCGCGCCGATTTCGAGGCGGCGCTGAAGGCGTTCGCCTACGAGATGCTGGCACATTACGGCTTGGGCGTGCTGGCATATCAAGATAAGAAATGGGATGAGGCGCTCGACCGCTTCACGCGCGCGCTGTATATCGACGCTGAGCGCGGCGAGACGCTGTACTATCTGGCGCTCACGCACTATCAGAAGCGCGATTACACCAACGCGCTGGCGACGATGCAAAGGGCGCTTCCGCGCCTTGAGGCGGCGGGACACCGCGGCAAGACTGACGCGGGGCGTTGGCTGCGCGAACTGAGCAAGCTGGCGGGGTAGCGACGGTTTGACCAAGCGGTGGATGAGGTGTGCTTCGCCCCTACTCGCCCGCCAGCGCGCGCGCTTTTTCGCTCGCTAACGTCATATACGCGCTGAACACGCCATCAGCGTTGGCGTTGCCGCCGCACACAATCACGACCGGATGGGAATAGGCGCGCAAATCGACTTTACCCGTCAAGAACGCTGTCAACGCCGCCGCGCCCGCTGGCTCGACCAACTGATTCAGATACGTCCACAACCAGCGCATCCCGTCGATCATCTGGAAATCATCGACCAGCACGATCTCATCGACATACTGCTGCGTCAGCGCCAACGTCAGTTCCCCAACGGCGCGCGGCGCGAGCGTGTCCGCGATAGTGGTTACGCGCGGCAGTTCGATCACGCGCCCCGCGTCTACGCTGTCTTTCATCGATGTCGCGCCCCTCGGCTCCACGCCAATGATGCGCACGCTGGGATTGCGTTGTTTGAGCGTCGCCGCCACCGACGCGATCAGCCCGCCGCCGCCAATGGCGATCACCGCGGCGTCGATCACCGGCAGATCATCGAGCAGTTCCAGCGCCAGCGACGTGTTGCCCTCGATCATGTCGGGCGCGTTGAACGGATGCACATACGCCAGTCCCTCATCGGCGGCGTGCTGTATCGCGCGCGCGTTGGCATCGTCAAAGGTCGCGCCGTGCCGGATCACGCGCGCGCCAAAGGCGGCGACGCGCGTTTCGCGGTCGGGCATGGCGTTATGCGGCAGATAGACGATGCAGGGCAGATGCAGCGCCCGCGCGGCGTATGCCAGCGCCAAGCCGTGATTGCCGCCCGACGCCGTGATCACGCCGCGCTGCCGGGTCGCTTCGGACAGCTTGAGCAGGGTATTGAACACGCCGCGCGACTTGAACGATCCGGCGACTTGGAGATTCTCCAGCTTGAAGCGCAAGCCAGCCGGCAAATCGTCGCCCACGATGGTCGTCGATGGAAGCGGGAGCGGCGCAAGCGGTGTATGGCGGATGTACGGCGCCGTCCGGGCGCGGGCGGCGGCGGCGTCTTGGAGGGTAAACGAATAGGTCATGATCGGTTTGCTTTCATTCGCTCGGTGGCCCGTCCAAATCAATATCAGGGATGATCGGCGCATCCGGTGGGAACAAGCGCGCGAACACCGCCGGCAGCGCCGCAGCCAGATCGCCCGTGAAGGCGCGCGCTGGCACGCCCAACGCGCTCAACACGGCATACCACTTGCGATAGCCTTCTGGTGCGCGGAGTTCAACCCACTGGACGCCGCGCGCGTCAAGCTGCGTTTTGTTCAGCGCCGAGAGCATATCCGCGATGAAGATGTGGCTGTCGCGCGCGATCACGGCGTCGGCGCTCTCTGGATTGCCCTTGCCCATCAGTTTGACTTCGCAGGCATAGCGCCTGCCGTCGCCGCCGATCACGAAGAAATCGACTTCGCGCTTTTGCGCCGTCAGTCCGCGCAGATCGTAATCGGCAGCCGGAACGCTGAAGAGATCGCACAGTGTCAGCATCAGATATTTTTCGACCCGCTTGCCCGCCGTACTCCACGCGCCGCCGCGCAGTTGGGCGCGCTTGACGGCGAGGGTGTTGATCACAATCAGGCTCTCGGTCAGGTTCAGATCAATACTCACGCCGCGAAAGCGCAGCGTCAGCGTCACATCCAGATCGTCGCTCGCGTCCGCGAGGGTGCTGATAGCGCGGTAGAGATCGTCGTAGTAAGCAGGGGTGACTTCTAACACGACTCGACGACTCGATGAGCCATACTGGTTGTCAATCGTTTTCTTGTTCAGCCCCGCATTGATGATGATTTCGTCGCTCGTCAGCGCCGGATCGAGCAAAAACTCGCGTTTGTACCAATCCCCATCAATGCCCTCATTGCGAAATTTTGCCTGAACGACTTTCCCAAAGAATTCAATCACGTACTGTAGAAATTGCGCGTTGATCAGCGCCAAGATTTCCGTTCGGTAATCTTGTCCGTGCAGTAGTTTCATGATCACGTTTTGGATCACAACGTCAGTGAGACGCATGGGCATTTGCTCCACTATCGATTGAACCGCCCGCGCAGACAGATAGCGGGTTTGGCTGAACATCCCACCGTCGAGCGATTGGCGGATGCGCTCCACATAGGTACTGTCACGTTCGGTCAAGAAAAATTGGCGTCCGAGCGCCAGCGCCGCGCGCCCCACGGTGCCGCTGCCCGCGAAGGGATCGAACACTACATCGCCAACATAGGAATAGAACTGGATCACGCGGCGGCACAATTCGGCGGGAAAAACGGCAGAGTGGACGCGGTCAAAGGTCGGGTCGATCTGCCACAGGTTGCTCGATTCGTAATCGTCGTTGATTTTGCTGTCGTTGACCGTCTCATCATCGTATTGGCGGATGTTCCAATCGATCAACTTATCGGTCTTTTTTCGATAGACCATGACGTATTCGGTGACCGGGTTCGGTTTATACGCTAAGGGTTTGCGATGCTGCATGAAACCGCCGTTGCGATTCTTGACGCTGGCTTCGGGCTTCGCCCAGATAATGTCGTCGATGAATTCCCAGCCGATCTCGGTCAAACGCGCGTGTAGATCGAACGGAATGGGGTAGCGCGTGCTGGCATGGGCGCGGCTGACGCGCGGCACGATCACCGGGGAGGTATTCACGACGAGAAAACGCCCCTCTTTGGTGATGCGATGCACCGCTCGAAAGACATCCGTCAGAAAATCGAGATAGGCTTGATAGCTGGCGTAGATCGAATAATCACGCGCGTTGTAGTAGGGCGGCGATGTGAACGTGAGATGAATGGACTCGTCCGCCACGATTTGCAGCGTATCCCGGACATCGCCCGCCGCAATCAGATTGCGCACATCGATGCCTGCAAGCGGAAACAAGCGCGCGGCTGCCGTCGCCGGGAAAAATTCCTTTTCGATCACCGCTTGAATCGTTTCATTCGGGTGATCGCGGAGCAGTTTGAGTTGCGCGATGATGCGCGGACGCTCTTTGAACACCAACAAGCCGCGCACCGCTTGCAGGACGACTTTGGGATCGGCGTCCGCTAAAAGTTCCGATAAATACGGGATCGCGCCCTCGTCGCGCATTCTGCCCAGTGCAGACGCCGCCTCGCGCCGTACCATCGAATCCGAATCCCGAGTCGCCAACTGAAATAAGCGCGGCACGTAAGCGAAATCGCCCAATTTCGCTAGATTCTTCACTGCCTCGTAGCGGATCGCCGCATGATCGTGGTCTAGGAGTGGGAGCAGCGCCGCACCATCGAAATTATCAGGCAGGTGTCCCAAATTTTCGAGCAAAAAGAGCAGCGCCTTATTGTTTTTGCCCATCTCGATGAGGCGGTAGAGGGCTGGAAGGTCGGATGCTTTCAGCGCATCAATCGTTTGTTTTGTCCACACCATCGCGCGATAAACCATCCGCTCTCATTCGTTTGCGCTGCACTTCAACAAGCTTATTCGTTGAGTCGATCTGTTTTTGGAACACAATCGCGCCGAATCATACGTCGTTCACGCGCGCACGTCAAATCGCCCCCAACAGCAGGGTGCATTTCACTTTAGTGCAATCAAGCGGCATCCCAAAGGCGGTCAAAGTCATCGGATAAAGCAGCGGCGCGGATAACGAGCATGTATTGGACATTGAGTGGATTCCAGCGCATACCCGTGCCG
>Ga0163147_10002285_pt1 | contig 27380 bp, 30 predicted proteins | sample OliLakLV19MP6G1_FD_148597 | JGI IMG/M metagenome (GOLD analysis project Ga0163147, IMG submission 148597) | Freshwater microbial mat bacterial communities from Lake Vanda, McMurdo Dry Valleys, Antarctica- Oligotrophic Lake LV.19.MP6.G1 | ecosystem: Environmental > Aquatic > Freshwater > Lake >...
CAGGTGTGCTCGCCCAGCTCCGTCGCACACGACGGAGCTGGGCGAGCACACCTGATCCTTGCAGGTGATCGTGGGGACATCACAATACTGGCTGGCGCTGCAGGTCTGCGAAACCGACGACGAGAGGCCGTCGGTAGCGCATTTTAGGACGCTGAGCCCCGAGCAGGTCTTGGCGGAGGGTTCGCACACATGCGGCTTGCACTCACCTGCGCTGCACGTGCTGCTTGCACCGCAGTTGGCGCCACCGTCGATGTAGCCTGACCCTTGCGCATTGCACGTCGTGGCCCGAATGCCGTCGCACGCAGGTTGGCCGGGAGCACAAGTGCCCGTCTTGCACGATGCGCTAACCTGGTCGCAGTACTTGCCGGCACCACACGCCTCGACCTCCGCGGACGACAGACCATCAGGGGCGCACTCACGCACCACCCCCACGGAGCAGAACTTCGACTGGGGCAGGCACTGGTGCTTCTCACAGGCGCCGTTGAAGCAAGACTCCGTCACTTCGCACGCGGTACGGCTCAGGATGGCTGAACCTGCGCCGTTGCAGACCACCACGGCGCCTTCCTCGCAGTAGCGCGAGTCCGGCATGCAGGTGTCGGGAGGCTCCGCCCCCGCTCCGCCGAGAGCAGCGGCATTCGTGGCGCCGGTACCAGCGAGATTGGTCGGCAGCCCTCCCGTTCCGAGCCCTGGGGGCAGCCCTCCCGTCGCTGCTCCCGCGAATCCAGAATCTGCACGCGGAGGGCAGGTCCGCGTCTCGACGCAGCTATCGAACCCCTGGGTGCAAGAGTGCATGGACGGCACCATAGAGCCTATGGCAGCAGTGAGTATGAACAGATTTCTAGCGTTCCGTTGCATTGGGTATCCTCGGACAAGTAGCTACCCTGGGTCATGGCTGCCGGCAATCCCCTAGGTTCTGGTTGCTTCAGTGATCCCGGCGTGCACCGTGTCATTGCTGAGGCTCCAGCTTATCGGCGCATGGAGCTTTCGACTGAAGTTGGGGCTAAAGCGGACAGAAAGGTGTTGAGCGTGCCCGCGCTAACGCGCGCGATCGAGCCGACCGAGGCAGAGCCTTCAACTGCAAGCATGGATTAACTCTTAAACCCATTTTCCCGGGTTAGTATGCTCGAACTGGGGTGATCGGGCGCCGTCTTTGGTGACCACGGTCCAGCCGTCATCAAGCCGAAGCACTGGGGGCTAGTTTCGTTGAGCGCCAAGAGCGATTTCCGGCCTTGTGACCTTCGAGGATCTCCTGGAGGAGCTGGTGGGGGACGTGTTCAGAGAACACGACGAATCCCTACCGAAGATCGAACGGGAGGCGGGAGGCTCGGCGCTCGTACGCGGTGAAGTGCCCATCCGAGAGGTCAACCGCGAGCTCGGGCTGGCGCTGGACGAATCCGAGAGTACCAGCACTATCGCGGGCCTGTGCGCAAAGCTTGGAGGTGGTATCCCCAACCGTAACGCCCGGCTGGCGGCTAACGACGGGACAGTGCTCCTGGTGCTGGAGGCTTCGCAGAGGGCAGTCCGAAGGGTGAGGGTGATCCCAGCGCTGGTGGCTTCGGCCTTGAACAAGGTGGACAGGAACGATGACAACGGGAGATCCTGAACACGGGACAGCCGGGCATGGAAGTGCGCTTTGAGCCGGAGGGCGCTGTCAGTTCTCTGCATTCGCGCGATGACACCGGTGTGGGCGTCGGCAAGGCTCGGACGCGTATACTCGATAGTATACTTTCCAAGACGTCGGAAAAAGCGGCATCCGGGGACTCAAATCGCTTGCTCCGTGAACCCCGTGCGGCTCTGTGCTAAGCACTCAGAGTGCCAGTCGGAGAACCAGTTATGCCCAAGACGTATCTTTGCTTATCGAGCCTGTTATTTTTAGCGTTAGCCAGTGGCTGTGGAGGGCAACAGGTTGACGGAGTGTTTGATAGCACGAATGGGCAGAAGCCTCTCGTCAATCAAGAGCCGGCGCCACCACCGGTGAGCCCGGATACGTCACCGTCGACGCCAGCGTCAGCGTCAACGCCAGTGGCATCCACCCCTGGAAGCATGCCGAGCACCGCTCCGAGCAATACCCCCCCGCTCCCTCCCACCTGCGCCAGCGTTCTGTGCGCGCCGGGCGCTACCTGCGTGGAGAGTGCCCAAGGAGCCCAGTGCATTTCGCGCGATCCTTGCCAAGGCTTTGTTTGTCCGCGGGGCGAACACTGTAGCGCGCCTGCCGATGCGCCCATGTGCGTGCCGGATGTCGAAGATCCCTGCGCGAGTGCGATGTGCCAACCAGGGGAGCAGTGCATCGTTGAGCAGGTTGTCTGCGTTCGGGCTCCTTGCCCAGGCATCCCACGCTGCGTGCCCGTCTGTGCGTGCACGAAAGAGTTTCGGCCTGTGTGCGGAGCAGACGGGAAAACGTTCGGAAATGCGTGTGAGGCGCGCTGCGCCGGGGTTGAAGTGACGCACGACGGCGAGTGCATGGCTCAGCCGACGGATTGCCGCCGCACGGGCTGCTCCGGTCAGGTGTGTTCCGATCAAGATGTGTCTACGACCTGCGAATACCGCCCAGAATATGCGTGTTACGAGCACGCGACGTGTGAGCGGCAGTCAACAGGCTCGTGCGGATTCACGCCCAGCGATGAGCTCAAAGCTTGCCTGAGCAGCCAGTAGGGCGCCACTCCGTTGGTGGCCAATCCAAACTACGCGACAGAGTACTTGGTGGATGACGTCCACCCCACAGACGCCGGCTATGCCGTCATGGGCGGCGTCTGGTATCAGGCCGTCGGCTCGCTATTGCGCTAGGCTGCGGGCGGCACGAACCCCCGTTTTTCCACGTCGGCAATCGCATCCTGCAATCGGCGCACAACACGCCACTACGGCGCGCATTTAAACAAGCGGATCTCAGTCATTCCGGGCACCAAGCTCTGCAGGGGGCCCGGCTTCGCGAGGCCGGCGAGTGGCAGTGGTTGGCCGGCGAAATCCATATCGGTTCCGGGGGTGGCTTCGCTTCCGACGCTGGCAAGGTCGATGTCAAGGTTCAACTTGAGCGTCCACGTCGCGCGATTGAGCTCGGCGGTGGCCTTGGAAATCACGCTTTTCTGATCGTGAGGCTCGTTGTGTGAGCTCCAGAATGCGCGCCACTCCTCCAGCGTGAGTCCGACGCCGAGGGAGGTTGTGCGGGGATTCACGGGAGCAGGAAACCCGAGCGCTGTGAGCTCGGTGGCGACTTGCTGAATCAGATTCTCTCGGCTCATGAACGGGGTAGCTGGTTGCATGAGGGCATTCATTGGGCAATGCAAGTTCACGGCTAATGGCCGCAGGACGCTGTCGGCGTAGACGTTGAAATCCGTGCGATTGTTGAGGCTTCCGCCGCATGGGTAAGGAATGCTGAGGCTCCCGCCCTCGTTGCCGATAAGGATGTTGGCAAGGAGGAAATTGGAGCTGGTAGTGGCCACTCGCTCGGTAACACGACGCAGAAAATAGCCCTCCGCTGCTGAGCCCCATTCATCGTTCCCTTGGGTGGTTGCAATCAGATTGTGCACGATGCGTGCGCCAGAAGAATCGTGCATGTAGACGCCGTTGGCGATGTTGTCCACGAAGATGTTGTTATCCACCAGGGCGGGATAATCCGCGCGCCCTAGCTCGAGAAATACGGCTCGATCATTGCCAATGAAGACGTTGCGCGACACGCGCGACTCACGATTGTTGTTGTCGAAATACATGCCCAGCGTGTTGTTATCCAAAAAGAGGTTTCCAATCACGGTAAAGCCAGTTGTTAGGTGTACTTTGATGGCGGCGGGTTCAGCGCCGCCCGGCGGATCAAGATGATTATTGCGCGCAAACACGTTGTTCAGCACAGAAATGCCGGTACCCCCAAAACACATCATGCCGTTGGTGCCATTATCGGCGATGAAGTTATTGGCGATGACATGACCGTCAGTGGCTCGGATGCGAGTCTGATCGACTCCTTCGATATCGTATTCGCCGGAAACTTCGCTTTCGCTGCCGCAATCGATACCTAGGGACTGCGCTTGTCGGATGATGTTATTCTCGATCACCCAATGGTGGCCGCTCCGCGTTCCAACCATCCCCGCTTGCTGCTCAGCAACGGAATTGCGGTTGTAGAATCCACCGGGATAGTTGTTGGCGCAGTGCTCAATGGTGAATCCGCTCAGCGTGATGTAACCCAGCCCGCGGAGATGCGGCGCAAAAACGCGGCGTTCAGTGGTTAATTCCACGACGCTCGTTTCCGGCAGCTTTCCGAGCGGAAAATGGACTTGGATGGACTGGGTGGCCGCGTCGTAATGCCAACTGCCCGGCCGCTGTCGGATATCCGCTGCGGCCGGCATCGCCACCATGCGCTCCCCATCCACGAAGATTTGACCAAGCGTGAGCCCGGGTTTGCCTGACATCATCACCAGCAAGGGATTGGGCCCGTCGATCTGACTTGTATCCTTGAACAGTGCGGGATCGGGGATCGCTTTAAAAATGTTCAAACCAGGCTGGCTAGCCTCCCAGGCTGGCTTCCAGACTTGCGAGCCCTTGAGCGTCACCTGTTTACCCGGCTCAGCTAGATAGGTGATGGGCATCCCTTCCACGCCACCGCGGGGTGGCGCCACGCGGCCCCTGTAGGTTCCCTCCCGCACCACTACAGTGTCGCCTGGCATGGCGAGATCGGCGGCTTTCTGAATAGTTGCAAATGGTTTTGGGTCCGAGCCATCTCCCGTGGTGTCATCACCGGTCATCGCAACGAACAACACCTTACCCGTCGCAGGAATGCTGCGAGCGGGCGCTACCGGACGGCAGGTGAGTTGACCTTCGGCGGCAGGTTTCAAAAGCGCGGTGAGCAACACGGGGGGTTGAGTCGGCGCGGGTGGGCTGTTCCCCGTGCCGCCTGACCCCGTCGTCGAAGCCCCAGCTGCCCCTAGAGAATCCTGAGCGGACGGGGCCTTGCTGTTGCCGCAGCTTGCGAGACTCAGGCCAGATCCCCCCAACATGAACCAAGCGATCAACTTTAACGGGAAGCTCCTCGACATGGCGCCAGCATAGTCTAAACCCAGCCAAACGCATGAGTCCCGTCCGGGTAAACTTGCCCCTGGACGCACACAAGTTGACGTCTCTGCGTCTGACCGCAGCGCGCTTTACCGGACAGCGCCCGTCACGACTTCACCCAGTGCTCCACCGGTTTTCGCAAAAACTCGTCGAGCGCGATCCCATTTCCGCCCACGATCAGCGTTCGCTTCGGCTTGAACGCGGCACTGAAATCGGCCAAACCGGCGAAGCTATCCGGTGAGCGGCCGCTCTTCACTTCAATCGCCACGAGGACGCGACCGGCTCGGAACACGAAATCCACCTCGCGGTTGTTTTCACGCCAATAGCTGAGCTCACCAACGCCTGAGGCCGCTGCGTTTGCTAAGTGCGCGCCCACGGCAGACTCGATCAACCGTCCGCGAAACTCGCCCTGGGTTCGCGCTTCTTGTGGCGAGAGCCCCGACTGCGCGGTCATGAGCGCCGTGTTGAGCACCTGCAGTTTTGGGCTCGAACCGCGCTGCCATACGGCATTTCCGGCATATTTAGGCAATCCCACCAGCATGCCAGCGCCCCCAAGCAGATCGAGATAGTGCGCCAAAGTCGTCGTGTTGCCCGCATCTTGAAGCTGCCCCAGCATCTTCGTGTACGACAAGATCTGGCCAGAATAACGGCAGCCGAGCTCAAATAGCCGGCGTAGAAGCGCCGGCTTGTCCACGCGTGTCATCAAAAGGACATCGCGAGCGATGGTGGTCTCGATCAGCGCGTCGAGCAGGTAACGCCGCCAGCGTGTCTGCCTGGCTTCGTTGGAATGGCTTGGGCCTGCGGGTACTCATGATCTTGAGTAAATTTACTCAATGTGCTGAGTAGTTTCAAGTGCGCGGCGAAAGGGTGCGCTACGATAGCGAAGCGCCAAGCGGAACACGGGGATCCAGCGCCACAATCAATGAATTCCCCCTGCGTTGGCTCGACACACTCAAGAGTGGTACGCTCCCGGGTCACCATGCAATCAGCCCCTCGCCACAGCTATACGTTTCGCGAATACCTGGCGCTTGAGGAAACGGCCAACATACGACATGAATTCTTGAACGGGGAAATCTACGCCATGGCGGGTGGAACTCCGGAGCATGCTGCGCTCGCGGCGTCTATCGTAACGGCCCTGGTGGTTCAATTGCGCGGCGGGCCCTGCCGCGTGTTTACGGCGGATTTGCGCGTGAGCGTGCAGGAAATCGGCTTGACGACCTACCCGGACGTCACGGTGGTGTGCGGCGAGCTATCGCGACTTCCAGAGGACTCATCGAGCATCACGAATCCCAAGCTCATCGTTGAAGTGTTGAGCGAGAGCACCGCAGCTTACGACCGGGGAGAGAAACTGGGGTACTACAAGCGCATTCCGTCACTCGACGCGGTGTTGCTCTTTTCTCAAACCTCGCGTCGCGTTGAAGTTCATGAACGAGTCGGTGGCGAGTTTCGCACCACTGTTTACGCCGATAGGGAGACGTTCCAGATCTCCGGAGTGGGTGCAACTCTCTCGCTTGCGTCGGTGTACGAGGATGCAGGGCTCTAGGCGTCTCGCTACTCCTGCAAGCAGTACAGATAGTGGTTGGCGGAGTTGTTGCATGGGCCCGAACAGCAGCCGAAGCTGTCCCTCGTCGCGGACTGAACACCGCCGAAGGTGGCATAAGCATCGGTTCCAACGCTCGACCAATCCAGGCAGGTGTCCCCAGGTATACCCATGAAGGCGAAACGGTAGGCATCCGTTGCCAGAAAGGTTCCGTTTGCGCTCATGTTCAAGGCTGTGGCCGCGCCGGTGAAGGTGCTGAGCGTGGTTGGGTCGGGCAACCAGGCAATGCCGTCCGGTCGCACCCACGGCATTCCGGTCAAGTTGAACCGCTGGTGTGCCGGCATCGCCTGCGTGGTCAGCAGGGCTTTATAAGTTCCTGGCAACGCAGCAGCTGTGGCTTCTGCTTGACACTGAAGATCAGCGCCCGCCAGGCCCGTGGAAGCATTGAACGTGGCCTCGGAGGTGAACGCTAGGCGACCCACAGCTTTGGTCACCGTGAGAGGCGTGGTTCGATCCGTTGAGAAGCAGTAGAGCGGGCGCGCTTTGTTGCACAGGGCGTTGAAATTTTGGGTCCAGAGCAGGCCGACGGAATAAGAGAAACCTGTAACGGCGTCGCCGGTGTCGGACAGCCAATCTCCGCAGCTGAGCAGGCCGTTGGTCACGCCTGGAGCCAAAGTGCCGTCCATTTGTGTGGCGCTCCACACCTCACTTTTTTGAGCTGTGCCGGTTTCATCGATCAACAAGGGGTGCAGAAGCTTTCCTTGCAGGAGATCCGCGAGCAAGTCGACGAGGGGCGCACCGTCTGGACGCACCCAGCCTCGAGCGGTGTTGCCGATTCGATCTTTCGCGGCCACGTCATCAGCCGTGCCTTCACCCCCCTGGGTACTCAGCCAGGCCCTCCAACCGTGATCGCCCAGGTCGGCAGCCAGAGCCAAGCGCTTGCAGTGCTCATCAGCCCCGCTCAAGCCGCCGATTTGCTGTCCAGTGAAGTACTCTGACGTCACGAACGCAATATTGTGAGGCCCACTGGACGGCGCGCCTGCGCCGCCACCCGTGCTTGCGCCGCCACTGGTGCTTACGCCGCCACTCGTGTTTGCGCCGCCACTCGTGTTTGCGCCGCCACTCGTCGAGGTGCCGGCCATCCCGGCGCTGCTCACGCCGCCGGCTCCGTTGTTGGCGCCGCCCACACTCGCCCCACCTGTTGTGGAGCCGCCCATGGTGGCCGCTCCTCCCATGGCTCCCACAGTTCCCCCAGATGCGGCGAGCACACCTCCAGATGCCGTCTCTGCGTTGTCTTTGTTTGGCAGCGCATACTCGAAGATGACGGTGAATTTTTGCGCTTTGACAGTGGCGTCCATGACGGCGAGGGCGCCGGTTAACGCATCTTTACCCAACGTTGGGCCCAATGCCTGGGTTACGATGTCTCCAAACTATGCCTCACGCCGCGGTCACAAGTTCTGCCGCTGTTCCGGAGGCGCGGAGAAGTTAGTAACGGAGTTAGCCACGGCAGCTTGGGCGTGAGCGGCCGGGGTAGGCGTCCCATGGGAGCGCTGGCGCCGGCCCGCGATGTTCGATCGCGCTTCTGTAACGATTGTGTGGCACTCCACGCTCATTGAGCGCGAGGGAATGCTAAACCAGACGAAAACCCGCTTGGGAAAAGTGGGAATCAAACGCAAACGCCACCCGCAATTTATGCTTGCGCATGAGTACGAAGGTCGTGGCGTCGACCAGGCCGAGCTTGTGAAGGTCACGGCGAGCGACATACTTCATGGCCGCCTTGAGCTCTGAAGGGTTGCACTCCAGGCGCTCCAGGAAACGAACTTGATCGAGGCTTTCCCACCAACGCGTAGCAACATCCTCTGACACTTTACGCTGCAGGTACGTGAACGTCTCGAGAAGCACCGGCACGGAGACAAACAGGCGTGCGCCCGCCTCCAGCAACGTGGGCCAGGCCTCGCGAGCGCGTTCGTGCATGGGATCCTGAACCAACGCGAGAGCTATCCACGCGCCGGTATCAACAAAGACTCTTTCGCCCGTGCGAATCACGGCTCGTCAAACGCGGATTCGTGATCGCTGGAAGACCCTGCGAATGGCCCATCCCAAATGGCCACCGGACCCCCCGTAGGAGGGCGCAGGTACTGCTCGCGGATTGCTTCGCGCACCAATTCTGCAACTGGCCTCTTCCGAGTCTTGGCCAGTCGGTGGAGGGCTCTGAGATCCTCAATCGGTAGGTAGATCTGAGTCTTCACCATGGGTGTCATCTTACTGGATTGCCTGACACCCGTCAAACACAGTGATGGGGTACTGCGAAGCGTAGACAGCGAGTGAGCGGGCCGTGACACAGACTCCAAGAGTGGGCACGGGGCTAACTGGGCTGTAGCCCCCGTAATCACGAAATGAAAATGTAACTTTCATTTCGTGATTTAGCTCCTATCCTATTGAAGTGATTGAGAGAAATGCAGCCACTTCGCTCAGAAAATTGGCCACTCAGTACCCCATCTTGACGGTCACCGGCCCGCGGCAATCCGGCAAGACGACTCTCTGCCGCGCGCTGTTTCCGAACCACCCGTATGTGAATTTGGAGCCACTCGACACCCGCGAAGAAGTGCGCCGAGACCCACGCGGATTCTTGGCGGGCCACCCGAACGGCGCTGTCGTGGATGAAGTTCAGCACGTCCCAGAGCTTTTGTCCTACCTCCAAGTGGACGTCGATGCGAACGCTACGTCGGGTCGTTTCATCCTCACAGGCTCTCAACACTTTGGGTTGAGTCAACAGATTGCTCAGTCCTTGGCAGGGAGAACGGCCGTGTTTCAATTGCTTCCGCTTAGCCTGGACGAAGTCCGGCGCTTTGGCACAGCACCGCTCGATCTCATGACAACGCTGTGGACGGGCGCTTATCCTAGAATTTTTGATCGTGGCATCGACCCGCCGCGTTGGTATTCGGACTACACCACCACCTACATTCAGAGAGATGTTCGGCAGCTGCTCGATGTGTCGAGCCTGGAGGCATTCACAACTTTCCTTCGCCTGTGCGCGGGACGATCCGCGCAAGAGTTGGTGCTGAGCTCCCTTGGAGCTGACGCTGGCGTTTCTCAACCCACTGCGCGAGCCTGGTTGTCGGTTCTGGAAACCAGCTTCTTGTGCCATCGGCTTCCGCCGTGGCATCGGAACGTGAGAAAACAAACGGTGAAAGCGTCCAAACTGCATTTTCTGGACACCGGCCTCCTGTGCTTCCTGCTCGGCATTGGCAACCCCGAGCAGCTGCGCACACACCCCTTGCGAGGAGCGATCTTTGAAACCTGGGTCGCCTGCGAGATCTACAAGGCACGAGCCAACGCGGGGCAAATAGCTCACCTCTCTCACTACCGCCAGGCGCGAGGGCCCGAAGTAGATTTGGTGGTGGACGCAACGCGCGCGCTCCTCTTGGTTGAAGCAAAAAGCGGCGCAACAGTTGCGGCTGATTTCTTCGCGGGCCTCGATAGCTTGGCCAGCCTCGTCGCTAAAACCGAGGCACATCGAACTACCGAGAGAGTCCTCGTCTACGGGGGCGACGATGCTCGCAGACACCAACAAACGGAGATAGTGCCGTGGAGCAAGCTCCCGGAAGTGCGGTGGTGTGACTAGAGGGTAGAGGAGTGGCTGCGGGGCTTCACACACGAGGCCGAGGGACTTCTGGGAACATTCGACATCTGTCCAAACGCCATTCGAGAGGTGAGCGAAAAGGGTGGCCTCGACGCCACATAACCTAGAGAGCAGCCAGCAAGGCTTCCAACTCTTTCTCACTCACAACCTGCCCGGAAACGACGAACGTCCGCAGACTCCCCCGCCGCGTCGCCGCAGCTCCAAGAGGGCTAAACCTCGATGGCCGATTTTTCGTTGGACGACCGATGAATTTGCGGGGTCGGAGTCTATCCCTTCAAAGCCTAACGAAGGAGAAACTCATGTCTATGTCGCCCGCCGCCACGCTCGACAATGCCACCGCAAATTCCACCTGGGACTGCGCAAGCTTAAAACCCTCTGCCATTATCGCCGCGTGCACCAAGTCTGCGAATTACTTGAATGGTTTCACGACGACCTTCACCCGATTCCGGACGATCGTTGGCGCGAACACCGTCGTTGTTGACAGCCAGGCCGACTATCTCGAGGGTACTGAAAAATCAACAGTTGCATCGTGCGACATCTATGACTTCGTCGACGCGAAGCTCGTGTCGATCACGTCGTACGCGGTAGAGCTGTAACCCTCGAACGACGCATTGGCTCACTGGTGTTGCACCCCCAGGTGTTGCACCCCCAGGTGGGCAAATGTACTAGCAGAGTCTTGCGGTCAAATTGTCGACTTCGCGTTCTCTTCGCGACCACCGATGAATTCGGCGACGTACCAGAGTCTAAGGTTGAAGCCTGAGAACGGCTTTGGCTCTTTTGCTGAGCGAACGGTCGAGCTCGTGCGCGAAGGCACTCACGACAAGCGCTGCGAGGGCACGGTCATAGCCGAGCAAGGCACGCAAGCCCGAGGGCAAGGAGCAAATCCAGTGATGCACGGGTACGCGGGGCAACACCTGCTGCTCCATGTGGACAGCGGTGTCGGCCATGCGGCGACCGAGGCAGGAGGGGCAAGATCCACGGCGTTTGCAGGAGAGAGCTACGAGTTGCGAGTGGACGCAGCAACGGCAAACGAGGTGCAGGCAGCCTGCGGACAAGAGTCAGCACAGTGAATCGTCCCGACTGATGTCCATTCAACTTCACGATGAAGTGATCCTCGCTTGCGACGTGCCTCAGAACGCGCTACCCATGCGTCGCCAGCGTTGCTTCTTAAGATGACTCGAGACCCGTCCAGAAGATATTTTTTTCTCGGCGCTTTTTCCCTCATGGGCGCAGGTTGTCGAAAGAAGCCGAGCCCGTCCGCTACACGTGCTTTGGCAGAAATCGAGCAAACAGTGCGTGGGCGCCTGGGTGTCTGCGCGATCGACACTGGAAGCGGTCGAGAACTTGTTCATCGTGCAGATGAGCGATTTGCAATGTGCTCCACATTCAAGTGGGTACTGGCGGCGGCCGTGCTCCGGCACGTCCAAAGCCGGACGCTGTCGTTGCAGCAACGACTCTCGTACGGCGAGGCCGATTTGCTGGAGTACGCTCCGGTTACTCGCGAGCACGCTGCCGAGGGATTCATGACGGTCAAGGCTTTGACGGAGGCTGCCGTCGCGGTCAGCGACAACACGGCGGCAAACCTGCTTCTTCGGGAGATCGGCGGCCCGATCGGCCTCACACAGTTCATCAAGGCAAACGGCGATTCCGTTACGCGACTGGACCGCAATGAACCCTTGCTCAACGCCAACGAACCCGGGGATGTACGAGACACGACGTCGCCGCGGGCCATGGTAGGTCTCATGCGTCACCTTCTGTGCGGCCAGACACTTTCCGAAGAGCACCGCGCGCTGCTGATAGGCTGGATGCGAGCTAGCGAAACAGGCAAACGTCGCCTCCGCGCTGGCTTTCCTGCCGATTGGAGCGTCGGCGATAAGACTGGCAGTGGCTTGCGAAATGCCGTCAACGACGTGGCAATTGCTCTGCCGCCCGGTCGAGCGCCAATCCTGGTCGCCGCCTATATGAGCGGAGGGACCGCCGCGATGGACGCCTCGCAGGCCGCGCATGCGAGGGTTGCGAGCCTGGTGGCACGCGAACTGTAGAGGAACCCTTGCAGCCGCCAACGGCGGAGCCTGCAGTGGAGCGCTCGAACTCACGCGTGACCCAACCACACTGAGGTGCTCACTTTCAACAACGCAAGCACCCCCAAGGGCAACAGAGCCCAGCATCAGAACTCAAAAGAACTTGAGCCGGAGCTGCCCGAATGAAACCCGTCGTGAGCATAAGACATTCGAACTGAGAAATCGGTCGGAAGTGAAGAGCAGAAGCAAGAGCAGGTCAGCTAGCCTGCGACGCTCTGACCCCTGCTAAGCAGGTCACCGAAGCTCAAGGAGCGGTGAACCCGACGCAAAGCGGAGCTGAGAAGCCCACTTCATGCACGCGCAAATAGATCTCCGCACTGAGGTGCCGAGTTCCAGCAAAGCGAGCAGCCCCCCCGAGAGCAACAAGAGCCCAGCTTCAGACCCTCAACAGAACCCAAACCTCAGTTGCCCGAACGAAACCGGTGGTGGCGTCGGAGGAGGTTGAGGAGCAAGCCCAAGTTTGGCGAGCAGCGCGGGATCCACAGACCCTGTAGATCTAACCCTGTGCCCGGCGACCCAGCTGGCTTAGCCCTACTTGACTAGGCCAAGCTGGCGCCGGAGTTCGTGGAGGTCGGCTGCCTTCTGTTTAGAAGCACGCCTATTATCGAAAAACACAACGCAACCGGAAAGCAGTGCGACAGCCATCGCAACGATCCAGAGCATTCTATCCCATGTTCCGGCGTTCCGCCCGCCATGGCGTAGATCTCCCCGTTGAAGAATTCACGCTTCACGTTCGATCTTAGCCCAACCAATTGTATTGAGTCTGCGAGTACGGTTAGGGCAACCCATTCATCATAGACCAAGGAGCATGCGTACAATATCAGAGACCTTGGCCATGGTTGCTTCCGAGACGGCGCCCAGTGATTTTACGAGCCTGTCTGTTGATACCGTCCGCGTCTGCTCGCTAATGACATAGCTTACGACGCTGAGGCCTCCCTCCGGCGGCCGCACCTCGATACGCGTACGCACGGCACGCGGTTTGGACGTTAGGGGAAGAACCGTCACGAGTTTTGCAGCACTCGCGTTGAACGCGTCGACGCTGAGAATGAGAGCAGGTCGCACGCCAGCTTGCTCGTGTCCCTTCGTGGGGTCGAAACCGACGTGCCAAATTTCACCTCGACGCGGCGCGCTCATTCGTCAGCGAGCCCGTCGGTGCTCGTCGCATCCCAGGCATCGCGTTCGGCTTGCTCGTCAGCCCAGGCGCCCCTGTCGGCTCTCAGCGCAGCGAAGTCGCTCGTGAGAGCTTCAAGGAAGGTCACGCGGCGGTACTCTTCTACTGCTCGCGATAGCGCGGCGGTGAGAGATATGTGTTTCGCGCGAGCTATCTCGGTGAGCGCCGCATGCGCCGCTGGGTCTATGCGAACAGTCTCCGACATGTATACATTATGGTATACAGAAACGTATTGGTCAACGATGCTTACAAGGTCCTATCGTTGTCGCAGCGCTCAGCGGCGTGTTTTCTCGGACTCAGGCGGGCTTCCGCAGCGGCGGCGTGACACGGCAGGCCTTCGTCCAGCTACCGGGCTGGCTGACGAATGGATGTACTTCAAAGCGGGGGCTTACAATCAGAACAATACCGGTTCGGAGGTAGACGACTGAGCTTGCGTCGGCGACTCCAAAGGCCGAGCGCGAGAACGCCGAAGAGCCCGAAGACGGCTGGATCCAAAGGACGGCGGCCGCTTGCAGAACAGCCCCCCGAAACGCGGCGCGGCGGCGGGATCTCAACGGCGGCGTTGTACTTGGCCGTGGCGGATAAGATCATCGCAGAATTATCTTCGAGAACCAGGCCAACCCCCGACTCACCCTGGCGCAAGATGCGCTGATTCGCAGGCGTTTCGCTCAAGGCGACTGGCCAGCTTCCAACCTCACTCGGCCCACCGCGCACGACGCCGCCCTTCGGAAGCTCGATGCGCCAGGGTGCTTCCGACTGAAAGTAACCGGGCCCGCATTCTATGATGCGCTCGGCCGTGTGGCGGTTGTCCACCGGCGCTAGGTCTCGGTTGAAGGCAAAGAGCGGGTCCACTGTCATCTCGGCAGCAGAAAGCGTGCTGTAGAGGCGTGTGATTTGTGGGTGAGCATCCACCAACGTTTGCACCAACCGCATGGGCTGAATCATGTCCGCTTCGAGCGCTGCGAGAAACGCAGCCCTATCGATCGTCGTTCCGCAGAATGTGCAGCTCCTTAAGTCGGTCTGGACACCGGCTGGCACGCTGACGTGCGTCTTGACCACATCCCAAAACCCGTCCATTCCGCTATATTGGTTGCGCGCACTGTAGAAAAGTTCGTCCGAGGTGGGGGCCGGCTGCTGCCGAAATGCCTGCCAATTGCCTTCTTCAGAAGCGGTCCAGATGACCTCCCTAAGATTGACCGTAGGTTGGGCATATTCGGTGACGAAGCCCTGTCCGCCGGCATCGTTAGCCGCTGCTGTGACCACGTCGTTGTAGTTCAAAGAGGCATTGAACCAGTTGATGCGGGCTTCGTTCAGCTCCAGAGCGTTGTAGTTCTGGGGGATAGCCTGGGCGTCTCCGAGCACCCACGTCATCACGCCCATGTCGTCGTTCGCGGCGACGGCCGTGAGCTTGATGGGGATCATGGGTTTGGTGCCCTCGTAGGTGAGAACCAAAGGCCGAATGGATCCAGCGTCCGCACCCTTCACAAGCCTGAGGGCCAACAGATACATGCCGTCGGCGAGATAGGGGCCGAGCAGCCCCGGCGCGCCCGTTGGCACATCGTAACCATTCGCTGTGAGCCACATCACTGCTGAATCAGCGGGATTGGGCAGGCTGGCTTCCAGAGAAATGACCGTCCACTCGAAGGCACCGACGATTCCCATGGCTTCAACCGTGACACCACTGCCGCTGTTGGAGTCGCTGCTGGACTTGGGCGAAGAAGCTGTAGTGCCGGATCTCGCACCCAGGACACGGCCACTCTCCGTATCGCACTGCCCTTCGACGCGAGTTGTCAGCGTGTACTGCGGGTTGGTCGCCTGCTGCAGCCGTTGGAACGCAAGGTTGGAGGCCACAGCAATCTGGTTGCCTTTGGGCACCGACGAGATCGGCAGGAGCCAGGAGAACTTCTCAGACGGCCCTTGATATTGGATCTCGATGACTGCCGTGACCGTGCCATCGTTGTTTTTTGCAAAGATGATGCGCTCTGCAGCCTGATTCACAGGCTGGGCTTGAGAGCAGAAGAAGCCTCCGCAAGCACGGGCCTCGCCGGTAAGTGCCACCGCGCCGAGCGCCAAGGATCCTAAAACCATCCATTTTACGACTCGATGTTTCATAGCTTCTTACCTTCCGATGCTGTGCCGAATGCTTGCCACCTTAGCTTACCTCTTTACGTTGCGCGTGCGCGTCCAGAGGCCGAACGCGAGGAGCCCGAGAAGCCCCCATGCGGCATTACTTGAAGTACCGGCGCTGCTGGCAGAGCAGCCGCCCCCGCCCGTCGAAGCCGTGCCCGGAGTGCCTAGAGGTGTCATGCCGGGCGGCGTTCCGTTTGGCACGGCTGTCCCCGTCGGGTTGGCGGAACCCCCTGGCGTCGGCATCTGGAGACTGGCGTTGTAGGCCGTCATCGAAGCCAGAATCTTCGCGGAATTGTCCTCCAGCACCTTGCCTGTTCCCGTTTCGCCTTGGCGCACAATGCGTTGGTTCGCGGGTGCGGCGCTCAGCGCATCCGGCCAGGTATTGATTTGATTGGGCCCACCTCGCACTACGCCACCCATGTTGGGCAGCTCGATGCGCCACGGGGCTTGCGACTGCACGTAGCCGGGAGCGCACTCGATGATGCGTTCGGCCGTGTGGCGGTTGTCCACCGGCGGGAGCTCAGCGTTGAAGGCAAACAGCGGATCCACTGTCATCTCGGCAGCAGAAAGCGTGGTGTAGAGGCGCGTGATCTGCGGGTGGGCATCGATCAGCGCTTGCACCAAGCGCATGGGCTGGATCATGTCCGCTTCGAGCGCCGCGAGAAACGCAGCCTTGTCGATTGTCGTTCCGCAGAACGTGCAGCTCATTAAGAAGTCGGTCGGGACACCGGCTGGCACCACCACGTGCTTCTTAACCACATCCCAAAACCCGTCCATCCCGCTATATTGGTTGCGCGCGTTGAAAAAAAGTTCGTCCGAGGTGGCGGTCGGCTGCTGCCGAAATGCCTGCCAATTGCTTTCGTCAAAACTGCTGCTCCAGATGAGGTCCTTTAGATTGGCCGAAGGCTGCGCGTACTCAGTGACGAAGCCCTGTCCGCCCGCGTCGTTGGCAGCGGCAGTGACCACGTCGTTGTAGTTCAAAGATGCGTTGAACCAGTTGATGCGGGCTTCGTTCAGTACCAGCGCGTTGTAGTTCTGGGGAATCGCCTGAGCCTCCCCGAGCACCCACGTCATCACGCCCATATTTTCGTTCGCGGCAACGGCCGTGAGCTTAATCGGAATCATCGGCTTGGTGCCGTCATAGGTGAGAACTAGAGGCCGAATCGATCCAGCGTCTGCACCCTTCACGAGGCGCAAGGCCAAGAGGTACATGCCGTCGGCGAGGTACGGGCCGATCAGGCCAGGCGCGCCCGCGGGTACGTCGTAGCCGTTCGCCGTTAGCCATTTTACCGCGGAATCAGCGGGGTTGGGCAGGCTTGCCTCCAGCGAAATCACCGTCCATTCAAACGCGCCCACCACGCCCATGGCTTCCACGTTAACGCCGCCCGGGTTTGGGAAGGAAGGAGGCCCGGCCGATGCTCCACCCGTCGCAAACCCCCCGCTCGCGGTGGCAAAGTTTTGGTCGGCATCGCACTCGCCCTCGACCCGCGTGGTCAAGGTATACTGTGGGTTCGTAGCTTGCTGCAGGCGCTGAAACGCTACGTTCGAAGCGACCGCGATCTGATTGCCCTTGGGCACTGAGGAAATCGGCAGCAGCCAGGAGAACTTCTCCGAAGGCCCCTGATACTGGATCTCGATGACGGCGGTGACCGTGCCGTCGTTGTTTTTCGCGAACACAATGCGCTCCGCGGCCTGGTTTACGGGCTGCCCCTGAGAACAGAAAAAGCCGCCACAAGCTTCTGCTTCACGAACCAACGCGACCGCGCTGAGGGCTAAGAATCCTGAAACCAAAAATCGTCCAAATGAATGTTTCATAGCTTGTTGCCTTTCGGATGGGGCTTACCGCCACCAGCGCGACAGGCTGTGCGTCGAACCGGCCTGGATTGGCACAGATTGGCACAGCTTTCGGGCGTGGGGGGCATACTGGCCGAGTTGTGCAAGGTCAGTGCCATTGAAGAAACACGCAGCAGCACGAGGCAGGTGGAGTTGGGTTCCGGCTAATTGAAAGTATGGCTTTCAATTAGCCTATAATAATAATCCGATTAACCTCCTGAAATGATTGCAAGAACGCTTGGGCGCGTCGCGGCGAAGAAGGCCCAGCAGTTCCCCGTCGTGCTGGTCACGGGACCTCGTCAAGCGGGCAAGACCACCTTGTGCCGCAGCCTGTTCCCAGGCCACCGCTACGTCACATTGGAGTCGCCCGACACTCGTCGAGACGTTCGCAACGACCCCCGCGGCTTTCTGCGAGAGGTGGCGGCGGGCGCGATCATCGATGAGGTGCAAAACCTTCCCGAACTCCTCTTCCTACCTCCAGGCCGAGGTTGACGAACGGCCCACAGCCGGGCGGTTCGTACTCACAGGTTCACAGCACTTTGCGATTGCAGCGAATGTGTCTCAGTCACTGGCGGGACGGGTCGGGCTCGCGGAATTGATGCCGCTTTCAGTATCTGAGCTGGCTCAAGCAGGCTCATTGGGCGATGTGTGGACCACTGTTTGGAAGGGCGGCTACCCGGCGCTCTTTGACCGACACTTGTCGCCCGATGATTGGTTTTCGGGCTATGTGGTGGCGTTTCGTCTGCCTCCGTTTTTCCGCAATGTCGGCAAGCGCCTCGTGAAAACGCCAAAGTTGCACTTCGTCGATTCCGGCCTGCTCTGTTGCTTGTTGCGCATTCGTTCACCCGAACAGCTTCGGCTCCACCCCTTGCGTGGCGCGATATTCGAATCCTGGGTGGTTTCAGAGGTGGCCAAGGCCTATCGAAACGCTGGCGAAAGATCAGATCTCACCTTCTTCCGCGATCGTCATGGCCTGGAAGTTGATCTCGTTTGCGACTTTGGTTTGCAGCGAACCGCCCTCGAAGTGAAATCATCAGAGACGGTAGCCTCCGATGGTTACAAAAGTCTGCTCGCCTTTGCGGACCTTTGCGGCCGCGCTGATGACAGCGTAAAAACTGACACCTGCTTGGTCTACACGGGTAACGAAACCCGCAAGCAGGGATCGGTCACCATCGTGCCGTGGCAGAGCGTTGGCGATTTCCCCTGGGCGGGTCTGGCGGACCGTGAGTGATCTCGCTGCGGCCGCGTGCTGCTCCATGTCGCGCACCACGAACTTCGGGAGACGCCATGCTCGGCGAGGTCTCCCAGCACCCCGGGCCAATGGCCTAGGACGGCCCTGTGGAGCACGCCCTCTTCGGGCCTTCGGCGCGCGGTGCTGTCCCGGCGATCGGTAGGGTGAGAGCTGCATGGGTGTGTGCAGGGTGGTGCTTCTTTCGGCCGCGGATCGTGGTGAGAAGCCGAGGCGGCGGGGGGGCAGCTCAGCCCTGGCACACGACACAACCGTCGCTCGAACCATCCGCTTTCGGTGCCGTCGCAAGTTTCTCAAACCCACCCTTTTCTAAAAAGGCCAACATCAAGCGGAACTTCGCAATGCTCACGGCATACGGATTGATGTCCGTTCCGTACACCGCGCCAAGCGCACGCGCCGCGGCTTCGCGAGGGTTCAAATCCGGGAATTTCTGAAGCTGGCGCTGAAAGAGGCGTTCAAACCCACCCAACAAAAAATGCCCACTCCCGCACGTCGGATCGAGCAAGGTGGTGTGCTCCAAGCCAAAGCTCTCCAACGCCGGCTCCAGCGTTCGATCCAAAATGAAGCTCTCCACGAAGTGCGGAGTTTGCAAAAGGGCATAACGGCTCCGCACCTCTTCACTCAAATCTTGATACAAATCCCCAAGAAATCGCGTATCGCTCTGCCCAAATCGGAATGCCGGAGCCTCAGCGCTCCCCGCGCGGAACAAACCTAAAAGCTGCCGCGCCACCTCAGCACTCGGCCCCAGCCGCCACACCAGATTGTGCTCCGGAGCAAAGAGCTCACTCACAGCTTCCAAATGCGCTAGCTCTCGAAACACTGTGAGCAAATAATCCCGCTCGGTTAAGAAGGGGGCGAGCGCCAAAAATTGCTGCTGGCTATCTTCCGCACCAACGCCGGCAATTCTATTCCGCTCCACCAACCCGCGATCTTCCAGCGTGCGCACGAACACACAGGAGAGCACCCAAGCGGCGGCCACCTGCGTCACGATATTGCGGCGCCACACCTCGTAGCTATCGCCAGTGCGTTCCTGGGCCTTCTCTTCCTCAAAGCGCGCCTTGAGCGCCAGCGTTACGGAAGGAGAGCCATCCGCCCGCGCCAGCAAATCAGCCGCCATTAAAAAGTCTATCCCTCAGCTAACGCCCGCGACGGCGCTCTTTGCGACGCTAATACCGAGGCCCGGATACGCCGCGCCTATATTCTCAATCGCTGCCAACACATGCTCGCCGCTCCACTGATTCGACAGCGAGTAGGTCTTATCTTCGAAGTGAATCAGTTCATGATCCTCGACGAAATACCGCGACGGCTTGCGGATCCCACCCAGCTTACCGGTGAGGCTCGCCATTGCAGCGATAAAATCCGGTGAGGAGAGTTTCCCCGGAATGGCGATCCACCTTGAGGCGCCTCTCGGGAAATACTTCGCAAGATCTTCCGGAGAAGCGCCGGTATCGATCGCCGCCCGCACTACTTTGTAGATCAGCGCGCGCTTCCAAAGCCGAACCTGAGTTTGACCTGCAATTGTGAGGTCGTAGCGCGTGAAATCTACCGTCGACTCGCGATCCTGCTTCTCCTCGGCTGCTTTTTGCTTCAGCTGCACCTGATATTCGGCCGTCTCAGGCAGCGGAATGACCTGCTGCACATCAATGAGAATGCGCCCAGCTATCCGATACGGCTTCACGCGAACACAGCGGATGTCCAGATCTCTGCCGTTTAGCCATAAAACGCTCGTTGTCAGTTCCTTTGAGAACTCGGCCGCCGCCAGAACGATCCTGACCTCGCGCGCGAAGTCCCTTTCATTGGGGCTCTCCCAATCAGGTACTTGTCGTACGTCTCCACGGCTTTCGCGAATGTCATGGCGGACACCATCGCCGCGTAGCGGATGGCCTGCAGATCCATCGCTCCCCCGTCTTCCGTTCGCTTGAGTTCGATGACCACCAGGTTCGCCTGATCATCAATGCCCAAAAGATCGATGCGGCGGCGACTTGGGGTAACTTCCCCGGTGACTTCCCCGGTGGACCTAGCACGCGGCGTGATGCGACCCTGGACTGTCTGAGGATGCACGGGCAACCGGACGAGAAACGCCGCCCGGTACTCATCGCTTTCGAACTCGGGAGGTGGCGAACCATTCGCCTTCGCCTTCTTGGAAATGGCCGAGGCTTTCCGCTGCCGCCCTTCACACGAGCTGATCGTGTCCATCACAATTCACCCCTCGACAAAAAGAAAGACCCGCCGAGAGATAGCGTGCCTTGCGGCAGAGGCCCGGCGGGTTTACCGCACGCGACTCTGAGCATTTTTTGCGGGACCGTCAAGTACCGCCAAAGGCTCGCATTGATTGGCCAGGCCATCAGGCATGCCCGCCTTTCGCATCGTGCCAGATCGGGCAATCGAGCCAGTTTTCGGGGAAGCCCATGTTCCGGTGGGGAATGCGCGGATGATCCGTTAGCAGCTTTACCAGCCGCTGTGACCAATGGCTCCCGGGCGCGATCCGGTGAAGGCAGTAGTTTGAGATAGTCAGAAGCGCAAACAGCCGCTCCGCAGTAACCATCACCGGGAAATGCCACTCAGGGTAGCGACGCTGCTTAGGCATCTTGGGCTTCGTGCCCATCGCCCGGTTCCACAGACGACCATGGTGAGCGCAGATATTGCGCAGAGTGTTGAGTGAAAGCAGCCACGACCAAATCACTTCGTCTGGCATCCCAAAGTATGAAGCAACATTGTTTCGCACGTCTCGCGGCGACCCTTTGTATAATTTCAACACTCCACCGAACGACATTACTTCCGTCGCCATCCAAATCGGCAGACAGTCGTGAAAATCGCCGTACTTCTGCTTGAAATGCCCCACAAACTGCTCGTGGCTGCGGCTCATCTCATCATTGGTTCGTTCCAAGAACGTCGTCCGCTCCTCAGGACGGAGCTCCGGCAGGCCTCCTGCGGCGTTAGCGTACGCGAAAGGGTCCGAGAATCGTTGCGCGTGATGGTAGGATATTTGCGTGCGGACCGAGATCTCAATTCTCTCCACGGCATCCATCATGAGCAAGCGCAAGGACCGATCGAAAACGTACTGATCCCAAACAGTCGCGAATGTTGTACCGGGTTTGAAGGAATTGTTTGGTAGCTTGCGGTGAAACCAATACCCGCTCAGTCGGTAGTAGCTTACGCACGCAAGTCGCTCCTTCATCTCAGCGCGATCGCCCAGCATTCCCCGCGAGAGCAAGAGGTCCACCTGCTCATCAAAAGAAAGTGCGCTTTTCGTGTACTTCACGCGCCTCCCCCAGACAAAAAGAAACACCCGCCGTAGGATAGCGTACCTTGCGGCAGAGGCCCGGCGGGTTTGCTGTCTATTAAGATAGACTCGCTCCGCCCTGCACGCAAGCCACTCCCATAAAAGTGCGCAAATCGGTCCATGGTCCGGACCCCTGGCTCTCCATGTCGGCTCACTCCCGCCCCTCCAAGACCCACTCCGAGCTCAGCCGTGTTTGCTGCGAACTTAGCACCCCTGGAACAGCAACGCGGCCGCCAATTGCAAACCCACTCGAGCCGTTGCCCGCAATCAAGAGAAACACCGCCGCCGATGTCTCCGACTTCACGCTTTCGACCAACGTTGTCAGAAACTGCGTGAGCCCATAACGCGACACGAGCCCCAGACCACACAAGAGCAGCGGCTCCTTCGCGGGCAGAAGCTCGCGTGTGAGCTCCCTCGCCGCGTCGCGCGCAAGCCCCACCAGCAAGCTCCAATGCTCGCCAGTAGCGCCCTCCCGATCGGCTGCGTGCACGGCACCGAGCTCGATCTCGTCGCGCTTGGCGAGACGCTGCATCTCTGCCACGAGCAAATGATCAACATCAACAATACGCAAGCCAAACTGCGCCGCAAGCCGACTCGCCACCAACCTTGCATCGTGTGCATTCACCGATAAGAGCCGGATGTCTCTCCGCTCCAGCGTGATACGCACACGACTTTCGAAATCGCTTGCCGCCACTTGTTCACGGCTCAGCGCCGTGAGCGAACGATTATGGGAACGTGCGTTGCTCTTGCCGGTAGTGAGAAAAGTGGCACTCGGCGAGGCATCTTCCCGAACAAAGTGCGCCATTTCCGGCATCCATTGAAACCCCAGCTTTTGCATCAGCGTTTCTAACGCCGCGCCTTCCGGCAAGGGTTCGGCCTCCGAATAACGCCCGCGCACCCGACGCACGAGATCTTCGCGAGATAGCCCCTCGTTGGCGCCCGTGCTCAGAATCGCCGCGCTGAGCTCAAGGGCCCGAGCAGCGGCAAGCCCCCGAGGATACAACTCCAGCCGACTCGACACAGCGGCTCGGGTGCTCGCCTCAGCCGCGAGCGCGATCAGCCTTTCTGAAGGCAGCGACTCCAAACGTGTATTGGCGACGCAGGCACGCAACACCCGCTCCACTTCCGCCGGAGAAGCCAGCACTTCCCGTGCTGCCAATGCATCGGCGGCTTTTGCGAGCTCACAGAGTGAAGCTTCCAAGTTAGCCGTTGAAAATGCCCAGAGTCCGCGCGACCCCTTGTAAGGAAGGGCGCTCACCCACAATCGGGGCTGCTCTTCGTCTTCGGCCTCCGCGCACACGCGTAGGAGCGCCGCCGCTTCCGCGATTTTCTGCGCGCTCACTTCACTCCCGCTATTGGGCAATACTTGGAAGAGAAGCTCAGCGGCTTTTGCAAGCGGCAAGGCCCCCGCATTCTCTTCCACCAACTGGCGGCAGCGTTCGGAAAGCGCTTCCAAGTTTGAGGCCTGGCGCCACTGCTCGCGGCAGCGCCGGAGCGCGATGTAGATATTCGCCGGCGTGATCTTATGCTGTTTTGCTACCTCACTCTGCTGCACGTCCAGCCGCCCGAGGAAGGGCTCACCGAGCCCGAAAAGCTCACGAATGTAGCCGATTTGCTTGCCTTGCCCTCCCAGCAAGCGCTCGCACCAAGCCTCGAGGGTCGCAGGTATGTTGTCCTGTCGGGCCGCCGCGCTGGCGCGCGCAAGCACGCCCCTCACCACTTCAGGTTTCAACTGCGCCTTGGCACACAAGGCGGTTACCTGCACGGCGGAAGAATTCGCAATCGCTGCTAAGGTTGCAAGGCCTGCTTCCAAGAAGACGCTCTGCGCACCGGGTGGCAGATCTGAGGCCTGTGTGGCGAGAGCCGGCCCCGCATAGGTTGGCAAGAAGGATGCACTGATAACTACAGGTATGGCGTTTGCCTGTTGCCACTCGTCGCGAAACTTCAAGATGTCTTTGGCGACGCTTGTTCCCACACCGCGCACTGCGCTCAAACGATTGGCGGGCAAGCCGAGCAAGTCCCTTGCGTGGGTCAAGCCGGCGCGTTCGAGGCCGTTCCGCGCACGGATAGAGAGGGGAAGCAGTGCAATCGGCGTGTCCGCTGGGATCGCTCGAAAATCAATCTCTGGCTCTTCAACTGCATTCAACGAAGGAGCCACCCGAGCACGCTCCACGAAACAGCTACTCCAGGCCCGCTTCATGTCCTCAGCACTTAGGAAGCGCTCTTCTGCTCGGCGCGCCAGGCTTTTAATGAAGAACCCGACCAACGCCTCTCGAGCGGCCTCGAAGCGCTCCGCCGCCAGGATGAGCAGGGAATCTGTGGCCAACGGGGGTCCGGAAAACTTAGGGCGCTCCCCCGTGAGCATTTCATGCAGGGTTACGGCAGCACTCCAGCGATCGGCTGCTGCATCCCAAAGCTTCCGCTCGATAAGAAAGGGGTCCCGGTAGGCTGCCGTGCCGAGCTCCACGTCTGCGTGAGAAGCTGCGACCAAACTAAAATCGAAGAGCACCAAGTGATGGGCTCGCTTCTGGGATGAGGCACCGACGCCCAAGTTGGCAGGTTTGATATCGCGATGAGGGATGGCTGCTTCCTCCAGAGCCATCAGGGCGTCCAGCAGATCCTCCCCGTAGCGCGCGGCGAGATCGATAGAGATGGGGCCCTGCCGCGTGAGCTCGTGATAGAGCGTTGTGTCTCCTGCTAAGGACAATAACAAACACACGCGACCATCTATTTTTACCTCTTCGATGAATTGGACGATGCGCCGATCGCGCAATTTTCCGAGCGCTCGCCCTTCATCGCTGAGCCGAACATCGTGCTCCTCGTTGAGGCTGATTTTGAGTGCAAACGAGCGATTGTCGTGTTGCTCGTCCACAACCTTCAGCACACGCGCCGTGGCGCCTTGACCTAGGATCGCTTCCACTAAAAACCGCCCTCCGATAAGGTCTTCCGGGCGGGCCTTGAGGGGTGGCACGCTGTTATCAGCTATGGGGGCGGCGGGAGCGGTAGCTGCATCGAGAAGCAACTCCACCCACTCTTCCGCTGAGTCCGCACGATTTGCTGCACAATATTCGGTTGCAAACGCAACCAACTCAGCAACTCTCGGCGGGATGGTGTCGTCCGCAAGCGCAGGATTTAAATTACCTTGATCCCGCAGCAGGAGCTCGAGCGCAACTCCGCTCTCCGCTCCGGCCTTTCCAGTGAGCACTAGGTACGCGATCGCGCCGAGGCTGAAACAATCGGTGAGCGACGAAACATTCGAGGGATCTTCTCGGAGCTCGGGAGCTTGATACGCGTCCTGTGCTTCACCCAGCATCAGGGTGCGGTGAAAGGTGGGGGTGACGTGTTCGCTCCTACCGAGGCTAAAGTTGAAGAGGCGGATCTCCAGCGCATTATCCCTGCGCCTCACGAGGACAGACCGCGGCCCCAAGTTTCCATGGAAAACGCCGCGCTTGTGACAATGTCCGAGCGCATAGCCCAACTGCCGCATGAGCTCGACGCGATCGGAAAATGAGAGCTCGGGGTGGCGGCGAATAAAAGCGTCCAGCGGCTCACCATCTGCAAAATCATCGTAGAGAATAGTGGGCCCGAGCGGGCCATCTTCAATATAGTCGATGAGCGAAAGGATGCCCGGGTAATCCCGCACGTCTTGCATGAGCTTGAACTCGCGCTCAGCCGCGCGCTTCAAGCGTTGGCGCTCTTCAACGCTCGTTTTTTCTGGCACCAGAAACACGCGCGCTCTTCGGCGTACTCGTTCGTCCGTGCGGTGTTGCGCCTCCCAATCTTGATAGTTGGGGCCGTCCCACAGGAGCTGAACAAGCTCACACGACCCCACGTAGAGCTCACCCCGCCGCTGACGCACTCCTATGGCTCGCATCGCGTTCGCAGCTTCCCGCATGATAGGCACATTCACGGGCGTACGGATGTTGCTCGGGTCTCCTCCAGGAAAGACGTGTTGGGTGAGTGCGTTTTTCAGGGTGGAGCGCGTCACGACGCCGATGCAATCCTTCAAGCTCTGAACATCGACGCCCTCCGCGCTGAGAAAGACCAACGGCGTTACCCAGGGAGCGCGCCCCGCGGTGAAGTGCCGACTCAAGAGAGAACTCAGAACTTTGGCCTTGTGGTTGGTGAGCCGATAGGGATTCTCCAGCGTGACAGGCCGGCCCCCCTCTTTCGGTGCTACCGTCCAATCCCACTGATCGCCCGTGTACTTGCCGGGGCGGCTCTTGATCTCAATCAGATAAAATCCGCGTGGTCCGAGAACCACCAAGTCGATTTCGTAGATCCGCCCCTCAGCAGGGCGCGCAAGCTCAAACAGACCCCACACCTGATACGGATCAGAATTGGGAAGCTGGGACAGCGCAAAATCGACCCCTGCCTTCTCATGCGCATGGAGAGTTTTCCCCATCACATGGATGCGGCCCTGGCTGAAAACTCCGGGAGTCATGGCGCGGGTTCCGCTCGGCCTAAGCGATCCAGCGTGCGAGCGCTTCGCTGTCTCGGGGATCGGCGTCGTCGCTTTGTATGGCGACCAGGCCAGCAGCTAAACCTTGCACTTCGGCCGCGGCAAGTACGCGAGCTCGGCGGCCCAGGTTAAGGCAGACGGTAGCAACGGCGGCCAATTGACGATGGCCGGGCGGCGTCGCCACGCAGGTAACCTGTTCGCTAAAATCTAACTTTAAATTTTTGGCGAAGGATTGAATGAGCTCTGCAATGCCGGACGGGCCGGCGACGATAACTCGAGTGGCGGGGCTCACTGAAGGGATCATAACGGGCGACGCGAGCGGGAGCCCCCAAACGCTTCCAATGCGTGTGAGCAAGTCGGCAACGTCGGCCACTCCCGCCCGCGCCATGTGGCTATCCCACAGCTCTTGGGCCACGCGCAGAGGGAGGCTAGGCCAATCGGCACCAAAGGCTTCGTCCTCAGCCACCCCCGCCAGCCTGAACACGTGGCGCGCGCCAAAGGCCAAAGGCCATTCCAAGTCCGCATCGCGCAACAGCAGATCGATCCGGTCCGCCGCCGTGAGATGCCCTTTGAACGACCGCCAAAGGGCGTCAGCATTGGCCCCGATCCGGCGTCCGGTTGGGCGGCGTTCCTCGGCGAAGCCAGCGCGGAAAGCGCTCCTGCGTAATACTGCGCGTTCACGCAACCGCAGCTCCTCTCGCGGCACGCGAGCACCCACTTCGTCGAAGAACGCGACGCCAATTACGCCAACGTTGCGATCATCTCCTTTACTCGGTGTGCTGGAGGAGCAGATAACTGAGCGCGTTCCACCCGATGTTCCACCCGGGGTCCGCCGCGTTGTTCGCATTTTTTTCTTGCCCCGGCTGGGACCATTCCCTACCCGGCGACCAATTCTCGCGCTACGATGCCACCCATGTTGGAGGCAGTCGGATGGCGGGACCTTCCGTTTCGGGG
>Ga0163147_10002287_pt1 | contig 27366 bp, 29 predicted proteins | sample OliLakLV19MP6G1_FD_148597 | JGI IMG/M metagenome (GOLD analysis project Ga0163147, IMG submission 148597) | Freshwater microbial mat bacterial communities from Lake Vanda, McMurdo Dry Valleys, Antarctica- Oligotrophic Lake LV.19.MP6.G1 | ecosystem: Environmental > Aquatic > Freshwater > Lake >...
GCGCAACGCTCTCGATGCGCCGCAACGCCGCGAGGCCTCCGCAAAAATCGTCGAACGGCTGCTTCTGCTCCCCGAGTATCGGCAGGCGGCTGTCGTCGCCGCCTATGCTTCATTCGGCAGCGAACCGGACACCGGGCGCTTTCTGCGAGACACGCTGGCAACCGGCAAGCGGTTGCTGCTGCCGCGGATCAACAAGGCCGAACGCCGCCTCGAACTGCGGCAGGTCAGCGATCCGGAAGCCGATCTTGTCGCCGGCGTATGGGGAATACGCGAACCGGGCGAGCATTGCCCGCTGCTGTCTCCTTCCCTCGTGGATTTCATCCTGGTTCCGGGCGTGGCGTTCACCGCGAACGGCGGACGGCTCGGCTATGGCGGTGGCTATTACGACCGGCTGCTGACTGGCGTCAGATCGCAGATCTGCCGCGTCGCCGGAGCATTCTCCCTGCAGGTGGTCGAAGATCTGCCGACCGGCGATCACGACCAGCGCCTGCACTGCGTCGTTACCGAACGGCAAACCCTACTCTCAGGCTACTCATCTAATTCGTGAACCACGGAGGGCACGGATACCCTCGCGAAGCGTGGAGTACCCTTTTAGAACACGGAGGAAGGACAAGGGCACAAGCACGAAAGTGAAAGCTGAGCTGTAGTAGTCGGGATTTGGTCGGACAGCAACTGTAGGCCCGGAAACCCAACTCTCACCGCGGAGGACGCAGAGGGCGCGGAGGAAAGACCGCAGAGAGAGAACCGATGTGCGATGGTCTTGTGGCTAGTCCACTGTTCATTGTCCTGAGTCGCATCGTCCATACCGGGTCCGCCACCGCAATATCCAACCCAATTGCCTGCTTCCCTCTGCGTTTTCCTCCGCGTCCTCTGCGTCCTCCGCGGTGAGTGCTGGTCTTGGAGCTTTAGAATCTGACACTCTCGGTCAGGTCAAATCGCAACTAATAAAGCTGAGCACATATGGCCGCATGCCCACTCGGTTCGCCGTCAACTCCAGCCTGCTTTTTCCTCGTTCTTGGTCTTCTCCGTGCCCTCCGTGGTTCAAGACCTAAGCGTTAATATTTAGTCGGGAATGCGGAGCAGCGCCAGCGTGCGCTCTGTCGCGCCGCGATGTCTGGCCGTGAACTGCCGCCCGGCTTCCGACATTTCCGCACGCCGCGTCGCGTCCCCCAGCAAGTCCCGCAGCGTCGCAACCAGTTGCGCCGGGTCTTCCACGCGGACGGCCGCGCCTGCCCCGATCGCCCCTTGCGTGGCGTCTTCAAAGTTGAACGTGTGCGGGCCGACGATGACCGGCCTGCCCACTGCGCAGGCCTCCAGCAGGTTCTGGCCGCCGAGCGGCAGCAGGCTGCCGCCGATGAAAGCGATGTCGCACGCTGCGTAGTACGCGAACATCTCGCCCATCGAGTCGCCGAGCACGAATCCGGTTTCCTGGCCGACCACCGGATTCTCGCTGCGGCGGTGGAACTTGAGTCCGCGCTGCTCCATCAGCGCCGCAACCTGGTCGAACCGCTGCGGGTGCCGGGGCACGATGACCGTCAGTAAATCCTGAGGTAGTCCAGATTGCGCCAGCGCGTCCAGGATCAGCGCTTCTTCGCCTTCCCGGGTGCTGGCGGCAAGGAACACCGCACGCCGCTCGCCGAACGATGATCGCAAGCGCGCGCCCAGTTCCATCAACTGCGGCGGGGCGCTGCGGTCGAACTTGATGTTTCCCGTCACGATCACGTCGTTTGCGCCAAGATCCGCCAGGCGACCGGCATCGCGCTCCGTTTGCGCCGCGATACCGGCAAGCTGGCGCAATGCTGTGCGCGTCAGGCCGCCGATACGCGCGTAGCCTTTGGCGGATTTCTCCGACATCCTGGCGTTCACCAGGTACACCGGCAGGCCGGTGCGACGGGTTTGTTCGATCAGGTTCGGCCAGATCTCGGTTTCCATGACGATGCCGATCTGCGGCCTGAAATGGTTCAGGAAACGCCGCACCGCGAACGGCCAGTCATAGGGGAGGTAAGCGCGGCTGACGCTGTCGCCGAACAGGTCGATGCCGGTCTGCCGTCCGGTGGGCGTTGCGTGCGTCAGCAGGATGCGATGCCGTGGATACCGTTCTCCCAGAGCCTTGATCAGGGGTTCGGCCGCACGCGTTTCCCCCACCGATACGGCGTGTATCCAGATCAGCGGCGCCTGAACGTTTTCGGCAAAGGTGCCGAAGCGCTCGGCGAGATGCTGGAGATAGGCGGGCTGCCGGCGCGAGCGCAGCAACAAATGCAGCATTGCCCAGGGCAGCAGCAGGTACAAAGCCAGTGTGTACAGCAGGCGCATCAGATCGTGCCGGGTCGGAAGGAATCCGGCATCAGAGTGAGCCGGGCGCAACTTCGCGTATCGCATCCGCTACTTCGCGGGCTGCGGGCGGCTTGCCGATCTGGCCTCGATAAGCAGTAGGGCCGGGTCCAACGGGGCAGGCGTCGACCGGGTTCGAATCGCAGAAGATGCCGACCACCGGCCGTGTCAGCGCTGCGGCGAGATGCATGAAGCCGGTGTCCACGCCGACAACGAATTCGGCCCCGGCTATCAACGCCGACATTTCGTCGATCGAGAGCTTCGGCGGAACCACGGCTGCCGAGCCCGCAGCGGCAATGCGCTCGCTGCGTTGGCGTTCTGCCTCGCTGCCCCAGGGAAGGATGCACGCGCAGCCGGCCGCTTCCATGATGCGAACGAGTTCGTTCCAGTCGGGCTCCGACCACAGCTTGGCGGCGCGTGCCGTGGAGTGAAATGCGATCCAGTAACGCCCCTTCACCAGCCCGGGCTTCGGACCTGTCGGTTTGATCCCGTAGTCGATCCCCGTCATGACCTGGTAACCCAGGGCATTCGCGGCCACCGAGCGGTAGCGGAAGATCTTGTGTGCCGCGGGCGGGAACTCGAAGCTCGTGTCATAAAACCGGGAGGCAAACGGTTCGCGGGCTGTGGCGGGGCCGAAGCCGTAGCTGAGGCCGTGCGCCAGTTTCGCGACGAACGCGCTTTTCAGCAGTCCCTGTGTTTCGATGATGGCGTCGTAAGGCGCGCTCCTGAGCTGCTTGCGGAAATCACCGAACTCGCGCCAGTTGGCGCCTGAAAAGAGGTTGCGGCGCCAGCGGCGCAGGGCAATCGGCAGGATGCGATCGACCGCGGGATGCATTCTCACCAGCGGCACGTACTGCTCCTCGACCACCCAGTCGATCGTCGCATCCGGCAACTGGCGGCGGATGTCGGTGGCAACCGGCATGTTGTGGACCACGTCGCCAAGGGAGGACATTTTGATCAGCAGGATTCGCGGCATTCTTCCTGAAACGGGTTCGACCGGATGCGCGATTATCCCTAGAATGGCGGCAATTAAACAGCAGCGTACTGCGGGAATTCGGGGATGCCGATTTGAAAGTTCTGGTCACGGGTTGCGCCGGCTTCATCGGCATGCACGTCGCGCTCAGGTTGATCGAGCGCGGCGACGAAGTCATCGGCGTGGACAACCTGAACGACTACTACGAAGTTTCGCTGAAACAGGCGCGCCTCGACCTGGTGGCCCGCAATGACCTGGTGGCCCGCAATGCCGGCTTCCGCTTCCATAAAATCGACATTGCCGACAGCGATGCGATGGCCGGGGTTTTTGCCGCGGCTCGTCCCGACAGAACGGTCCACCTTGCCGCGCAAGCCGGCGTGCGTTACTCGCTCAGCAATCCGCAGGTCTACGCCCGCGCCAACCTGAATGGTTTCCTGAACGTGCTGGAGGCCTGCAGGCATCATGGTGCCGGGCATCTGGTCTTCGCGAGCAGTTCCAGCGTCTACGGCCTGAATGCCCGCATGCCCTACCGGGTGTCCGACCACACCGACCATCCGGTGAGCCTGTACGGCGCCACCAAGAAAGCCAACGAAGTCATGGCGCATTCGTACAGCCATCTATTCCGGATTCCCGTAACCGGGCTGCGCTTCTTCACGGTCTACGGCCCGTGGGGGCGGCCCGACATGTCGCCGGCGCTGTTCACCCGGGCGATCCTGGCGGGTGACGTCATCGATGTGTTCAATCACGGCAACATGGAGCGCGATTTCACTTTCATCGACGACATCGTGGAAGGCGTCCTGCAGACGCTCGACAGGCCGCCCCAGCCCGATCCCGCGTTCGACCGCGAGGATCCGGATCCGGCAACGAGCAGTGCGCCTTACCGCATCTACAACATCGGCAACCATACACCCGTGCCGCTGATGACTTTCATTGCGACGCTGGAGAAGATCATCGGCAAAAAGGCGAAGACCCGAATGCTGCCGATGGATCCCTCCGACGTTCGCGCGACCTGGGCGGATGTCGAAGCCCTCAAGGCCGCCACCGGATTTTCCCCCGCCACCTCGCTCGAAGCCGGGCTGGAGAAGTATGTGGCCTGGTACCGTGGTTACTACCGAAACCGAACATGACAGCGCCCAGCGGCAGTGACGCCATTCTGGTAACCGGCGGTGCCGGATTCATCGGCGCCAATTTCATCCAGGCATGGCTGGCTGCCGAATCGGCGTCGGTGGTCAATCTCGATAAACTGACGTACGCCGCCAACCTCGCAAGCCTGCGTTCCGTCGAAGGCACAGCCCGTTACCGGTTTGAGCAGGGAGATATCGGCGATGTGGCGCGGGTTGAGAAGCTGCTGAAGCAGCACCAGCCGGGGGCAATCGTGCATTTCGCGGCGGAAAGCCATGTCGATCGTTCGATTCATGGCCCCGAGGCCTTCATTCAAACCAACATGGTCGGCACGTTTCGCCTGCTGGAGGCCGTGCGGCAATACTGGTCGGCTTTATCTCCACAGCTCAGCCAGTCGTTCCGCTTCGTGCATGTTTCCACGGATGAGGTCTATGGATCGCTGGGGCCCGCGGATGCGCCGTTTACGGAGCACTCGCAATACGCGCCCAATAGCCCGTATTCGGCTTCCAAGGCGGGTTCGGATCATCTGGTGAGGTCGTATCACCACACTTATGGACTGCCGACCGTCACCATAAATTGTTCCAACAACTACGGCCCCTACCAGTTTCCCGAAAAACTGATTCCGCTGATCATCCTCAATGCGCTGGCACACAAGCCATTGCCGGTTTACGGCGACGGCTCGAACATCCGGGACTGGTTATACGTGGAAGATCACTGCGCCGGCATTCGTCTTGCACTGAGCAAAGGCCGCCCCGGGGAAACCTACAATCTCGGCGGCAACAACGAACGCACCAACATCGACGTGGTGCGGACGATCTGCCGGATTCTCGACGAGTTGCGGCCTGGCGTGGACGGCAAGCCCTACGAATCCCTCATTGCTTTCGTGGCCGACAGGCCGGGACATGACCGCAGGTATGCGATAGACGCCGCGAAGAGCCGCCAGGAACTCGGCTGGCAGGCCAATGAGACTTTCGAAACCGGCATTCGCAAGACCGTGCGCTGGTACCTGGACAACAGGGAATGGACGCAGGCCGTGGTGAGCGGCGAATATCGCAAGTGGATCGAAAAGAACTATGCCGGCCGGGAGGCAACGTGAAGGGCATATTACTGGCGGGTGGTTCGGGAACGCGGCTGTATCCGGTGACGCAGGTCGTATCGAAGCAGCTTCTGCCCGTCTACGACAAGCCCATGGTGTACTACCCGCTGGCGACCTTGATGCTGGCGGGAGTCCGCGAGATCCTGATAATTTCCACCCCGCGGGACACACCCAGGTTCCGGGAACTGCTGGGCGACGGCACGAAATGGGGCCTGCAGCTCTCCTATGAGATTCAGCCGTCACCCGACGGCCTAGCCCAGGCTTTCATCATAGGCCGCAAGTTCGTCGGCAACGACCCCTGTGCGCTGATACTGGGCGACAACATATTTTACGGCCATGACCTGTCTGTGAACCTGAAGCGCGCAGCCGGCATCCAGTCGGGTGCGACAGTTTTCGCTTATCCGGTGACAGATCCAGAGCGGTATGGCGTGGTGGAGTTCGACCAGTCCGGACGTGCCGTCAGCATCGAGGAGAAGCCGAGGAATCCGAAATCCCGTTATGCCGTGACCGGACTCTATTTTTACGACAACCAGGTCGTGGACATTGCCGCGTCGCTCAAGCCTTCGCCGCGCGGGGAGCTGGAAATCACGGACGTCAACCGGCGCTATCTCGAAAACGGACGCCTGGAGGTTCTGGTCATGGGCCGCGGGCACGCGTGGCTCGACACCGGCACGCATGAAGCTTTGCTGGAAGCTTCACACTTCATCGCGACGATCGAGCGCAGGCAGGGACTGAAAATCGCCTGCCCCGAGGAAATTGCCTACCGCATGGGCTACATAACCGCCGATCAACTTGAGGTATTGGCGGCCCAGCTCGGCAAAAGCGGATATGGGGAATACCTCCTGCGTGTGCTGGAAGACAGGGTGTTCTGATGCAGGTGGTAGAAACCGATATTCCGGATTTGCTGGTTCTTGAGCCGAAGGTATTTGGCGACAACCGCGGTTTCTTCATGGAAAGTTATAACCGGCGGGCGCTTGCCGGTCAGGCGGGAATCGAGCAGGAATTCGTTCAGGACAACCATTCCAGTTCGGCCAGAAACGCGCTGCGGGGCCTGCACTATCAGATTCGTCAGCCCCAGGGAAAACTCGTCCGTGCCATTGCGGGCGTGATTTTCGACGTCGCCGTGGATCTACGCAGAAGCTCGCCGACGTTCGGAAAATCGGTTTGTGTCGAGCTTTCCGCAGCGAACAAGCGCATTTTGTGGATCCCGCCTGGCTTTGCCCACGGCTTTCTTGCCCTGTCGGAGGCCGCCGAGGTGCTGTACAAGACGACCGACTACTACGCTCCCGAGCACGAGCGCTGCCTGCTCTGGAATGATGCGGCTGTCGGAATCGAATGGCCGCTCGACGGTGCTCCGCTGATCTCGGAGAAAGACGCACGGGGCTTGCCGCTGAAATCGGCGGAGACTTTTCCCTGATGCGCATATTGCTGACGGGCGGCGCCGGCCAGGTCGGCAGGGCGTTGCGCCGCACGCTGGCCGGGTTCGGAGAAGTGATTGCGCCGGACCGCGACATTCTCGACCTGGCTTCCGCGGATTCCATAGGCGCTGCCGTGCGCGGGGCGCGCCCGGACCTGATCGTCAACGCGGCCGCCTATACCGCCGTCGACAAGGCGGAGTCGGAACCGGACCTGGCAATGTCGGTGAACGGCGCCGCACCGCGCGTGCTGGCTGAAGAAGCCCTGCAAGCGGGAGCCATGGTCATTCACTATTCGACCGACTATGTCTTCGATGGCAGCAAGGACGGCGCCTATCGCGAAGAAGACCTGCCCGTGCCAATTAACGTCTACGGCCGGACCAAGCTCGCGGGCGAGCGGGCACTTGCAGACGCGGGATGTCCCTACTTCGTATTCAGGACCAGTTGGGTGTACGGGCCCAGCGGGCAGAATTTCCTCCTGACCATGCTCAGGCTGGCGCGGGAAAGGAAGGAACTGAAGATCGTCGATGACCAGTTCGGCGCGCCGACTCCGGCACGGGCCATCGCCGAAGCCACCGCCGACGCGATTGCGCAGATTTCCGTTAAAGGCCGACTAGACCAGGATCGTTTCCGGGAAATGAGCGGCATTTATCACATGACCGCCTCGGGACGAACGAGCTGGTACGGGTTTGCCGTCGAGATACTGCGCGGCCAGGAAGGCGTTGCCGCCTTGTGCCCCATCCCGAGCGCCGAATATCCCTCGCCTGCGAAACGCCCCGCAAACTCGTTGCTGGACAACTCGAAGCTGAATAAGGTCTTTGGAATCTCGCTGCCCGACTGGCAGGTCGGACTGCGTATGTGTATGGCGGAGTTGAGGGAGCCGTGAGCGGAAGGGTTTTCCCACGATAGCCGTGGATACCAGGTCTCGCGGTTAATGGTTGCGCATAATAGTGGCCACAGCGACGTCTTCGTCGATCTCAGGCCAATGCACGCCGATTCCCTTCCCGATAAGCCGCCAATTCAGCCGTTGCTTGGGCGTCGCATCGCGCAGCCTCGGAAACCACTCAAGAGGGGCCGAGATCTCGCGTCCGTCCGCAAGAACGAAATGCACGGCTGACTCATCTATCGCTACATCTATGGCATGCGGGTCAATCTTTATCGGCAAAATACTCATGCCACTTCTCCAGAAAAATTGTTCGGCGCTCGATGACCAAAGCCCGTAGTTTCGTCAGTTCATGGCCCCGGAACCCCTCGGACCAATTGAGCTCCACGGGATTTAGCCAGTATTTTGCCACCTTATCGCCATGCTCGACATGGATATGGGGCGGTTCCGATCCCTCCCCGCTAAAGAAGAAGAAACGAAATCCCCGCAATAGCAATATTGTCGGCATAGGGTCGCCCGCTTATTGAACGTGGGTCATCCCAAGGGCGCTGCGTGTCAGACCCGCGGCGCCGTTTTGCCTGGTTTCATTGACGCTTCACCCAGGTGACTCACCGTTCACCGTTCACTGCTCACGTCCTCTTGTAATCGTCCTCGAAGCGCACGATGTCGTCTTCTCCGAGGTAGCTGCCCGACTGGACTTCGATCATGTGCAGCGGCACCTTGCCGACATTTTCAAGCCGGTGTTTCGTTCCCAGGGGGATGAAGGTCGACTCGTTCTCCGAGAGCAGCAGCGTCTCTTCTCCGCGGGTGACTTTGGCGGTTCCCGACACGACCACCCAGTGCTCGGCGCGATGGTGGTGCATCTGCAGGGAGAGTTTTGAGCCGGGCTTGACCATGATGCGCTTCACCTGGAAGCGTTCGGCCATATCCAGGCCCTCGTAGTATCCCCAGGGCCGATAAACGCGTTTGTGGACGAGATACTCGTCGCGCTGCCTGGCCTTCAGCGCCTCTACCGTTTTCTTGACATCCTGGGAGCAGTTCTTGTGGGTCACCAGGATCGCATCGGAGGTTTCGACAATGATCAGGTCTTCGACGCCGACCGCGGCCACCAGCCGGCTTTCCGCGCGCACATAGCAGTTTTTCGTGTCGTTCATCTGCACGTCACCGATCGTGACGTTGCCGTCGGCGTCAGGCTTCCCCGCCTGCCACAGCGCGGTCCATGAACCGATATCGCTCCAGCCGATATCAGCTTCCACAACGACCGCGTCCTGGGTCTTTTCCATCACCGCATAGTCGATCGAGTCGGATGGCGAGGCCAGGAACGACTTCTCATCAAGGCGGATGAAATCCATGTCGCGGGAGCCCTTGCTCCAGGCCTCCTGCGCCGCCTTGAGGATCTCCGGCCGGAATTTGCCGAGCTCCTCCAGATAGCGCGATGCCTTGAATACGAACATCCCGCTGTTCCAGTAAAAGCGGCCCGAGTCGATGAACTGCCGCGCCCGTGCCGCATCCGGTTTCTCCACGAAACGGGACACGCGATAGCAGTCCGGCGATCCCGCCATGGCTTCGCCACGTTCGATATAGCCGTAGCCGGTTTCCGGCTCATGGCCAACGATGCCGAATGTCACCAGATGCCCGGATGCCGCCGAGGCAGCGGCCTTGTTCACGGATTCATGGAAGCGGCTGACGTCCCGAATCAGGTGATCGGCCGGAAGCACCAGCATGACGCCATCCTTGGCGGTGGCTTCCACGCAAAGTGCGGCTATCGCGACGGCGGGGGCCGTATTGCGGCCGGCGGGCTCGAGAATCTGTGCCGACGCCGTAACACCCGCCTCCCGAAGCTGCTCGGCAGCCAGGAAGCGATGATCGTTGCTGCATACCACCACCGGACCCTCGAGGTTCGGCAGGCCTTTGAGCCGGAGCAACGTCTCCTGCAGCATGGTGTGCTTGCTGACGAGCGGCAGAAACTGCTTGGGCAGCAGGGTGCGGGACAGGGGCCAGAGCCGGGAGCCGGACCCGCCTGAAAGGACGACTGGGAAAATCATGGGGAGGTATCAGAGTCAGAGTCAGGGCGCGATCGGCGCCGGTCTTTTCTTTTCGATAGTGGGTAAATCACTTAAGATTACGCAACTTGCATCGGGGGAGCCTCCTTGCCCCGGACTTTCTATTTCCGCCGGCAGGAACAATTTCCCGCAGCCAGACCTGCCCGGAAGACCCTCAGAAGTATACATAACGGACCGTCCCCAAGAATGACCAAGGTTGCATTGATTACCGGCATCACCGGCCAGGATGGCGCCTATCTCGCCGAGTTTCTCCTCGGCAAGGGCTATGTCGTCCACGGCGTCAAGCGCCGGACTTCGCTGTTCAACACCGATCGCATCGACCACCTCTACCAGGATCCGCACGTCTCCAACCGCAATTTCATCCTGCACTACGGGGACATGACCGATTCGAGCAGCCTGGTGCACATCATCCAAAAAGTGCAGCCCGACGAGATCTACAACCTGGCCGCGCAAAGCCATGTTGCGGTCTCGTTCGAGGAACCGGAGTACACGGCGAACTCCGATGCAATCGGACCCCTGCGGATTCTGGAGGCCATCCGCATCCTCGGCATGAGTAAGAAGACGCGGTTCTATCAGGCCTCGACTTCCGAGCTCTACGGGAAGGTCCAGGAAACTCCGCAAAAGGAGACAACAGCGTTCTATCCGCGCTCGCCCTACGGCGTCGCGAAACTCTACGCCTACTGGATCACGGTGAATTACCGTGAGGCTTACGGCATGTTCGCCTGCAACGGGATACTCTTCAATCATGAGTCGCCCACCCGCGGCGAGACCTTCGTCACACGCAAGATTACCCGCGCCCTGGCGCGTATCAAGCTCGGGCTGCAGGATTGCCTGTACCTCGGCAACCTCGACTCGTTGCGCGACTGGGGGCATGCGCGGGATTACGTCGAGGCGATGTGGCTGATGTTGCAGCAACCGCAACCCGAAGATTTTGTCATCGCCACCGGTGAACAGCACAGCGTGCGCGAATTCGTCGAGGTGGCTGCCCGCAAGCTCGAACTCAGGATCAAATGGTCGGGCAAAGGCGTGGATGAAAAAGCAACCGATGAAAAGGGCAGGACCGTGGTCGCGGTCGATCCGCGCTACTTCCGCCCCGCGGAAGTCGAAACCCTGCTGGGCGATCCGTCGAAGGCGAAAGCCAAACTGGGTTGGTCCGCCAAGGTGAGCTTCGAGCAATTGGTTGAGGAAATGGTGACGGAAGACCTGAAGTCGGCGGAGCGCGACGAACTGGTCAAGCGCCACGGGCACCGGCCTTACGATTACCACGAGTGATTCAGTGATTGAGTGATTAAGTAATTGGGTGAATAAGCTACGGAATCCTTGAATTCCTGAATCACCCAATTCCTCAATCAACAATCCCAAAATTTGAATCGCCCCCCGTTCCTTGTCCCGCTTAGCTAAGTTGGCTAAACTACGCATATGGAAACCGTCAATATTCACGAGGCCAAGACGCAACTTTCACGGCTAATCGAGCGCGTAAAAGCGGGTGAAGAGGTGGTCATTGCAAAGGCCGGCAAGCCGGTTGCCCGGTTGGTGCCGATCGCTCCTGCGGGGGTAGTGCGAAAGCCCGGCGCACTCAAAGGCCGAATACGCATCGGAATCGACTTCAACGCGCCCCTTCCCAAGGAACTAGTCGCCGCCTTCGAGGGGCGTGCCGCGCGTCGATGAATCTGCTCATCGACACGCATTTGCTCCTCTGGTGGCTCTCTGGCGGTACCAAGCTCCCGCGGCGCGCCCGTGGCCTTATGGCCGATGCGTCGAACCGGGTTTTTTTCAGCGCGGCCAGTATCTGGGAAGTTTCCATCAAGGCGGCGCTTGGGAAGATCGAGGCCGACCCAAATGAAATGCTGGTTGCCCTTCAAACTGGCGGTTTTGATGAACTAGCGGTAACGGCTCGGCATGCTTCAGCCGTAATGCGATTACCGGACTATCATCGCGACCCATTTGATCGAATGCTCGTCGCCCAGAGCATGGTGGAATCGCTCGCTCTGCTGACGGACGATCGAGTGCTCTCGCAATATGGGGCGGCTGTCATCCTGACAAACTGATTCTTCATGTGTCGCCGATCAGTCAAAAGTCTTTGAGCATGGGCAACAAACATTTCGATCAATTGGTCAAGGCGGTGCGGCAGATGAACCGGCACATGTCAGGCAAGGTAGTGCCTGGCGCTAAGACGACCGAATTGGTAGAGCCCGACGTGCGCGCGATCCGCGAGGCCGTGTCCGCCCAGGATTTTATGATTTCACCCCACCGTTTACCGATCACCGATCACGGCGGTTCTCCCGTTCACCATTTACCGTTCGCTGTTCACCGGCGCGTCAAGAGATGAAGCGCGACGCTCGCATCTACGTCGCCGGCCATCGTGGTTTGGTTGGATCGGCGATCGTGCGCCGCTTGCAATCTGCTGGCTACGCCAACATCATCACCCGCACCCATGCCGAGCTGGATCTTGCGGATCAACCTGCGGTCCAGGCGTTCATGGCGGCAGAGCGCCCGGAATACGTCTTCCTGGCCGCGGCCAAAGTGGGTGGGATTCTGGCGAACGACACCTATCCCGCCGAGTTCATTCAGGAGAACTTGGCGATCCAGAACAGCGTCATTCATGAATCCTGGCGCTCCGGCGTCAAGCGCCTGCTGTTTCTCGGTTCTTCCTGCATCTACCCGCGCGACTGCCCGCAGCCGATCAAGGAAGAATACCTTCTGACCGGTCCGCTCGAATCGACCAATCGGGCCTACGCCGTCGCGAAAATCGCCGGCATCGAGATGTGTTGGTCTTACAACCGCCAGTACGGCACCCGTTTCCTTGCGGCGATGCCGACCAATCTATATGGCCCGGGCGACAACTACGACCTGCAGAGTTCGCATGTCGTTCCTGCGTTGATAAGAAAGATGCACGAGGCGAAGGAAGGCGGCACCCCTGAGGTCGTCGTCTGGGGCACGGGCACGCCACGAAGGGAGTTCCTGTACGGCGAGGACATGGCGGATGCCTGTGTCATGCTCATGCGGTTGCTGGATTCCGATTTTGATGGACTGATCGCCGGATATCCGCCGCTCATCAACATCGGCTGTGGAGAAGATCTCACGATTCGCGAACTGGCCGAGCTTGTCGCGAGAACGATTGGCTTCGCGGGGGCGCTCTGGTTCGATACATCCAAGCCCGATGGCACCCCGAGAAAGCTGCTCGACGTCGGGCGGCTGTTCGGACTTGGCTGGCGGCCTGCCACGTCCATGGATGCCGGCATTGCTTCGGCGTATCGCGAGTACCTGTCCCGGCTGCCAATGGGGGCTTGACCCGATTTCCTCTTGATTTTGCTCGGATTCTGGCGTTAAATGCGCTGCCTGTTCAGTTATTGAACGCAAGCCACCGATTCCGTGCTCACCGACGAATACCGATATCGCATTCTGAAAATCCTGGAGAAAAATCCCACGGCCAGCCAGCGGGAAATCGCGCGCGAATTGGGCATCAGCCTGGGGCGGGCCAACTACTGTCTGAAGGCCTTGATCGACAAAGGCCTGGTCAAGGTCAACAACTTTCGAAACAACTCCAATAAGCGAGTCTACCTTTACCTGCTGACACCGTCGGGCATGGAGGAAAAAGCCAAGGTCACTATGCGCTTTCTCAAGATAAAGCTTGAAGAATACGAAGTACTCAAGAATGAGCTAGAGGAGTTGCAGTACGAAGCCGTGAACCTCCATTCGAAGGTGGCGCCAAAATCCGAGGGGCAGGACCATGTTGAATGACAAATCCGTCCTGATCACGGGGGGCACGGGCTCGTTTGGGCGGCAATTCGTGCGGACCATACTCCAGCGCTACCGACCGAAGCGGATAGTGATCTATTCACGTGATGAGCTGAAGCAATACGAAATGCAGCAGGACCTGAGCGCTGAAGTATTGCGGTTCTTTATAGGCGACGTGCGTGATGGCGCTCGCCTGAAACAGGCAATGGAAGGAATCGACTATGTAGTACATGCGGCCGCCTTAAAACAAGTTCCTGCCGCCGAATACAATCCCATGGAATGCATCAAGACGAACATCCATGGCGCGGAGAACGTGATCGCCGCCGCCCTGGAATGCAATGTCGATAAGGTGATCGCGCTGTCGACTGACAAGGCTGCAAACCCGATCAATCTCTATGGCGCGACAAAACTTGCATCGGATAAGTTATTCGTTGCCGCAAACAACACTACCGGGGCCCGTCGGACGCGATTTTCGGTGGTGCGCTATGGGAACGTGGTCGGATCGCGTGGCTCCGTGGTGCCATTCTTCCGAAAGCTGGTGAAGGAGGGGGCAACGACCCTTCCGGTCACCGATCCGCGCATGACTCGCTTCTGGATCACTCTCCAGCAGGGCGTGGATTTCGTGATCAGGAACTTCGAAAGGATGCACGGCGGCGAAATCTTCGTGCCGAAGATCCCATCCATGCGAATTACAGATCTGGTCGAGGCAATTGCCCCTGGAATGAAAATGAACATAGTCGGAATCCGGCCAGGTGAAAAACTGCACGAGGTGATGTGCCCCGCCGACGACTCACATCTGACACTGCAGTTCGCCGAGCATTTCGTAATCCGTCCCACGATCCAGTTCAACCGTCCCAGCGACTACGCGACGAACGCCCTTGGCGAGAAAGCTGCGGCGGTCGCGGAAGGCTTCGAGTACAACTCCGGCACCAATTCCCACTTTCTCAGCGTAGGCGAGCTTCGCAACCTCAACGCCGGATGACCAGCATCCCGTACGGACGCCAGGACATTAACGAAGAGGACATCGCCGCAGTAGACGCCGTCCTCCGGTCAGACTGGCTTACACAAGGACCCGCAGTGGAAAGGTTCGAGGAAGCCGTCAAGCACTACTGCGGCGCCGCGCACGCGGTTGCGGTGAACAGCGCGACCTCGGCGCTGCACTTGGCCTGCAGGGCGCTGGATCTCGGACCTGGCGACATACTCTGGACCTCTCCCAATACATTCGTGGCCTCCGCAAACGCAGCCCTGTACTGCGGCGCCGGGATCGATTTCGTCGACATCGACCCACGAACCTACAACATGTCGGTGGAAGCGCTTGTGCAAAAGCTGGAGGAGCGGGAAAAGACCGGCAAGCTGCCGAAGGTGGTGATGCCGGTTCACTTCGCGGGACAGTCTTGCGACATGGCGGAGATCGGGAGGCTGGCTGTGCGCTATGGATTCTCCATCATCGAAGACGCGTCCCACGCGATCGGCGGCCAGCGTGACGACGAGCCCGTCGGAAACTGCGCATACTCATCGATCACGGTATTCAGCTTTCATCCCGTGAAGATCATCACGACCGGCGAAGGCGGGATGGCCGTCACCAACGATGCCGAGTTGTCGGATCGAATGCGCCTGTTGCGCAGCCATGGCGTCACCCGGAACCCGGAATGCATGATCGGTGAGGCGCACGGTCCCTGGTACTACCAGCAGGTCGAACTCGGCTACAACTATCGCATGACCGACATGCAGGCGGCGCTTGGGGCCAGCCAGATGAAGAGGATTGACGAGTTCGTGGCGAAGCGGCACCAGATCGCGGGCCGCTACGACGAGTTTCTCTCGAGCCTGCCCGTGGTCCTACCATGGCAGCATCCCGCTTCGCGCTCCGCATACCATCTTTATCCGATTCGCATCGACCGCGAGCACACCTCGTCGTCAAGATCGGCAGCCTTCGCCGCACTGCGCGAGAATGGAATCGGCGTGAACGTGCACTATATTCCCGTTCATACCCAGCCTTATTTCCGCGCGCTTGGATTCAACGCAGGAGATTTTCCGCGCGCGGAGGCGTACTACGCGGATGCTATATCCATTCCGCTGTATCCGCGGATGGGAGAGGCCGATCAGATGCGCGTCGTGGACGTGCTACGATGTGTGCTCGCATGAAGGTGACCGCCATTGTCCAGGCGCGGATGGGCTCCAGCAGATTGCCCGGAAAGGTGATGCGAATCTTGGGCGACCGTACGGTGCTGGGACACGTTATCGCCCGCGTGCGCCGAATTGCGGGGGTCGACGAAGTCGTGGTGGCGACCACCGATCATGCGGCCGATGACGCCATAGAATCCGAGTCCCGGCGCCATGGTGCGACGGTCTATCGCGGAAGCGAAACTGACGTGCTGGATCGGTACCAGCGGGCCGCCGCCAGTTCGGGAGCCGACGTGGTGGTCCGAATCACCTCGGACTGTCCGTTGTTGGATCCCGAGCTGGTGTCGAAAATGCTCGAGGAATTCCTGGCACGCGTGGGATCAGCCGATCAGCTGGATTACATGAGCAACGGGCTTCGGCGCACTTTTCCGCGCGGCCTGGATGCGGAGATATTCCTGAGCCAGGTGCTGGAAAGGGCGCATCGCGAAGCCCGGCGGCCCTATGAGCGGGAACATGTCACGCCCTACGTCTACGAACATCCCGAACAGTTCCGCATCTACTCCTACGAGGGAAGCGTAGATCTGTCGCATCTTAGATGGACTCTCGATACGGACTCGGACCTGGAGATGCTCGAAAAGATCTTCGCAGGACTCCGACATCTGCCTTCGCCGGCCACGGCGGATGTGTTTGCCTATCTCGACCATCACCCGGAGGTTGCGCGGATCAATGCGGAAGTCCGCCAGAAGGTACTCGGGCAATGAAGGACACGACCGTGTTCATCAGGGTCGATGCATCTGCACGTACCGGGGGCGGGCATCTCAGCCGATGCCTGGCGCTTGCCGATGCCTTCAGGGAAACGGACTGTATAGTCAGGATTCTTTGCGGAGACATCGATGAATCCTACGCCCAGCTAGCCGCGCAGCGCGGCTACCAGGTGCGGCGCCTGGATGCAGTCCGTTCCGCGCCCCTGCACGGGACAGACGATATCTCCTGGTTTGACGCCGATTCCGAGGCTGTGATAGGAATCATTTCGACGAGCGTTGCCAGGAAGAAGGTTCTCGTCGTCGACCACTATCGCATCGATTGTCGCTGGGAAGCTGCCGTCGCCCCTCATGTCGATTGCGTTTTCGTCATTGATGATCTGGCTGATCGCTGCCATGAATGCAGTATCCTTCTGGATCAGACATTCAGTGGGGGTGCCGCCAGGTACATGGGCCTGCTGCCGGAACATTGCAGATGCCTTCTAGGTCCGTCTTACGCCCTGCTGCGTCCAGATTTTGCCCGTTTGCGCAGAACGACCGAGCGTCGGTTTTCTCGGGAGGATGACTACGCCGTGCACGTTTTCTTCGGAAGCGAAGATGCTCGGGCGAATACCCATCGGTTTTCGAGTGCCCTTATGGCCGTCGATAAAGTGCGCGAAGTCCGGGCGGCGGTTTCCGCCCAGTTCCGGCACGTCGATCTGCTGCAGGACCTCGAAACAAGGCATGCGGAGCGTTTCAACTGGTGCGTTCCTGGCGACGGGATGGCAGCGCACATGGCGGGTTGCGATGTCGCAGTCGGAGCTCCCGGCCAGGCGACGTGGGAGCGCGCCTGCCTCGGACTGCCCGCCGCATACGTTGCGATATCCGATACGCAGGTGCCGCTGCTGCAGCATCTGAACGCCGTCGGGTTCTGCGCCTTTCTGGGCGTGGATCGGCAGATCGAAGATGGCGAGTTTCGCTCTTCGGTCGGACGCTTTCTCGACGATGCGTCACAACTGGTCAGGCTCCGGGGAACATCCATGGAAGCCGTCGACGGTCTGGGTGCCGCCAGAGCGGTCGAAGCGGCCCTCTCCGGATGAGGTCATGACAGCGACCAAACTCGAGACAGGAGATGTAGTGCTGATTCCGTACAGTGCACGCCACGATGCAAGAACCGTAGAGTGGCTCAATTCGGTGGAATTGCGAGAGACATTCGGCATGACCCAAACAGTGTCGCTGGAATCCCATAGAGCATGGATTGCCGCTGCAGGGAATGTGATCATCTGGGCCATTTCAGCCGGCGCCGCTGGACACTGCGGAAACGTGCTGCTGCATTGCAATGGTCGACATCATTCCGCTTACTTTCAGATTTATCTCGGCAATACGCAAGCTCGCTGCAAGGGAATTGGCAGGACTGCTTTACATATGGTCCTGGGTCATGCGTTTGGACCGCTGCGGTTGCACAGGGTGTGGCTGCACACCCTGCCGGGCAACACGGCCGCCGAGCGGCTGTATCGTTCGGCGGGCTTCGTCGAGGAGGGAAAGGAGCGGGATGTCCTGTTCCGGGACGGCGGCTACCATAGCCAATACAGGTGGTCGCTCTTGGTGGGCGAGTGGCGGCCCGGTGACGAGGGGGGCGGCCAGTGAGATGCGCCGTTATGCAGCCGACGTACTTTCCATGGGGCGGTTACTTCAATCTGATTGCGTCGGTTAGTGTCTTCGTGTTTCTGGACGACGTCCAGTACGAACGCGGAACCTGGCACAACCGCAACCGCGTTCTCAAGCAGGGCGGGGCTCATTGGCTGACCGTCCCCGTGATGCGCGGGCACCTGGGCGAAGCGATCAATCAAGTCCGCACCGACGAGAAGCTGCCGTGGCGCAAGAAGCATATCGCGCTGCTCCAACAGATCTACGGGAAGCATCCGTTCGCCGAGCAACTGATCCCCCTGTGCGAGGACCTCATCGGCGATGAAGACCTGGGAATCCTGGCACGGCTCAATGAACGGATCATCGCAGCGTTCTGTGAAAGACTTAATATCACTACGCGCCTGCTGCGTTCGAGCGAACTCGGTATCGCTGGCCAGCGCAGCGAGCGGCTGGCAAGGATGTGCCGGCATCTCGGTTGCGATGCTTATCTTTCACCACCCGGTGCCGCGGATTACCTCGAAGCAGACCGCTTCGTCGACATGACTGGGGTAAAGCTCAGCATCAACGATTTTCAGCCGGCCGCGTACAAACAGCGCGGCGCAACGGAGTATGTCAGCCACTTGTCGATCATCGACGTCGTGGCCAACCTGGGCTGGGCTGGCGCTTCTGCGTACGTGCGGCACGGCATCTTGGAGTCTAGAGGATAACGGAACCATGGCTTCGGACACTTCGAGGTACAAGTTGGAGCGCAATGCGGAGTTCGGTTTCCTTCAGGTCCAGCCGACCCCGGCGCCGGAGGAGATCACCCGCTATTACGCCGAGGAGTTCTACTCGACCCAGTACGCCGGGTTCAACAATTCGCAACTTGCGGTTCAACTCCAGGACGCAGAGTTCCACGAGGCGCACTGGGGCGATATATGCGAGGCCGTCGAGCGTATTTCAGGCCGCCCGATTTCTGGCCAGAAAGTGCTCGACGTGGGATGCGGATGGGCACAGGCGCTGAGTTTCCTACATAAGAAGGGTGCGGCGTGCTTCGGTTTCGATCCGGCCGCCGAAGCCGTAGCCTACGCCTCGCGCCGTGGGCTCAACGTCCGCCAGGCGGGAATGGAGACCCTGGAAGTTTTTCCCGGGGAGAGGTTCGACGTCGTCATGCTGCTAAACGTGCTCGAGCATCTCGCGGACCCGGTCGCGGTCATGAACGAACTGAGGCGGCGAGTGATGAAGCCGGGCGCCGTTCTGGTCATCGAGGTCCCCAATGAGTTTAACGCCTTTCAGGTATGTGGCCAGCGTGTGCACGGGCTGCGTGAATGGTGGGTCGCCCCTCCCGCGCATCTGAACTATTTCGACAACGACTCTTTGGGCCGGCTGCTGAGCGGCACCGGTTTCAGGGTCGCGCTGACCGAAGCGACGTTTCCGATGGAGTTGTTCCTACTGTTCGGCGATGATTACGTCGGCCAGAAGGGGCTCGGCAGAGCCTGTCATGAGCGCCGCGTCGCCTTTGAGATGAACCTGCGCCGCAATGGCTTCGAGGCGGTCCTGCGCGAATTCTACCAGTCGCTTGCCCGGCAGAATCTCGGCCGGCAGATCGTCGCCTACGCGATGGCTCCGTGAAGGCTCCGGCATGAAACTTCTCAACTTTGGCGGCGCCACCGCGATCCTGGAACATGAAGGCGTGCGGATATTCTTCGACCCGTGGCTGGATGACGGCATTTTCCACGGTGCTTGGTACCACTATCCGCCGCTCGAGGTCTCGCTGCAAGATGTGGGGCGCGTGGATTACATCTACATCTCGCATATCCACGAGGATCACTGCTCGGCGGAGACAATCCGGTACCTGAATCGCGATGCCGAAATCATCCTCATGGACCGGAAGCCGAATCTGGTCGCCCAGTTTCTCGAATCGAACGGCTTTGCCTTCCGAGACGTCCATCTCATCAAGCCGCGTTCCGAGAAGCAGCTCCGACCGGGACTCGTCGCTGGCATGCTCGAAGCGGATCCCGCAAACGAAATGGCGTCCGTAATCGATTCCGCACTGGTGATGCGCTGGAACGGAATGACCGTCTACAACGCTAACGATTGCCAGCCGTACTCCGGAGGGATCGAGTACCTCAGGCAAACCTACGGAAAAGTCGATCTTGCCCTGCTTCCGTATTCCGGGGGATCGGGATATCCGTCCTGCTACACGAACCTGACGGATGAGCAGAAGTTGTCCGAGAAGGACCGGATACTGCGTTCCAGGCTCGACAACTTTGCCACTACCGTGCGGCAGCTCGACCCGCGCTGGGTAGTGCCCTTCGCCGACCAGTACGTGGTCGGCGGCTCACGCTCCCACCTCAACCGCTTCATCTCGCATCCGGCGTGCCCGGGCGTGGTTTCCGAGCGGTTGAAGGCCGAAGGCCTGGACGACCGGCTCGTGCTGCTGAACTCTGGGCAGTCGTTTGATTTTGAGCGGCTCGCGAAATCGCCGGACTCGCCGTACCGCAACCATACGGAGGAGGACAGGGATTCGTATGTCAAGCGCTCGCTGCGCGACAAACAGTACGACCATGACCGCTTCCAGTTTTCCACCGCGATTGCGATCGAGCGACTAGTGGATTACGCGAGATCACGCTTGTGGACGGCCCAACAGCGCAAGGGATACTTGCCGCCAGCCAGCATCTATCTCGATGCGGTCGACGCCAGGAGACGTTTCCGTGTAAGCCTGGATCGGGAGAAAGCCGCAGAGGTGCCGTGGGACGAGCCCCTAGCCCAGCCTTACCTGCGGGTTTCATGCGGCCATACTCTGATGATCATGCTGCTGCTCGGCCACGTTTCGTGGAACATCGCAGATGCCGCATTGTTCCTGGACTATGAGCGTGTTCCCAATATCTATGATCCAGAGATGTATGTCTGCCTCAACCTACTGAAAGCCTGAACATGAGGATCGACCCATTCAATTTCGCACATCTGCCGGTCGGGCCCGGCTATGCGCCCGTCATCGTTGCCGAGATTTCTGGCAATCACAACGGGTCGCTGGAACGGGCCCTGGAAATCGTGGACGCAGCTGCCGCGGCAGGAGCGCACGCGATCAAGCTGCAAACCTATACGGCCGATACGATGACGCTTCCATTGAAAGAGCGCGAATTCTTGGTCACAGACCCGAAGAATCCTTGGACCGGAAGGTCTTTGTACGATTTGTACGAAGAGGCCCATACACCGTGGGAGTGGCATGCGCCCTTGTTCCAACGCTGCAGAGAGAAGGGCGTTATTGCCTTCAGCACCCCGTTCGATGCAACAGCCGTCGATTTCCTCGAGGCGCTCGATGTCCCGTGTTACAAGGTTGCCTCATTCGAGAATATCGACCTTCCGCTGATTCGCAGGGTAGCGGCCACTGGCAAGCCAGTCATAATCTCTACAGGGATGGCTTCATTGGAAGAACTTGCGGAGGCGGTGGATGCAGCCAGGACTGCAGGCTGCAGTGACCTCGTCCTGCTCAAGTGCACCAGTACCTATCCGGCGGAACCCCGGAACAGCCACCTGCTGACCATTCCCCACATGTCGCAGCTTTTCAGGTGCCCCGTGGGGTTGTCGGACCACACACTGGGCATCGGTGCGGCGATCGGTGCAGTTGCCCTGGGGGCTGTGATGATCGAAAAGCACCTCACTCTGGATCGAGGGGATGGGGGCGTCGATTCGAGTTTTTCACTTGAGCCCTCGGAGCTGAAGAACCTTGTAACTGAATGCCGGCGCGCTTGGGATGCGCTTGGCGAAGTCAGCTACGGACCGTCCGAAGACGAAAAGCGGTCCCTGCAGTATCGCCGGTCCCTGTACGTGGTCAAAGACACCCGCGCTGGTGAGGATTTTACTTCTGACAACGTCAGGGCCATACGCCCTGGTCTGGGTCTGCCGCCAAAGCATCTGCAATCGATATTGGGGCGCAGAGCTGCCAGGGACATCGCATGCGGGACGCCTGTGTCTTGGGATTTCCTCAGGTAATCACCGGTGAAAGTACTTTTCATGGCGCCACATGCCGCGATCTGGGTACATGCTTTTCCGGAAGCACTGCTCGCGGAATCGCTCGCGAAGAATGGGCATGAAATCATCTATGTCACCTGTGACAGGGAGTTCTCCGGATACTGCGCCCCGATGACGGCGGCCGGCCTTCTTCACGATTCTCCTGCGGCGGCGAAAGCCCGGATATGCACCAGATGCCAGCACTCTGCTGGCACGATAAAGCGCAATTTCGGCTTTCGCGGGAATTCCATCGGGGACTATCTGGATGCGGCCGATCGCCAGCAGGTCGCGAAGCTCGTAGGAGAAGTTACGCGGGAGAATTTCCTCGACCTTCGCGTGGACGGCGTAACGGTAGGTCGCTTCGCGACCTACGAGCTCCTGCTCAACCGCAAGAAGCAGAGTCTTGAGTTTACGGATGGGGAGTGGGACGAGTACGCGACCCACTTGGGGAACGCCCTGCGTTCGCTAATCGCATGCCGGCGAATCCTGGACGTAGAAAAGCCGGACAGGATCGTGGTCTATAACTCGCTCTACGCTGTGAATCACGTCGCCTGCGCGCTGTTCGAAAGCCGCGGCGTTCCGGCGTACTTTCTCCATGCGGGCGGGAATCTTTCGAGACGAATGGAAACACTGCTGGTTGGCAGAAAGGACGGCGTGCGGCTCTACGAAAGGCTCTTGGCATTTTGGCCTTCCGTGCGTCATCAGCCATGCTCAAACGACGTGCTTGCCCGGGTGACAGACCACTTCCTCGAGTTGCTGAGGGGGCAGCATGTGTACGCCTATTCGGCACCGAAATCGAAGGCCCCTCGCGACTTGCATGCTGAGTTCCGGATTCCAGCAGGAAGAAAGCTCGTGGTTGCGACCATGAGCAGTCCAGATGAAAGATTTGCCGCGCAGACGATTAATGTAATGAAAGGCGCAACCGGACAGATATTCGGGAGTCAGGCGGAATGGATCCGCGCGCTTTGTAACTGGATGGCGGGCAGGCCCGACCTACATCTCGTGATCCGAGTGCATCCCAGGGAGTTACCCAACAAGCGCGAGAATGTGACGTCCGAACACGCAATGGCGCTAGTTTCCATATTCGAAGAGTTGCCATCCAATGCCGTAGTCAATTGGCCGGGTGAAAATATATCGCTCTACGACCTTGCAGGCATCACCGATGTTTTCCTGAACGCCTGGTCCGCTGCCGGCAAGGAGATGTCGATGCTGGGAATTCCCGTGGTCGTATATTCGCCGGATCTGCTGGTGTACCCGCCGGACCTTAACTACAGTGCCGCTTCGGCGCAGGAATATTTCGAGAGGATAGACCAGGCTCTTGCCGACGGCTGGAACAGTGAAAGGATGCGAGCGGCATTCAGATGGTGCGCATTCGAATATGAGCGGTCCGTCATCGACATCCGGGAGAGCTATTCAGCCAACGTTTCCACCTTAAAGGGGCGACTCCGGAATATCCTGGCAAGAGTTGCAGTCCGGTTTGTCCCGCACTTGTGGCAGACGCTGGACTGCAAGCGCCGGGCGCGTGCGCTGGCGGCGAGTACAACGATCAATGCAGTTCTAGAAAGAAAGTGCGACACGCTGCTCGAGGTCAGGAACTTTTCGGAGCCGGAAGTTGCGCTGGAAGAAGAAACGGCGGCAATACGTCTTCAGGCCGGGCGCCTCGCGAAAATCATGTACGGCAGTTCCCATGAGTTGACCAGTTCGGACAAGCTAGGCAAACACCTTTTCGAGTTCGCAAATGGCGGCTAGAGAGGACCTACCGGCAAGACTGAGAACGACATGCCGCGACTGGCCTGGTAACTCCCGGTTTCGAGGCAACGACATGACCATCAGGCAACTTGGGGCAGGCTTGATCAGCTTGCCGATCCTTCTTGTGCTCGGTGCAGTCCATGTGTTAACAGGCCGGACGCCGGCGCTGGCATACCAAAGCATGATCCGGTTGTTCTGTCTCACCCACGGACGGTCCAATGATCTACTGGCTGCTTTCGTAGGAATTTTTCGGCGACCCGTTGCCCTTCCCGCACCTGTCGGAATTCTGGGTCCATTGACTCCTGCGCGGGTCAAGGCGGTGGCGCAGGAGATCCGGGAACGCGGATTCTGCATATTCGAAGGACAGATACCTGCAGATATGGTCCAGCGACTCGTGGAATTCGCACTGACTACCGAATGCCGGACTAGACCAATGACTGGGCAGGGCAAGCCGCCTGAAGATCCCGTATTCCGGAAATACAATCGCACCAATCCAGCGGCCGTGCGCTACGACTTCGAGCCGGAAGTGGTGATCAATAACCCGGATGTCCAGAGTTTGATGGCTGATGCATCCATTCTATCGGTGGCCCAGAACTATCTTGGCTCGCTGCCAATAGCGGACGTTACCAGCATGTGGTGGCACACGGCCTACTCAGATCAGCCGGATGAGGACGCAGCGCAGTTGTTCCATTTCGATATGGATCGAATTCGCTGGCTCAAGATTTTCATCTATCTGACGGATGTGAAATCGGAGAATGGACCCCATTGCTTCATAGAAGGTTCTCACCGCACCGGAGGCATCCCCTCGACCCTGCTGTCGAAGGGTTATGCACGGATCAGCGATGAGGAAGCATTGCAGCATTACCCGGCGGAAAAGATCCTTGAATTCAGGGCGCCGGCGGGAACAATTATTCTCGAAGACACTCGCGGCCTGCACAAAGGCATGGTTGTCAGAAGCGGCGATCGCCTCATGCTTCAACTTCAGTTCAGCAACAGCTTGTTCGGAGCGACGTACCCGAGAAGCAGATTCCAAGGGCCACTCAGCGCGGACCTCGCGCAACGCGTGCGCGATCATCGATCCATATACACAAACTACACTTCCGGAATGAGCCAGCGATGAGCGTCCTGGACCGATTGTCATATTTGCTCAAGTCTTCCCTGTATGTCGTGGCGCGACCCAAGTTGACGAGGGGAAGCATCGATGTGGAGAGCGAGTATTCAGATTCCTGGAACCAGTACTGGGACCATCTTGGCCGTGCAAGAAATCTTGATGAATGGCTCAGGATTCCCGGCGTAGAAGATCGACCCGCCTATTTCAGTATCGATGGCAGGCTTTGCCATGCCGGATTCGACTCCATGGCGTACTACCGCTCCTGGCTTACGGGCGCATTGAAAACTTCATTCGGCGCCGCCGAATCTGTTACGGAGTTCGGGGCGGGTTTAGGACGCAATATACTCTTTCTCAAGAGTGCGATGCCGCACCTCGCGATGTATGGCTACGAGTTATGCACTCCGGGAGTGGAAATTGCCCGGAAAGCCGCGGAGAAGTTTGGCATCGACTGCCAGTACAGCCAACTCGACTATGTCAGAAGCCCTCCGGCTGCCTACGTCTTTCCAGGCACGGACGTGGCTTTCACCATGTTCTCGCTGGAGCAAATTCCACGGGCCAATCTGGAGGCACTGAAGAATATTCACGGTCACTGTGCACTCGGGTCCATTCACATCGAACCAGTGCCGGAGAATTATCCGGTTACCTATCGGGGTTTGCTTGGACGGCTGGATCACTGGAAGGTCGACTACCTTTCCGGGTTCGATCGCAACGTGCGCTCGCTTGAGCTGGAACGTGTGTCCAAGGAATTGCTCACGTCCTCTCACAATCCGCTTATGTATCCGTCCATGTACGTATTGCAGAAGGCCCGTCGCTAGCAGCCTGTCGGACTTGAGTTGATGATTTGAGCGATGTTGATCATGGTAAGCGAGTGGAGCGGCGAATTGAGCGCTAAACGGCGAGAGCGGATCGTGAACGCACGGCTTTGTGCCCGTTTATCCGGCCAACGCCGCCATTCTTTTGATATTCCATGCCATGGTGACCAACTTCCACTCCCCTTCCGCCCCCGCCAAGCCACGCAACAGGAACTGCCGGAAGCGCATTACCGACTTGATGATGCCGAACACCGGCTCCACCGTCTGCTTGCGCAAGCCATAGAGCTTGCGTCCTTGGCCCGTCTTGAGTCGGTGCTTCATGCGGTCCACAGCGCTGGCAGGTTCGGTCAATGGCGGGGGCTCGGTGAATCGGTCCTCCCAGTGCGGGTGATGTCCATCGCGCCCCGCGGCAAGCAGCGGTTCGATCTTCGCCTCTACGCAACGCTCAACGTTCGCCGCGCTGAAGTACCCGTTGTCGGCCAACAAATGTTCCACGCTGCCCAATGCCTCGGGCAAGCCGGCAAGCGCTTCGAGCATCGGCTCGAGCTGCTGCTTGTCGGTGGCCACCTGCGCGATGTCGGTCGCCACCACCAGCAGGCTCTCGGTATCGACCGCGGCCTGCGCGTTGTAGCTCTGCTCGAAGCCTTTGCCTGTGGCAGGCATGATGCGCGAGTCTTCATCGGTGAGGTTGATCTGGTCGGTTGGGCGCACACCGGGACTGGGCGGCGTCGGCGGCTTGCCACCGGGCTTGCGTCCCGTGCGTGCGGTCTTCTCCTCGCGCGCTTTCATCTTCGCATCAAAGTCGGCTTTCTCCTGTGCATCGCGCTCGGCGGCGCGCGCCTCGATCTGTACCTTGGCCTGGCGGATCGCCGCCAGACGCTCCTCGCGCCGCGCCAGTTCTGCAGGGAGGCTCAAGCCTTCGGGCAACGGCTCCTGATCGGCAGCCTCCGCGCGGGCGAGCATCTCCTTGACTTCGGCTTCCAGTTGCGCCTCGATCTTCTGCGCATGCCCGTGGGACAGTGCGCTGTGGCGAGAGGCGTTGGCGTGAACCTTGGTGCCATCGAGTGCGATCGTGCCAAGCTTGAGCAACTTCATCTGCCGGGCGATGCACAGCACCTGCACAAACAGCGCCCCGATCTCTTTGAGAAAGCGCTTGCGGAAGGTGCACAGCGAGTCATGGTCGGGTTGCTCGTTGGCGGCGATATAGCGAAAGGCGATCGACTCATGCGTCGCCGTCTCGATGCGCCGGCTCGAATAAACGCCTGTGGCGTAGCCGTAGATGAGCAAACCAAGCATCACCGTCGGATGATAGGCAGCAGAACCGGCGCCCCGGTACTGCCGGGTCAGCGCCGACAGATCGAGTTGATCGACGATATCGACCACGAAGCGCGCCAGGTGATCCTTGGGCAGCCAATCCTCTACCGAGGGTGGCAGCAGATAAGGCGTAGAGCGATCTATCGGACGGAAATTCACCATGGATACACTCTCGGCATCATAAAACGAGACACACTTATGACAATAACATCATCGTATCGTTCCGCTTACTCCGATCATTTCAGCCAGCTAAGTCCG
>Ga0163147_10002289_pt1 | contig 27350 bp, 28 predicted proteins | sample OliLakLV19MP6G1_FD_148597 | JGI IMG/M metagenome (GOLD analysis project Ga0163147, IMG submission 148597) | Freshwater microbial mat bacterial communities from Lake Vanda, McMurdo Dry Valleys, Antarctica- Oligotrophic Lake LV.19.MP6.G1 | ecosystem: Environmental > Aquatic > Freshwater > Lake >...
GTATTTGGCCTATTGCGCGTTGCATGGGCTCAAGGGTCGTTCAGTGCAAGAGGGCGGCACTTGCACCCCTCATGTTTTTCTAACCCAGCATGCGAGTGGAGAGGTTCAAACTGTCTTTGAACACTATGGCTGGGAGGACTGTGTCCGACCAGATTTTGAACGGCCATTCCTTCTGACCTTGAGTCAAGCTTGGGGGGTGCTGGTGACCGGGATATTCGACGGAAGCCAGTGCGCCATGTTTCGCGCGAGTCGGCGGTTCCATGCTTTTCTCACCTATCCCTTCGTGTTGTTCTTTCTGCTGCTGGCCCTTGCTCTAGTGGTTGGGACTGGTGCCGGTTTTGCAGTGGAAGGTTTTTCCAACAGTGTTTCGATGGCCATTGTAGCAGGGTTCCTTGCGGCGGGTTGCGTCCTGTTTACCCTTGTGCAGTGCCTTGAGAGGAAGACGTATATGAAATACCTTTTCTCATTCATCGTCGCAACAGATCGCTACGCCCGCGGCTTACAGCCGACTTGGCAGCAAGCATCTCATCAATTCGCACAAGCCTTTGTCACCACCGTGCAGGAGACGGATGCCGACGAAATCGTTGTCATCGGCCACAGCCTTGGCGCGAGTGTGGCGGTGGATATCTTGACTCGGGCGGCGGAGCTTGACCCGCAGTTCGCTGGGCGAGGGACGCGGGTTGTTTTTTGTTCTCTTGGAAGTTGCCTTCCCTACCCCGCGTTGCACCCCAGAGCCCATGCCCTCCGACAAAGAATCTTACGGATTACAGAAATTCCCGGTTTGGAGTGGATTGATGTGCAGGCCCGTAAGGATGTGATCAACTTCTGCCCGTTTGATCCAATCGGCGACCTCGGCCTCGTGCTCTCAGCGGAAGGTCGGCGTCCGACTATTCTAGAAGTGCGCTTCCGCGATTTAATCTTGCCGGAAAATTACCCCAGCTTTCGCCTTCACTTCTTCAATATCCACTTCCAATTCATCAAAGCCAATCAACGCCTAGGTGCCGCGTATGATTATTTGCACTGGTGCTGTGGATGCAGGCCATTTGGGAGTGATGCCCGAGGCGACCTCTAGTTATTGGCACGGCACATTCACGGCGTTCGTTCGGGTGCGTTCACTTCGGCCACAGGTAGGCAAGGTAGCCTGCATAAATGGCGATGAGCACTCCACCTTCCCAACGCTGGATCTTGAAGCCGGACCAGAGAACGGGCAAAAGCAAAAGCGAGATGCCCAACATGACAAACATGTCTGTCCATGCGACGCCTCCGGTGTTGATAGGTGCAATGAGACCCGTAACACCCAATATGCAGAGGATATTGTAGATGTTTGAACCCACAATATTGCCAATGGCGATGTCGGGTTGCTTTTTCAGAGCCGCCACGATGCTTGCGGCAAGCTCCGGCGTGCTGGTCCCGGCGGCGACAATCGTGAGACCGATGATCGCTTCTGAAACCCCCCACGTCCGCGCAATGCCGATAGCGCCCTCTACCAAAAAACGCGACCCGAAGACCAGCAAAACAAGGCCACCAATAATGAAGGCGATGTCTTTCCAGAATGGGGAAGCTGCGCTTTGGCCACCGTCTTTCGGCTCGTCCACAATCACGGCCGAAGGCATTCGCTTCGCGTAAATGAGGCTGCCGACGGTGTAGGCAATAATGCCCGTGAAAAGAACCGCAGCCTCCCATCGGGCGAGCACGCCGTCTCGGAAGAAAAACAGTGCGAGAAGGGTCACGCCGATCATGATCGGCACATCAATTTTAATAAGTTGAGAAGAGACCGTGATCGGGTAAATGAGAGCGGCAATGCCTAGGATGAGCGCGATGTTGAAGATGTTTGAGCCAACGACATTCCCCACGGCAATACCACTCTGACCCGCGAGCACGGCTTGGACGCTGACGACGAGTTCTGGCATACTTGTGCCATAGGCGACCACGGTGAGGCCGACCACGAGAGGCGTGAGACCAAGCTTCAGAGCGGCCGAGGCACTCCCTTTCACGAGGCCATCTGCCCCGAAATACAAAAGCACTAGACCGACGATAATGAGACAGGACAACCAAAACATGCGGCTTACTATGCTGCGCTGGAAGGTGCTGTCAATGTGCAGAGTTTGCCCCGCGAGAGGGAATAACGATGTTCGGTTTTCGTTACTGCGGACGAGTTTTCCAAAAATCGTTCATTAATTTTTCTAGGGACGCCACCGGCGTTCCAGCCTCGACCTCTACTTCCACGAGCCGTTGGCCGTCAGGCCCAGTTTTCTCGAGTTGCAGTGGAGTTCGCCATGTGGGGATGTTTTTCTCCGAAATGAAGCTCAAAAACGCGTCGGCGATCGTGGCCGCAATATGAAAGCTGGGATTCGACTGTTCGTGTGTCGGCGGAAGAAGGATGATTTGCTCGGGCTGCATACTTTCCACATCGTATGGGCGGCGCTGCTTGGCTGCATCGCACACGACGCGGTAGCCTACGAAGAAAAGCGACGACCGACTTTAAAAGAACCTAAACTTACGAGCTGGTCTGCCATTTTCCGAGATTGGAGCAATGCCCTTTCAACGTTTGAGGATCTGTCCCCTCCTTCGATTTCAACATAGAAAACGTAGGTTTGAGGTTGCCCTGGAACGGGCCGAGAAATGATGCGTGTGAGGCTCACACCCTGCCTTGCGAAGGGGCCAAGAAACTTATGAAGGCTACCGCATTCGTTGCGAAAGCCGACCACCAAAGCCGTGCGGCTAGGGTTTTCTACACGACACGGTCTGCGAGAAATCACGAAGAAGTTCGTGACATTCACGCCGCCGCAGCCGGAAGGGATCTCAAGCACTTTGAGGCCATACAGTTTGCTTGCACCTGGAGCAGCCAATGCAGCGGAGTGCGGTGACGCTGCAGCTTTTGTGGCGGCAAGAGCCGTGCTGTGGACCTCTACGACCTTGGCTTTTGGGTAAAATTCCTTGAGCCATGCGGCGTGGTGCTTGATTTGTGTGAAGTGTGAATAGACCGTGCGGATCGGCATGCCGACGTGTCCCAGTAAGGCAATTCGAATATCTAGGGACAATTCCTCCCGAACAAAAATCCGACCTGCATGGCGGATCAGTAAGTCTACGGTATCATAGACCGTTCCTCCGCTGGAATTCTCTACGGGAACAAGCCCGCAGGAAACATCTCCCCCAATGAGGCTGTCAAAAACGGCCTCAATCGTGGGGCAGGCGAGGTGTGCAGGAGATTCGCCAAAACGCTGGCGTGCAAGAATGCCAGAAAAAGTTCCAGCGGGGCCAAGGTAAGCGACGTGCGACATAAAGTCCGAGAAGCTTACAAAGATCCCATGCGCGGGGAAACCCGAAAGACACTCCATTCAATATCCATAGTCGTCTGGAAGCTGAAACGCGTTTTCGAGATGCTCGATATGAGAATCTACCACCTCGATCACATCGAAGCGGAACGTGATATCCGGCATATCGAGTAACCGCAGCCACGCCATCGCCCCTCGGATGATAAGACGTCTCTTCTTGCGATCCACAGCATCAAACGGCCGCCCGAAGGCATCGTCGCTGCGGGTTTTCACCTCGATGAAGACGAGTTCGTTGTGGCGCACGTCGCGGCAAACGATATCTACTTCGCCGCCACCGGGACGACGGTAATTTTTCCTCAGAATTTTGTATCCTTTGCGACGCAGGAACCGCACGGCGGCCTGCTCGCCTTCACGACCGAGCTGAATGTGGGGAGATTCGCCAGCACTCTGCTTGCGCAACGGGCGCATAGCTTTTGCGATGAATTGGACAAGGCCCATAGCGTCGAAGTGTGTCAAGGTGAGCGGGGGTTGGATAGCCTTTGTGGTGGGAGAATCCATAAATGGGGTAGTGCTGGTGCCAATTCTCCATCGCACGATCTCGAAATGTCTTAGCAATCACGCTGGCCGCAGCAATACTCAGGCTCAATGCATCCCCGCCGACAAGAGCTGTATGGTGACAAGGGAAACGCGGCACAGCAAGGCCATCTACCAGTGCATGCTCGACGGTAAGCTGAAGCGTGAGCACCGCCTCGCGCATGGCTTCGTGCGTGGCTTGCAAAATGTTGACGCGATCAATGTCCTCATGGGTTCGCTCGGCAACATTCCAGATCACGCGATCACAGCGCATGAGTGCCTCGAAAACTCGCAGTCGCTTCTTCGGATCGAGTCGCTTCGAATCGTCCAACCCCGCGAGGCGAAAGTTTTGCGGCAGCACGACCGCGGCAACGATAACTGGACCGGCAAGAGGTCCACGTCCCGCCTCATCAATCCCGGCAATACATGCGAGCCCAGTCCGCCAGAGGCGCTTCTCGTGACGAAGCGAGCAGGCCATGGCTGGAGCGACTCGAGAGCGATGAGAGCGCCGGTAAAGGCAGGCTAAGCAGCAACTTGCCGCTTCAGCTTGTCCTTCACGGTCGTGGCGGATTTACCCTTGCGGTCTCGCAGGTAGTTGAGCTTGGAGCGTCGCACGCTGCCCTGACGCTCTACCTCAACCTTGGCGATGCGTGGGGAATGCAAAGGAAATACTCGTTCGACACCCTCGCCATAGGATACGCGCCGCACGGTAAAGTTGGCTTGCAGGCCGGCGCCTTTGCGACCGATGACGATACCCGCAAAAATCTGGATGCGTTCCTTATCGCCCTCGACGACACGGGTGTGAACTTTGATGGTGTCACCAACTTGGAATGCAGTGAGGGTTTTGAGCTGTTCGCTTTCGATCTTCTCGATGATTGTCATGATGTGAAAAATGGAACTTTTCATTATGCTTGCGATTCCACGGCGCGCAAGCAGGGATTTCTCGGAAATTTCAGGCCTACACCACCTTCCGTCCGGCGGTGTTATGCGCCAGCGTGCCGGGGCAGCAGCGCTAGCTTTGCGGAGGGACAGATATCGCGCAATTCGCAATTGGGGCAGTCTGGTTTGCGAGCCATGCATCGGCGGCGTCCGTGGAAGATGAGCCAATGGCTGAGATCCGTCCATATCGCCCTCGGGAAAAGCTTCATGAGATCTCGCTCGATGCGAATGGGATCTTTATGACGAGTAAGCCCGAGGCGTTGGGAAAGCCGAGCGACGTGAGTATCAACGACGACACCTTCATTCATTCCGAAGGCATTTCCTAGCACGACATTGGCTGTCTTGCGTCCCACGCCAGGCAACGCGGCTAGCTCGTCAAGCGTCTTTGGAACATGTCCCTGGTGTTGAGAAATAAGAGCAGCCGCCATGGCGCGGATGTTTTTTGCCTTGTTCCGAAAGAATCCCGTTGAGTGAACAAAAGTTTCCATTTCCGCTTGGGAAATCGCCGCGTAGTCCTGGACTGTGCGGCAGCGTTGAAAAAGCTGAGCGGTCACGATATTCACCCGAACGTCGGTGCATTGAGCGGACAGGATCGTGGCTACGAGAAGCTGAAGGGCATCTGCGGCGACCAGCTCGCAGTGGGCATGAGGGTAGATATGGGGCAACCTGCGAGCAAGTTCTTCAGCGCGGGGCGCCCGCCTCACTCTGCACCAAGAGCTGTGAGGCGTGCCTCGGCCTTGGGCGAATACTCACTGGTTGGAAAATCGGTGACGAGTTGCTTGAACATGAGACGCGCACGGGTGAGTTGTTGCTTTTTAAATTTGGCATCGGCACTTCCCTCGGCCTGTTTCTCGAGGAGCAGCCCGGCTTCCCAAAGTCCACGCTGAGCAGCCATTGGCACGCCTGAGTAGAACTGAGCGATCTTGCCGAAGTAGTCAATGGCTGCACCTAGGAAATTTTCTTTATCTTTCGGATCGGTAGCGGCGTTCATTTTATCCACCATGATGAAGCCTCCCAGAAGCATGGAATTGGCGCGCAGGTCAGCCGTTGCAGTATTGGCGCGGATGATGGTTGGCAGCAATTGAAGTGCTTCGTCCAGCTTGCCTTGCGTGCGTAAAGCTTCAGCGATGCCGTAGTCGGCCTCAAGAACTTTTGGCGACCATGGGTAGAGGGCCTTGAGTTGTCCAAAGAGCTTCCCTGCTTCGGCCACTTGTTTCTTCTCTTGTGCAATGCGACCGCGGCCAAAGAGGGCTATGGCTTGGGCCTCTTGAACGAGGGCGGTCGCTTGGGTGGGGGTCACACCGGCAGGATTCGGGAAGTCTGCCGCAAGCTTTTCAAAAACAGCAGATGCTTCTTCGAGTTTTCCCTGCTCGAGCAATGCGAATCCATAGGTGTCGAGATCTTTCGGCGAGTAAAGGATTTCCGGCTGGTAGGCTTGCGTGAACAAAGCGAGCGAACGGACCTTGTCTTTCTCGGCGAGGAAGCCTGCGAGCACAAAAAGGATTTTGCTCTTCGCCGTCGCATCAGTTGAGGTGTCGGAGAGGGACTTGAAGGTCTTCTCTACGCCTGCGTCGTCCTGCAGCTTGGCCCGCACCAAAAGGCGCTGTGAGGCGAGGAGGGATTGGAGTCCGGTGGCGAGATCGGGACTGGAAGGATACTTGGCAACCATTTCCTCAATGGTTGAGACTGCCGATTGCACAGATTGCTTCCACTTCCCTTGATCTTCCACAGCAAGGCCGGAAAAATTTGTTGCGAGGCGTTCCGCATTTCCGCGTTGTAGATCGGCAATTTTTATCATGGCTACCGGGGCACTCGGATTTTCAGGAAACTGCTGTAAGAAGTCGAGATACGCGGCAATGGCTTCGGGCTGTTTGCCAGCATTGACAGCGTTCTGAGCGATGGAATCGAAGGCAAAGAAGACCTTGTCGTCCTTCGGATACTTCGCGATGAAATCCCGCATGAGGGAGTTGATCGCCTCCACATTTTGCTCAGCGGCCCGGAGCTGTGCTCTCATGAAGTAGGTGTAAGGAGCCGGCTGGCTGTCGGGAAACTTTTCTGCGAGGAGAGCCAGTGTCGCGATGCCCTCTTCCTTTTTGTTGAGCGCAATCTGGGCGCCGCCAAGTGCATACATGGCAAGCGGCGCGAGGGTATGGCTCGCATGGGACTTGATGAAGGCCTCAAGCAAAGGTGCGGCTGTCGCATGGTCGCCTTTTTGTTGCGTGCTGATGGCGATCCAATAATCCGACTCCGTCGCTTGCGGCGTGGTAGGAAATTGTTCCTTCACGAGTCGGTAGGCAGCGATTGCTTCATCCCAGCGAGCACTATCTTTATAGATGTTCGCGAGACCATATTGCGCCACGACGGCAATGTCTGGGCTTGGCTTTTGGGCAAGATAGGTCGTGAAGGTTTTGGTGGCTTCATCAAATTGCTTCATCGCCGCTTGGGCCTGAGCTTTGCTGACGACCGACAGACCGATGAGTCGTCCTTTCGGATAGTTCGTCACCGATTCGTCGAAATACTTAATGGCTTCGGTGGGATTCCCGAGGCCTAAAAACATATTGCCCAAGGCGAAAGGGAGGTTGTCGGCGATGGGGGGTGCCTTGTGTGTTTTTTGAAAAGACGAGTAAGCAGCAACGGCCCGATCCGGTGCGTTTTGAAGAGTGTAGGTCATTACCTGAAAATACTCGCTGCGGAGTTTCTCATCATCAGTCGTGAGAAAAGGTTGAATATGGCGAATGACAGCGCGTGCTTCGTTGTATTTCTGAGCGTTGAAGTAAATCTCGCCCATTTTGAGAATGGCCGAAGCAATTTGGTCGGCCTTCAATTGAATGTCCTGCAACTTGCGGAGCTCACGTTCGTTGTCTTTGTCGAGTTGCTTCTTGAGGGCCATGTTGTTTGCGCGAAGTGCGGCGGCTTTGAGAGCAGGAAATCCCGCAATTCTCTCTTGTTGCAGGGCGACAATACTTTCCTTTGGAAGAATGGCGCGGTATGCCGCCATAGCCTGTTGGTAGATAGCTACTCGTTCGGCCTCAGGACTCGAGGCGGCGCGGGCAAACAAAATTTCCCCGATTTGAAAGTTCGCGTCGTTGATGATTGCGATGTCTTTTTTATCGCTGACGATTTTTTGAAGAAGGCCCTCTGCTTCTTTAAGCTGTGCGATCCCTTTGGCCTTATCACCTCCCTCGCGTGTCAGTTCGCCACTCCCTTGCGTGGCGATGGCGAGAGCAAGAAGATTATTGGTAGCTGAGAGTGCTGGACTCGTGGCGAAGCGTTGGGCGCTCGCGCGCAAATCTGCAATCGTTTGATCGAAGTTTCCGATTTGGTAGTTCGCTAGCGCGCGGCCATAGAGCGAACTTTCGACATCGGCAGACTGTGGATGTTTCGTCAAGAAATCGGAAAACTTTTTGACCGCCTCCTGGAAAAGGGCTTTGCGTTGTGGGTCGCCCGGTGGCATTGAGGCGGCCTTGGCGGAGAGGACTTGTGGAACGAACCCTTCGGCGACTTGGGTTACCTCGGGGGAAAGACCGGGGCTGGCTAGAACGCGCGCGAGGGTCGCTTGGGATTTGTCAAAGTCACCAAGAAAGAATTGGCCTAGAGCAAGCTGGACATTCGCGAACGGCACAATGGCATCTGTCGGGTAATCGCGAAGAAGCGCTTCATAAGCAGCAGTGGCCTCTGCCCACTTGCCGGCAGAAAACAAGGTATAGGCAGCTTCGTTGGCTGTGGCGGCTCCCGGTGACTGGGCGAACGAGAAGAGAGGCAAGGCGAGGAGCATCGCGGTCACGACAACAAGCCTTAGAAGGGGGGAGAAGTAGTGCATGAGAGAAAGTTCTATATAGTCAAGGTTTGCCGATTTTTCCATGGGAATTTGTCGCATGTACAGTCTGGACGTCCCGGAATTGTCCGGCCTTCATGTGGAGAGAGCGAAGATAACTCAGGAAGTGAGCGGCGCACCTTGTTTTAAGAGCTGCTCGACAAACCCTGTGTGATATTGCCCGCGACGGAATGCCTCATTCTGCATGATTGTTTGCTGGAAGGGGATCGTTGTCTTAATGCCTGTGATCATATACTCGCTCAGAGCGCGGGACATACGGCGGATACAGGCTTCGCGGCTGGATGCTGAGGCGATGACTTTGGCAATCATCGAATCGTAGTTTGGCGGGATGGGATAGCCCGCATACGCGTGCGAATCAATGCGCACACCGCGTCCGCCGGGAGCGTAATAGAGATCAATATTGCCAGGACACGGTTGGAAATTTTTCTCAGGATCTTCCGCATTGATACGACACTCGATTGCATGGTGGCGGGGCTGGGCATTGACGACATAGTCGCTTAGGTGCTCGCCAGCGGCGACCTGGATCTGTTGCTTCACGAGGTCGCAACCATAAACTTCTTCTGTGATGGGATGCTCGACTTGGATGCGCGTGTTCATTTCCATGAAATAGAAATTCTTTGCATCGTCCACGAGGTATTCAATCGTTCCGGCATTCGAGTAGCCGACGCTCTCACAAAGCTTGATAGATGCATCGCCCATGAGCTTGCGAAGCTCCGGGGTCATGAGGGGTGAAGGACATTCCTCGACGATTTTTTGATTTCTCCGCTGAATGGAGCAATCCCGCTCTCCGAGGTGTACGACTTGGCCGTGTTCGTCGCCGAAGATCTGAAACTCAATGTGGTGGGGATTCACAATAAATTTCTCCACGTAGACCGCAGCATTGCCAAACGCCTTTTCGGCTTCGAGGCGTGCAGCATGGAAGCCCTGAATGAGACTTGCCTCGTCGGTAGCGATCCGCATGCCGCGACCTCCCCCACCGGCGACGGCTTTGATCATGACTGGGTAGCCGATTTTGTGCGCGACTTTGCGAATCTCTGCCTCTGTATCAACGGTTCCTTCACTACCCGGTGAGATCGGAACACCGGACTTCAGTGCGCACTCGCGGGCGGAATTTTTGTCGCCCATGAGACGAATGGCTTGAGCCGATGGGCCGATAAACTTGATATTGCAGGAGGCACACACTTCTGCGAAGTGGGCATTTTCTGCCAGGAAGCCATAGCCGGGATGAATGGCATCCACGTCGGAAATTTCCGCTGCACTAATGATGCGGTCTATCTTCAGGTAGCTATCGGCACTGGGAGCTGTGCCAATGCAAACGGCCTCATCAGCGAGTTGGACGTGAAGGCTGTGAATGTCGGGTTCCGAATAGACGGCTACGGACTGCACTCCCAGTTCTTTGCAGGCACGGATGATTCGCAGGGCGATCTCGCCGCGGTTGGCGATCAGGATTTTTTTGAACATGTCGTCGCTGGGAGATTACTTGAGTCGGAAAAGTGCTTGGCCGAACTGCACTGGTTTTCCGCTCTCCGCGCAAACTTCAGCGACGACGCCAGAAGTCTCAGCTTTGATTTCGTTCATAACCTTCATGGCCTCAACAATGCAGACGACCGTCTCTGGTGTCACCTCGTCGCCCACGCTCACGAATGGCGCGGACTCGGGCGATGGGGCACTATAAAATGTGCCTACCATGGGAGATTTAATCTCAATCGTGGAGGATGGCACCGCCGCAACAGGTGCAGGGGGCGTGGGAGCGGTGGCCTGTGGCAGTGGGACCGGCATGGACGTTACGTAATGGCCTGGGCCATCGCTGCCAGCCGTTTTGAGGGTGATTTTAAACCCTTCGCGTTCCATCTTAAAAACGGCAAGGCCGTTTTTCTTCATCAGATCAATCAGAGTGCGTATTTCTTTTATTTCCACAGGCGTTTGGCTTTTGAGCAAGAGGGCATCTTGTCGGGACATGGACGCAGGGTCAAGAAAATGGACGCAAAGTTCTCACCCTTCGAGACTCCTGCCCAAAGCCGACTTTGACGGCTCGGAAATTACTTCGTGGAGGTCTTAACCCACGAAATGAAAGCTTCTGGCCCGCCGGGCATGTATCCCACGTGGCGAGCGAGTTCTTTGCCGTTGGCATCGAAGACAACAACAGTGGGAAAACCCTCGACGCCATATTTCTTAGCGAGGGCCTGATATTCCTTGGTTGGTTCTGTGGAAGCGGGAAAATCCAATTCCACAAGCTTGAGATTTGCTTCTGCGAAGGTCAGAAATGCTGGCTTGGAAAGCGTTTCCTTTTCCAGCATTTTGCAAGGAGGGCACCAGGCTTTGCCAGTAAAAAGGGCTAAGAGAGGTTTGTTGGATGTTTTAGCTTCTTGCGCGGACGCAGCAAAATCTGTTGACCACGCCTCGCTGGCAAAAGCAGAGGAGGAGGCAGCAAGGAGAAGGGCGAAACGGAGGAGAGTTTTCATTAGTCCATCTCTTACAGCCTGATCAACGATGAATCAATCCATAATGTACCGAAAATAACGATCCTCATGGACAACCGATCACTTTAGGGTGCTAGTCTTACGACGTACATGCGACCTATAATACAACCGCCGGGAGGCAATCAAAAAGTGCTCTTACACTCCTGCTGCGCACCGTGCTCGGGAGAGGTGATGGAAGCGATGAGTGCCTCGGACATTGACTATAGTATCTTTTTCTACAACCCAAACATCCACCCGAAAGCTGAATATGAGCTTCGGAAATCGGAGAACATCCGCTTCGCGGAAACCGCTGGGGTTCCCTTTATTGACGCCGATTATGATACAGACGCTTGGTTCGCGAGAGCGAAGGGCTTGGAGTGGGAGCCGGAGCGAGGCGCGCGCTGCTCGATGTGCTTCGACATGAGATTTGACCGCACGGCTCTCTATGCGCATGAGCACGGATTTCCCGTAATCACGAGTTGCTTGGGCATCTCGCGTTGGAAGGACTTTGAGCAAATCAACGCCTCAGGCCTGCGCGCAGCGGCCAAATACGAGGGTCTTTCTTACTGGACTTTTAACTGGCGCAAAGGAGGTGGAGCCCAGCGCATGTTAGAAATCTCTAAGCGTGAGCATTTCTACCAGCAGGAATACTGCGGCTGCATCTATTCGCTGCGCGATTCCAACAAATGGCGCTCCGCAAACGGACGGGAGAAAATTGATCCCGGCGTGAAGTTTTACGGCGCGGAGGGCTAGGCCGGATTGCTGCTACTTAAATGTTTTGTTCCAAGCCGCAATGCGATCTTTCTCTAGCTCGAACAAGGCATCGGTGGAATCGAGAATTTCGATTTTTGTGATTTTGTCGCTGCCGCGAATGGCGTTGACGACGTCTTGGCCTTTGGTGACCTCGCCGAAGATTGTGTGTTTTCCGTCAAGGTGAGGAGTCGGTAGGTGGGTGATGAAAAACTGGCTACCATTGGTGCCGGGGCCTGCGTTCGCCATAGAGAATATGCCGGCCTTGTCGTGTTTAAGTCCGGTTTTGACTTCGTCTTCAAAGCGGTAGCCTGGCCCTCCGGATCCCGTGCCAGTGGGATCGCCGCCCTGGATCATGAAATTGGGGATCACGCGATGGAATGTCAGATTGTCGTAGTATCCGCGCTTGGCGAGATTGAGGAAATTAGCAACGGTGATGGGGGCTTTCGTTGCGAAGAGAGTTCCTTCGATCGGGCCTTTGTCGGTGGTGAGAATGATACGGATGTCTTGCATAGGAGCAGCGTTGGTCGCGGACGCAGCCACAAATGTCAAACAGAGAATAAAAAGCAGGTGTTTCATCAGCGCAAACTATGTCACGTTCTCCCCCATGTCGCAATCTCTTGTCAACATCGCTGCCGTGCAGCACGCCTGCACGGCTGACCTCGAAGCGAACGTGGCCTCTGCCGAGCGGGGAGTCCGAGCGGCGGCTGCGCAAGGGGCTCAGATCATCTGCCTGCAGGAGCTGTTCCGCTCGCCGTATTTCTGCCAAATCGAGGATCATAAATACTTCGCGCTTGCGGAAAGCGTTCCTGGCCCGACAACCGAGCGCTTCCAGCAGCTTGCCAAGGAATTGGGCGTCGTCATTATTGCTTCTCTCTTCGAGCGAAGAGCACCCGGCCTATACCACAATACGGCCGCGATCATTGATGCTGATGGGGCTTATCTTGGGAAGTATCGCAAGATGCATATTCCCGATGATCCGCTCTTCTACGAGAAGTTTTATTTTACGCCGGGCGACCTTGGGTTTCGCGCGTGGGATACGAAGTTCGCGCGCATAGGTGTCTGTATCTGCTGGGATCAATGGTATCCCGAAGCTGCTCGATTAACGGCTTTGCAGGGTGCGCAGATTTTATTTTACCCGACAGCGATAGGGTGGCATCCGTCGGAAAAACAATCCCACGGGAAGCGTCAGCACGCATCGTGGGAAACAATTCAACGCGGCCATGCCGTTGCCAATGGCTGCTATGTTGTGGTGCCCAATCGCATCGGACACGAAGTGCCAGATGGCGGGAGTGGCATCGAATTTTGGGGTCAAAGTTTCATCTGCGACCCATCGGGAGAAGTCCTTAGCAAAGCATCGCCGGATGTCGAGGAAGTCATCCTAGCGACTGCAGATCTTGACTTGGTCGAGACCCAACGTACGCATTGGCCATTCCTCCGAGATCGCCGCATTGATGCCTACGGAGACATAACACGAAGGTTTATTGACTAGCGCTACCGCCAAATGGCTTTCGATTTTCAGCGTTTTACTTTGACTTACGAGCCGAGAGGGAAGCCTTATCCCACGCACTATGCGCCAGCTTTTCCTGTCCATCGTCTTCATGTGCGGCTTAGCGATGTGGTGCCCTGCGCAAGAGAGCACACCCCTCCGTCTTGTCTTCTACAATATGGAGTGGTTCCCGGGGGGGAGTCCTAGGGCAACCATTCCCGAGGCGGTTACCGCCATGCACAAGATGATTCCCGTCCTCGAAGCTCTCCGCCCGGACATCATTGGTGCTACGGAGATGTCGAGTGCGGAGGCGCTTGATGTGGCTCTCGCTCGGGTGCCGGGAGTCCTCACACAAGTTTGTTCCGCCTTCACGATGGGCGATGGCACTCCGACGATTCAACAAATCGCGATAGCCTCAAAACTTCCCGCCGCGAGTGCATGGTGGGAAGGTTGGAGCGTTTCAAAGGCCGCTCCTCCGCGCGGGTTTGCTTTTGCAGCCTATGAGCCAAGCCCCGGCTCGGTTCTTCTTGTCTACACGGTTCATCTCAAGAGCAACCGCGGCGATCTTCCGGCTAACATCGCTATGAGAGAAGAATCGGCTCGTCAGCTTCTAGATCATGTGAGGGCCATGGAGAAGGCCTATGCTAGCATGGGGCATGTTGCGGTTGTCATCGGTGGCGACTTCAATAGCTCCCTCGACGACCCGAAGTTTGCTGAGGAGAAAACTCTCACAATGTTCAAAAAAGCCGGCTTTGACTGGTCGTGGGCCGATGTCCCGTTTGAGCAAAGAGTGACATTGCCTTCGAGTCCCTCAATGAACCCGCGGTTTCCGCCTTTCCCAGATGCCTGCTTTGACCACGCCTTCGTCAAAGGGGCGAAGATTCTTTCAGCCTCGGTCTACACACCAGAAACGGATCCCAGCGATCACCGTCCAATCATCATCGAGATTGATCTCGTCAAAAAGTAGATCCTAAAAAGCGAGTGGCTGCTGCTGGGTCAGGCAGTGAAGAGCCCCTAGGCCCCATATGAGTTCGCGGCAATCTATCGAGACGATCCGACGCGTGGGGAAGACTTCTTTCAGCACAGATTCGGCCCACGCATCGGTGCTCTCGGCGAAAGTGGGCAATAGCACGACTTCATTAGCGATGGTGAAGTTTGCATAGCTTGCCGGCAAGCGAAGTCCGCCTCTCATCATTCGCGAGGGCATGGGTATCGTAAGAACATGGAGGGGTTCTCCACTAGGCAGGAGAGTCGCGTGGAGGCGCTCGAGATTTGTTTGCAATGGCTCGTAGTTCGGGTCGTCCTTGTCTTCTTCGACCACGGTCACGACCATAGATTCGGATACAAACCGCGTGATGTCGTCCACATGGCCGTCCGTATCGTCGCCTTCGATGCCGTCGCCAAGCCAGATCACATTGGTGAAGCCAAGCGTGTCAGCGAGGACCTTTTCGATTTCTTTGCGCTCAAGACTCGGATTTCGATTGGCATTCAGGAGGCAACTCTCGGTCGTAAGCACAGAGCCGGCTCCATTTCCATCAATAGAACCCCCTTCTAGAATGAAGTCGTTCCTATCAAAAAGCGGGAGGCCAAGTTTTTTGGCAATCTTTGCCGGGACGAGATCATCATCATCAAAAGGCGACAATTTGTATCCCCATGCGTTGAAGCCAAAGTCAACAATTGCGAGGCTTGCTTCTTCCTTTCGTCGAACAAAAATTGGTCCGTGATCGCGACACCATGGTTCATTTGTGCGGATTGAAAAAAATTCCAGCCGCTCAGGGGGCGCTGCCTTGAGAAGCTTCCGCACGAGCTTTTCCTGTTTCGCGTCGCGGACATTTATCCGCACGATTTCCGATTCGGCGAGCGCCTCGACGATTTTGACAAATGTTGGCAAGACGCATTCGTAGGAATCAGGAAAGCTTTGGGACTCGGGCTGTGGCCATGAAATCCACATCGCCTCGTGAGTCTCCCATTCTGCGGGCATGGCGTAGCCTTGTGGCGTTGGTTTAGGGGTAGGCATCCATTACTATTATCCTCCGGTGTTGGTCGAATTGCCAAGAGGATTCGCGTGGCAATTGCCGCTTCGCATTGATGAGAAACGGGCTATTGCAAGGGTTGCACGACGATGCGCATACCTTCGTGCACCACCACGCAGACGGGCGCGTCGGCTTCGATAAATCCCATCTCAGCCACGACGTCCACGCGTTGTCCGTTAATCAACGCCGTGCCAGCAGGGCGCAAGGCAGTAAGCGCAACGCCTTGCGATCCAACGAGTGAATCTCGCTCCACTGCATCACCGGAACTCAGGCCCTCGGAGAGGACGATTTTTTTTCCTATGGGTGTGCGCGTGAAAAGATTGAGCCAAAGAAAAAAGCCTCCCAGCGTGCAAATTCCTACTGCGGCGAAGATCCCTGTCCCTGTGAGCATTCCGTAAGCGGCGTAGCTCAAGCCCACCGCGATGAGAAGACAGAGTCCTCCACAGAGTCCGAGCACTAGTCCCGGGACAAAAACTTCCGCTGCGATCATGAGGAAGCCCACGATGAGAAGCACGACGATGGCTTGTCCCACTATTCTTCCTCCTTAGGGCCAATCGTTCGTTCGCCGGTAAGTTCCTCTTGGATTGTTCCAAAAAATCTCAGCGTTTCATCCTTCGCCTGCATGCCGGTTTTTTTAACCGATCGTCCGACCGAACCGATAACGCCGCCTTCCAAACTATCGCGGACAGGAGGTTCCGTCGCAACACCAGCCGATGGATCTGCCGAAAAGGAACGCACGATCTCCCCGCTCTGGGCTGAAACTGCGAAGGATCCTACCGCGGCACCCATGTGATCATAGAGCTTCAGAGTCCACACTGGTGCGTTGGAATCGAGGTCTGTGCGCAAGGTGTATTCGATCCAGTGGAAGCCCACTTCGTTACGCTCACTTTCGCGTTGAGCAATGCGAAAGACCGCATCGGAATCTTGCGTGATTTGAGAGGGATTAATTGCTAGCAGGTCCGCCACGCCGACTTGTCCGCGCAAAGGAGTGCGTTCCGAAGTGATCTGCTGGCCGGCTACTGTCACCTCTCGCACGCCCCCGCGAGCAGATGGGTCGTTCAGTAGCACTCTCCACTCCGCCGGCAGCGGAGATCCCCGCTCGCCATGGAACTCAACGATCGAGGCGCCGCGCGAGTAGGGTTGCTTTTTTAATACGCTGACGACCGTCTCAAAGTCTCCGGCGCACGCCGTCAAGCAGACAAAAATACTGAACAAAATAAACACGACACTTCTCATGACTCCACGAAGATTCCTCATTCTTGAGGACGCTGCCATAGGAAAATGCGTTTTACTCACTTTGTCTCAAGCAACGGCAAGGACGTGCTACCACGCATGTCCGAGACATGACGGAATCCACTCACCGAAAGAGGCGGAAGCTCGATGAGGATGGAATGGGGCTTTCCTTGCCATGCTTGATGCTCTTCAGCATACCGGCCACCGTAGTTTCCTATGTTGCTGCCGCCGTAGGTCTCTGCATCTGTATTCAGGATTTCCTCGTAAAAGCCGCCCTCTGGAACGCCGACCCGGTATCCATGTCGTATCACTGGCGTCGCATTGACCACGAAAAGCAACGTGGCACCGGTTCGCGATTTGCGGAGAAAAGACCACACCGTGTTCTCCGCATCCCCGAAATCTACCCACTCGAATCCCTCGCTCGTATCGTCGCATTCGAAAAATGATGGTTCGGATGTGTAGAGCGCATTGAGGTGCTGAACCAAGCGTCGAAGTCCATCGTGCATCCGCTCATGAGTGAGGTGCCAGTCGAGGCTTTTGTTGTGATTCCACTCGGTCCACTGGCCAAATTCGATCCCTTGAAAAATCAGTTTTTTGCCGGGATGTGCCCACATCCACGCGAGAAACATGCGGCAATTTGCGAATCTCTGCCAGACATCCCCCGGCATTTTATCGAGCAGTGAACCCTTGCCGTGCACGACTTCATCGTGGCTCAGCACCAGAACAAAATGTTCATGAAAAGCGTAAATCATCGAGAACGTGATATCGCCCTGGTGGTAGCGCCGATGGACGGGTTCTTTGCTGATGTAGCGGAGGCTATCGTTCATCCAACCCATGTTCCACTTGAAGCCAAAACCAAGACCGCCGGCGTAGGTGGGCTTGGAAACACCCGGCCACGAGGTGGATTCTTCGGCAAACATCTCAATGCCGGGGAATCGCTCGTAGCACACTTCGTTGCAACGCTTCAGAAAGGCGATCGCTTCGAGGTTCTCACGTCCGCCGAAGCAATTGGGAATCCAAGCACCCGGCTCGCGCGAGTAGTCAAGGTAGAGCATGGAAGCAACCGCATCCACGCGGAGGCCATCTATATGGTATTCGTCCATCCAGAAAAGGGCATTCCCAATGAGAAAATTCCGCACCTCGTTTCTCCCGTAGTTGAAGATAAGCGTCCCCCAATCCATGTGCTCCCCGAGCCGAGGATCGGCGTGTTCGTAGAGGCATGTGCCATCGTAGCGTGCCAGCCCGTGGGCATCCTTCGGAAAATGCCCAGGCACCCAATCGAGCAGCACACCGATGCCTGCTTGGTGACAACGATCTACAAAATTTCTAAACTCATCGGGATTTCCAAAGCGACTTGTCGGTGCGTAGTAGTTCACCACTTGGTAGCCCCACGATCCATCGAAGGGATGCTCCATCACGGGCATGAGTTCGATGTGCGTGAATCCCATTTCCTTCACATACGGAATCAAGCGATCGGCAAGTTCCCCATAGCTTAAGAAGCGATCCCCCTCGTCCACCATGCGCTGCCACGAACCCAGATGCACCTCGTAGATACTCATCGGGGCTGTGTAGCGATTCACTTTTGGACGTTGAGCCATCCACGCCTCATCAGCCCATCCATAGCGATTCAAATCAAAAACCATGCATCCCGTATCCGTCGTATGTTGCGCGAAAAACGCATACGGATCTGTTTTTAAAAAGACATCTCCATGCGGCCCCCGGATTTCAAATTTGTAGTGAGCACCCTCCGGCACCTCAGGCAAAAATATTTCCCACACGCCTGAGGATCCTAGCGTTCGCATCAGGTGGAGGCGTCCATCCCATCCATTGAAATCTCCCACCACACTCACGCGTTGTGCGCTAGGTGCCCAGACGGCAAAGTGAACGCCCGACTTGCCGCCATGGCTCACCAGATGAGCGCCGAGCTTTTTGTAGATATCGTAGTGCGTGCCCTCGCTAAAAAGATGAATATCCATCTCGCCGAGCACCGGGCCGAAGGAATAGGGATCGCACAGCACGTGTGAGACTCCACCTGCGCCGGTGACGCACAGGGAATAGGGAAATGCCTTCTCGACCTCGGGCAAAAGCGCTTCAAACAGACCACTATCTCCAACCTGTGCCAGATTCCACCGCTGGGAACCCTCCTCACTCACGATCTCGATCTTAACCGCACAGGGCAGCCAAGCCCGAGCTATCCACTTTCCATCCACCTCGTGCAAACCCAATATTCGGAAGGGATCGGAATGCCTTGACTCAATAAGCGGAAAGTAATCGTCGTCTGAAAGAAGCGAGGGATTCATCAATGGGAATGTTAAAAGCGAGATAGAGTTGTGAACAGCCAATACTCATCGCCTGTGGAAGCGACGCCGGATGTCAGAGAGACGGGAAGCCCTACGCTTTCTCGAAAACGAGACGGTCATCTTGTGCCGATCCTCGGATCTCGTCACCCTCAGCAAACTTCCCATCAAGGAGGTCAAGGCTCAAAGGATCCAGGATTTCGCGCTGGATCACACGCTTCAGCGGCCTTGCGCCATACGCCGGATCGTAGCCTTCACGAGCCAGCAATTCCTTCGCCGATTCGTCCAAAGTCAGCACCAGATTTTGCTTAGCCATGCGAACAGCCAAGCGCCTCAATTGGATATCCACGATATGCGTGATTTGTGATGCATCCAGGCGATCAAAGATAATCGTCTCATCAATACGGTTTAGGAACTCCGGTCGGAAGTGCGAGCGCAGACTCTCCTGCACGCGCGCGTTTCGCTCCTCGCGGGGAAGGTCTTCCATGATAAATTGGCTTCCGATATTTGACGTCAGAATCAGCACCGTGTTCTTAAAATCCACCGTGCGGCCCTGCCCATCGGTGATACGTCCGTCATCAAGGACCTGCAGGAGCACATTAAAGACATCGCCATGAGCTTTTTCCACCTCATCGAAAAGCACCACGCAGTAGGGCTTGCGGCGCACAGCCTCACTGAGCTGGCCACCCTCTTCATAGCCGACATAGCCGGGCGGCGCGCCGATCAGTCGAGCCACAGAGTGCTTCTCCATGTATTCCGACATATCGAGACGAATCATGGCCCCCTCGTCGTCAAAAAGAAATTCCGCCAATGCCTTGGAGAGTTCTGTCTTACCAACCCCCGTAGGCCCAAGAAAGAGAAACGACCCGATCGGTCTATTCTCGTCCTGTAGCCCCGCACGCGCCCGCCGCACGGCATTTGAGACAGCGCGTATTGCCTGCTGTTGACCGACGACCCGTTCCATCAGGCGCTCCTCCATTTTGACCAGCTTGGCCCGCTCGCCCTCCTGCAGCCTGGAGACAGGAATACCCGTCCACGTGGCCACCACTTTTGCGATGTCCTCTTCGGTGACCTCTTCCTTCAGCAGCGTGCCTTCCTCGCGTTCCTTTGCCGTTAAGGTCTCAAGCTGGTGCTGGAGTTCGGGCAATTGTCCGTATTGGATCTCGCTTGCCTTCTGGAGGTCACCACTACGCTGGGCACGCGCGAGTTCTTCTTTCTGTGATTCGATTTTTTCCGCCAGTTTTTGTGCTTTCCCGATCTCTTCTTTCTCTGCCAACCACTTCGTTTTGAGCCTTGAGCTAGCTTCCTTCGTATCCGCCAATTCTCGCTCGAGTTTCCCAAGTCGCTCGCGGCTTGCAGCATCCTTTTCTTTCGCCAAGGCCTGCCTCTCCATCTCGGCCTGCATGATCTGCCGCTCGAGTTGATCAATTTCCGTCGGCAGCGATTCGAGCTCGATCTTAAGCCGCGAAGCCGCCTCATCCATCAGGTCCACAGCCTTGTCTGGCAAGAATCGGTCGCTGATATAGCGATCGCTCAGGATCGCAGCTGCAACCAGAGCAGAATCCAAAATTCTCACGCCGTGATGCACCTCATACCGTTCTTTCAGCCCACGGAGAATGGCGATGGTATCCTCCACGGAAGGTTCCTTGACCATTACAGGCTGAAAGCGCCGCTCCAGCGCCGCGTCCTTTTCGATGTGCTTACGATACTCATCAAGGGTCGTCGCTCCAATCGTGCGCAATTCCCCACGAGCCAATTGGGGCTTGAGCAAATTTGAAGCATCCATCGAACCCTCCGCAGCACCCGCTCCCACGATCGTGTGCAGCTCGTCAATAAACAAAATAACTTGTCCATTGCTGGCCGTAACTTCTTTCAAAAACGCCTTCAAACGATCTTCAAATTCCCCACGAAACTTTGCCCCCGCAACCATCGCCCCGATATCCATCGCGATCAGACGCTTGTTTTTCAGCGACTCTGGCACGTCGCCACTCACGATGCGTCGAGCAAGCCCCTCCACGATCGCCGTCTTGCCCACACCCGGCTCGCCGATCAGCACAGGATTGTTCTTCGTGCGGCGCGAGAGGACTTGCATCGTCCGCCGAATTTCCTCATCTCGACCGATCACCGGGTCAATTTTCCCCTGCTTGGCCAGAACCGTCAGGTCACGACCGTATTTCTCTAGTGTTTGATATTTCCCCTCCGGATCTTGGTCGGTTACCCGTTGGTTACCCCTCACTTCCAGCAAGCTTTTCATCAGCCGCTCGGACGTCACGCCGCCCTCTTTCAAGACACGCGCCGTGGCGGAGGTGCCGTTGATCAGAGCGATCAGGAAATGCTCAGCACTCAGGAATTCGTCCTTCAATTTCGCCATTTCTCCCTCGCCTGCTTCCAGCGTCTTCCGGAGTTCATGCGAGATCTGCGGCTGGGAACCACCCTGTGCGCGTGCGAGACTTCCCAGATTGCCGCGAAGCCGCTCTTCCAACCCAGGCAAAGAAACCCCAAGCCGCGTCAAAATTGGCGAAACGATTCCCTCCGGTTGTGCCATCAAAGCAGACAGAAAGTGCACATTCGTCGCCTCCGAGTGTCCTGCCTTCGAGGCCGTATCCAGCGCACCTTGAAGTGCCTCCTGCATCTTTGCGGTAAACTTATCTGGTCGCATATCTCGCACGATATCGCCTCGCAACCAAAATTCAATTTCCGAGTGAAAATCTTCTCCAATACTCGGCCCCCGCCTTTCTCTTACAAGCGTGTGAAGCTTTGCAATTGTGCAGAAAAACCGATAACGGAAGCCGACAATGAATCCGTGGGAATACCTTTTACAGCCAGCAATCCTCTTCTTCTTGCTTGGGGTCCTCGCCGTTGCTGTACGATCCGATTTGGAGATCCCCGAGTCCGTCTTGAAAATCCTCTCTCTCTATTTGCTATTTTCGCTGGGATTCCGAGGTGGCACGGAGTTGCAACACACACAGTGGAACATGGGAGTTATCGCCCCACTCCTCATCGCGGTTGCTTCGTCTTTCTTGCTCCCGCTGGCCGTTTTTCCCATTGTTCGTAGGGCCTTCGGCGACATCAATGCCGCAGCCGTCGCAGCCACTTATGGGTCTGTGAGTGCAGTAACCTTCATGACGGCTTCAACCTTTCTTGATGCCCGTGGAGTGCCGCATGGTGGCTACATGGTCGCCGCCCTCGTCCTCATGGAGAGTCCCGCCATTCTCACCGGCCTGCTCCTCGCGCGGCGCGGGCGGGCCGCTGGCACCCCACTCTCGTGGGGAAGCGTGTTGCATGAGTGCCTTGCGAACAAATCCGTGCTCGTCCTGCTAGGGAGCCTAGCCATCGGACTAGTCACCCCCGATGCCGGAACGAAAAGCCTAGAACCATTTGTCGTCGACCTCTTTCCCGGTGTCTTGTGTTTCTTCCTCCTCGACCTAGGCCTTGTAGCCGCAAGGCGCATCTCGGATCTGCGCGCTAGCGGATTTTTTGCGGTCGCCTTTGGTATCGCCTTTCCCATCATCGTCGGCGGCATGGCCGTGCTCCTCGCCCGCGCACTTGGTCTTTCATCGGGTGATGCCCTCCTCTTCGCAATCCTCTGCGGTAGTGGATCCTACATCGCCGTGCCCGCCGCCTTCCGCACAGCCGTCCCCGAGGCAAATCCCAGCATCTACGTCTCCCTCGCCCTCGGCGTCACCTTCCCCTTCAACCTCCTCTGCGGCATCCCCCTAGCCTACGCCCTCGTGCAGCTCCTCTGGGCCTAGTAGCCGGAGGATTAAGGATAAATGTTGAATGATGAATGATGAAGTGGGGAAACGATTCCTTACCATCCCGGTATAGAAAGCAGAGGATTGACCCATTTGAGTTTAGGAAACCGGGTGAAGTCGGCATCGGTCGTGTGGAGAATGTAGCCGTGCTCCATGGCGAGGGTGGCGAGGTGGACGTCAGTAGTGAGGTTGCCCGCGCTGCCCAGCTCTAAAATGTGCGCATGCAAGAACTTAAAATGATGAGGAGTAGGATTCAGTAGCCGAAAATGCGGGAGTGATAGCCATTCAGATAACGTAGCCAGAGCGGCTTGAGGCGTTTGCGGAACGGCGTAAATCCGTGGATTGGTCGAGATGCGGATGAAGCCTAGGATCACAACCCAAGCCAACCCGACCGGCACATCGCCTTGCAAACACTTCTGCCACCAACGAGAAGCTGGGGTGAATAAGGCCCCTCGCGAATCGTGGGCATAAAGGAGCAAATTTACGTCAGGAAGAATCATGGCTACGGAGTAATTTTACCGTCCGTCTTCAGGAAGGCCTCGACTTCGAGTTCGTCGCAGAGCTGGTTCATGCGATCGGGGTCGTAACCGGGTAGCAGCCCTCCCGTAAAGGGCTGCACCACGACCTTAGGGGCGCTGCGAGCCGCTTCTGCCGCTGCACTTTTCGCGATAAGACCAAAGCGGAGGGTGTGATTGAGGGTTTCTTTAAAGGAGGAATGCCGCGCCTTGGCCTCGGATTCCAGTAATGAAACGAGGTCGTCGTCCAGAGTCACGGTGGTTCTCATGGGTTAAATGCTACACGCATCATTTTGTGATGTCAATAGCATCAAGATGCGCGTCACGATGTCAAATTTGCGTCATGGGCTGCAGGAGAGGTCTGCTGGACGTCGCCCTGTTCCAAGGCTCCGTGATTATCAAAGTAACCCAACCACGGGCAGCGGGCTTGGCTTCAACGGGGCCGCACCTTTTCGGGCGCGGAGATCCGGCCCGTCCAGCCTGCACCATCCCTGTCCGCCGCCGAGCTTCAACGGGGCCGCGCCTTTTCGGGCGCGGAGATTGCATGGAGCTCGCTCGGTGTGCGCCGCATGGGCACGCTTCAACGGGGCCGCGCCTTTTCGGGCGCGGAGATCGCCAGACCCTGACCATGTCAAGGCGGGTCTTGCTCTGGCTTCAACGGGGCCGCGCCTTTTCGGGCGCGGAGATTGGAGGCTAGCCCGGCCTGTTCGTAGCAGTAGTAATTGCTTCAACGGGGCCGCGCCTTTTCGGGCGCGGAGATGACGATGCGCGCGGGGTTGCCCCGCTTATTGTCCACGTGCTTCAACGGGGCCGCGCCTTTTCGGGCGCGGAGATTCGGGGGCCTTTGTTCTCTTGTGTGGGTCTACTGGAAGCTTCAACGGGGCCGCGCCTTTTCGGGCGCGGAGATGAAGCTCGCGCAAGCGGACTGACCGGGCGGAAGCAACAGCTTCAACGGGGCCGCGCCTTTTCGGGCGCGGAGATGACAACCGCCCCGGCGACGTCTGGCAGCCCGCCGAAGCTTCAACGGGGCCGCGCCTTTTCGGGCGCGGAGATGAGATCATGGATATTTTCGCTCGCTCTGCTCGTATGCTTCAACGGGGCCGCGCCTTTTCGGGCGCGGAGATGACGAGGAAAAATTCCAAGCCGCCGTCGCGATGGCGAGCTTCAACGGGGCCGCGCCTTTTCGGGCGCGGAGATGCGACGCCGCCACACTCGGGGCCGATCGCATCAATGTCCGCTTCAACGGGGCCGCGCCTTTTCGGGCGCGGAGATAGTCTGGTAGTAAAGCATTGAGCTGCAAGGGCTGCAAAGGAGATTTGCGAGCGGTTGGTTGCAGCTGACTTGGGGTGGGGTGGGTGGTGGGTGGATTCGGTTGGAAGTGGTTGATATGTAAGGCGCGAGCGGTATGCGGGAATGGGGCGGCACGTTGCCGCTCGCGATTCTGGAAATGTCAAAGATCGGTGGGGTGCCGTTGGCGCTGTGTGAGAAGCCTAATCAAGGGAGCGGTTTTTGCCAAATCATTCTGGCGCTTGAAGAAGGAAGAAGTTAGAAGGAAGAAGGAAGAAGTTGGAAGATTGTAGGGGGGAGGGTTATTTTTGGGATTTGGCGGTTTTTAGGGAGGTGACGAAGATGGCGATGAGTTGGTCTGCTTCTTGTTTGAGGGGTTGTAGGCGAATGGCGGGGACGAGTTTCGATTCTTCAGCTAGTTCCAGCCAGAAAAGGGTTTCATCCGCTTCTTCATGGACGATTGATAACTTTGAAATGAATTCGGCTTTGCTTCGTGCTCGCAGTGCCGCGCGGTAATTTGCAGCCACAGAGGTTCCGGAGCGCGCAATTTGCCCGGCGATGGTGCGTCCACTGAAAGAATGTGGCAGGGCCTCTGCAAGGCTCAAGATACGAAGTGCAAATGCCTTCGTCCGAACTTTCAAATCAAGAGTTTCTTTTTTCATCATCTAAATCTCCCCCCTAATTTCACTTTCTCAAACTTCTCCAATCTTCCTTCTCCAATCTCCCTCCTACTCTACAGCAAGCGGCTCTGATTTCATTTTCTTAAACTTCTCCCTTCTTCCTTCTACAATCTCCCTTCTCCAATCTCCCTTCTCCCGCACGCGGCAACTTTGTCTGAAACGATCCGGCATTGACCAATACAGATAAACCATGCATCACTGTATGCGCATCACTGTATGCATGAGAACGACCCTCAATATTGATGACACCCTGATCGCGCAAGCCGGGGAATATACCGGAGAGAGAGAAAAAACTGCTCTTGTCCGCATGGGACTCGAGGCCCTGATCCAGCGCGAAGCGGCGCGGCGTCTCGCCGCCCTGGGCGGCACCATGCCGACCTTGTCGCTGCCTGAACGCGGGCGGTCGGAACCTAAGCGGCGAAAATGATCCTGGCCGACACCTCCGTCTGGGTGCAGCACTTCCGGCGAGGCGTCCCGGCCTTTGCCACCGCGCTGTACAATGGACAGATCTCCATCCATCCCGTCGTCCTTGGCGAATTGGCAACGGGCAATCTCGCCCATCGCACCCAAACCCTAACCACCCTGCGCAGTCTGCCGCGCGCCCAGATCGGCACGAGCGAGGAATGCCTGGATTTCCTCGAGGCCCAGAGACTCCACGGGCGCGGTATCGGATGGAACGACCTGCAATTGCTCGTTGCCGCCCGACTGAGCGGCCACCGGCTTTGGTCGCTCGACACGCGGCTGAGCACAGCGGCCGTTCAATTGCGCGTGGCTTGGTCTCCGTAAACCCAAAGAGGGATGTTGAGAGCATGACCTCCATTTTCCATGCCTTACCCGCTTTTTAGCCTAAATTCGGACATGAAAACCACTGATTTCGCGGTTAACGCGGATGGATAGGGGGTTGGGAGCGAAAAGGGATTCCTTTTTTGAGTGAGCACGGATATCCGCGCAAGCTCCTCAATAATAAGCCGCGTATTCCTGACATTCTTCCCGGTGGGCAGAGACGAGGACATTGATATCAGGGATTTGCACGGGAGCTAAAGGACGGGAAGATCGGTGTCCCGAAATTCCGCAATCTGCGTAGTGGAGATCGCGCGCGCCCCTTCCCCGCGAAAGGTGATCATTTGAAACGGGGTAATTCCGGGTGGTTTGGAGCAGGTTGAAAGGCTTAGGCGGAGGTAGTCGTTCACCACCTGACTTAACGTTGAGGAAGAAGAAGCGGCAATTTTCTTTGCGGCAATGACAAGCTCATCTTCGATGGTTAAAGTGATCCTCATTTCTTAAAAGCATCAAGACGCGCATCAAAATGTCAATTGTGCGTCATGGGTTGTGGGAAAGGCGATGTGGGGTATCCTAAGCGGGAACGAAGAGGCCGAGGCCGAAGTGGGCACCGTAGCCGAGGGCAAGTGGGCCGGTGATTGGCTCGGGAAACTCGATGATCAAAGCTGCGCCAAGGTCATGGCCGCGACGGCCTGCGCCGTCGTGCCGGATGGTTTGGAACTGGAGGTTTCGGAGGGTTGTCTGATTGGGCAGGGTAATCACGGGTTCGAGTTTAATGGTCGCCCCAGCCATGCGCGGATCGAGGGCAAGCAGGCGGAGCAGATCGTGGGCGGCGGAGCCATGCGGCCAGCCGTTGTCGTCAAGCTTTGGTCTGCCATCTCGAAAAGTCTTGGCGTGGCGGGTGGAGACAAACGGCGTCAGCGAGCGCCACTTTTTAGAGGGGCCAAGGAGTGGGCAGCTTGGGAATTCGCTATCTTGCCCGATGCCATGAAGGACGAGGCGGAGGTCGTGGCCGCTGCGGTCATAAACTTTGTTGAGCCTACGCAGGGCGAGGCAGGCGGCTTCATCAAAGCCCATCGGTGCCCAGACGGTGATGTGCGTGACCGTATCGCGGGGGCCGTTGGTTTCGCAGAAAATATGCGCGTGCTGGTGCTGGACACTGGGTTTCCCGTGTTCGTCGAGGCCGGTGAAGACGGCCGCGCGACCTTCTCCTTGGTCGGACCATTTACAGAGGGCGTCGTGCACGCGGTCGCCGATGGAGATGGCCTGAGTGATACGCGGTGCCACGGCACTGACGACTTCGTAGCGGGCGACGGTAGGCAGTGGCCCTTGGCGGAAGGCACGAGGGCGGGGCGCGGGGGCAAAGGCGTTTTCCGGACGTATATAGTTCACAAAGGCAGAGCCGGGCGGAAGATTCCAGCCAGCGGCTTGCAGGTCACCCGTGTCGGCG
>Ga0163147_10002293_pt1 | contig 27310 bp, 25 predicted proteins | sample OliLakLV19MP6G1_FD_148597 | JGI IMG/M metagenome (GOLD analysis project Ga0163147, IMG submission 148597) | Freshwater microbial mat bacterial communities from Lake Vanda, McMurdo Dry Valleys, Antarctica- Oligotrophic Lake LV.19.MP6.G1 | ecosystem: Environmental > Aquatic > Freshwater > Lake >...
TGGCTCAGGTTGCCGACCTGCCGCACCAACTTCACGGCGTCGGACTTCTGTTCGGGCGTGAATCTTCGACGGGCTCGCTTCGACATCGGGACATCCTCGCGCATCTCGCGCTATCGGGGGTGTCCACCAACTCGGGGCAAGGTCACATGGAGGGCGTGGCGGCTGAACTTCGGCCGATGTTCATCGACGTCTACCACTTCCACGACCTCCGCGTCGATTACTACCGGCAGGACTCGATCGATCCCACTGTCTGGCATCCGACGTCCGGCCAGTTCTCGAAGATGCGCAGCATCAACGTCCAGTCGGGCCCCTACTCATTGCCGCGGTCCTTCACGTTGCGCCACCCCAACGGGACGATGGTCGAGTTCCCGAACGCCCTGTGGGAGGGCAGTTGCGGCAACTACACCATCCGTGCGGGCACGATCACCGATCGGCGCGGCGATCAGATCGCGTTGAGCTACGAATTGGTGTCGAAGCCGCCCAACTGCTCGACGGGCGAGGGCGCCTTCTACCGCCGGCTGGAGTCCGCAATCGACACGCTCGGTCGCGTGGTCGAGTTCGAGTACGACGCCACGGGGTGGCTGAACCTCATCCGGGATCCCACCGGTCGTGAGGTGCAGATCGATCACGACGCCATCGGCAATATCACAGCGATCACGACGCCGACGGTCACGGTGTTCCCGCCGGACACGTCCCAGACGGCCTACGCGAGCCGGACCGAGTTCCAGTACTCGCCCCCGAATGCGCTCTACCCAAACACGCAGCACAACATCGACCGGATCATCGCGCCCACCGAAGTCGCGCAGTCGCAAGCGTACGTCGACAACACCTGGGATCCCACCGGCGAACGCGTCCTTTCGCAGGTCTTGGGAGGAACGAACGCCAGCGGCGTCCCGGCCGGAGGGACCCACGCCTTCGTCTACTCGGTCTCAGCTCCAGTCTCCTACGGTTGGTTCGACTGCGCGTGGCGGACGCTGAGCGTGAACCCGGACGGCCGTGCGGAACTGCATCTCTTCGATATGAACTGGCGTCCCAGACTGGTGTACCGATTCACCGGCGGGCTCGATCCCTCGGCCGTGGCCAGTGGGACGTACACGATCGATCAGCTCGTGAGCGTCCAACCTCAAGGTCCCTCGTCTGCTGATCATCTCCAATCGATCAGCGGCCCCAGCTTTCCTGCCAGCGGATCCTCCGAGCCTGCGATCGGATGCCTGTGGCAACGCACCGACTACACGGAGGCGAATCTGCCCGCGCTAGAGCTCACGGCGGACTCGCGCACGGAGTACGTCTACGACAGCGCGTCTCCGGACTCGTTTCAGCAAGGCAACCTGCTCGTGCTGAAGCGCGTGTCAATGGCCGTGGGCGGTGGCGAGATTGTGCACGCTTACGCCTACGAGCCGTTTTACAACCAGCCCCGCCTCGAATACGACCCGCGTGCCTTCGGCTCGTACGCGCCGCCCAACGGGGGTCCCCTCACACCGGAGCGCTACGCGCGCAAGTACTACTTCGACTACCAGGAGGGCTCGGCCGGCAGTCTCCCCGTGGACGCCGCACTCTGGGGCATCGATACCGGCCAGGGCTCGTCGATCAGCGTCCTTGGAGCGTTGAGTCTGAACGTAGGTCCCGTTGGCTTCGGTGCAGACCTGAACGGCAACGGCCTCGTCGACGGCCAGAAAGGCAATGTCGTGCGTGAGGACCAGAGCGTGCGCGTTTTCCTCAACGCTCAAGTCTCACCGCCGACGTTCCGCACGATCACGGAACGCACCACGACGAGCTACAACGGATTCGGACTCCCCACGGCAGTGACGGATCCGGCTGGGTTCAAGACGTTCTTTACCTACTACCCAGCCAGTGCCGTGGCTCCACAGCCTGGTAGCGCATCCTCGGCCACCAACGGAGGACACCTGGCAACGATCTCGGCCTCCGTGGACAGCGGGAGCGCGGACCTCGTGACGCAGAGCTTCGGCTACAACGCAGTCGGCCGCCCCAACAAGACCCGCAATGGTCGCGGATTCGACACCACGAGCCTCTACGACGAGCTCGACAGAGTCGTGCAGGTCACCGATGCGGGCGGTACGGACTACGGCAGCCTCTACGACCTGAACGGGAACCTGATCGAGTCCCTGGCGGAGTATTCCTCGCCCGCGATGAGCACGTCGAGCGGACTGCCCATCAGTACGTTCGCGTCCCCCCGATCGATCCGCACGCGGATGAAGTACGACCTGATGGACAACCTGGTGGAACGCGCGGTCCAGAATGGCCCCTCGTCCGCTCCGTCGGTCGTCCGCTATCGCTACACGCGCGCCGGTTCGCGCGTCCTGACCCTCTTCCCCGAGGGGGACAGCGACCAGATGAACCTCGAAGCCTCGGTGTTCGACGAGTTCGGGCGAGCCTGGACGAAGTCCATGGGCGGCGTGACGAGCCAGTTCGCCGGGCGCTTCGAGAACCTCGCCATCCCCGAGCTCGGGCAGTTGCCGGTCGCGGTGAGCGGGGTCACGGCGACGAACAAGGTCTACTACGACGCCACAAAGGTGGTCCGCGCAGAGGACGCTGAGGGTCACTCGACGACCTTCGAGCACGACGGGTTCAATCGAGTGCGGCGCGAGACGACGGCGCTCGGGAACTACGAGCTCTCCTTCTACGACCGATCCAGCCAGCGCGAGGTCGTCGAGGCGTACGACGCAACGCAGCAGCGACTGGCTCACACGCGGTTCGACTACGACGAGCGCGGCCAAGTCTTCGAGGTCGAACGCGAGCACCTCGACACGATAGGCAACCCGATCGGCGACGGTACGGCAACTTCGCGCACAGCGTTTGACGCGCGCGGGCTCGCCGCGAAAGTCGTGGACGACGACCTCCGAGCCACGGTGCAAACGTTTGACGGACTCGCGCGCGTCGTCCGCACGGACGACCCCGAGGGCAACTCGCACCGCTTCCACTACGACAAGAACAGCAACCTGATCCACACCGAGGTCTTCGAAGTCGAGAGCGACGCACCCGCCGTGGTGCACCTCCGTCGGAGCTGGGCCTTCCACGACACCCTCGATCGCCAGACGGCCAGCGTCGACGAGTTCGGCCACGCGGTGCGGACACGCTACGACACGCTGGGCCGCGTCGTCTTCCAGAGCGACGCGCGGGCCGCCCTCGTGAACGTGCCGATCGCGGCGCTCGACTCCACCACGAACCCGCAGCACACGACCCTTGCGTCAGGCCCGGTCGTCAACGCGCACGGCAACACGACGTGGCACACCTACGACGATGCTGGCTACGTGCTCACCACGATCCGCCACATGCGCGTCGGCGGCCAGGGCGGCAACGCGTTGCTGGCGGGCGCGGCGGGCGCGATCAGAACCGGCCGGACCTACGACCGCAACGGGCGACTCACGGCCGAGGTCGACGACAAGAGCAACGTGACGGCGTATCGCTACGACGCGCTGAATCGCCGCGACCAGATCACGTACCCGAACCAGACACTCTGGACGTGCGGCTACACCCGACGCGGCCAGGTCGCGTGGACCGTGGACCAGAACGGCACGCGCGTCGACTCCACGTACGACGCCGAGGGGCGGCCGCAACTGGAGAGCGTCACCCCCGCGGCGGGAGTGGTCGGCGAGCTCTACGCCCAATTCGCCCACGACGCCCTCGGCCGGCTGACCTTGGCGAGCAACGCAGGCTCGGCCGTCACACGCGAGTACGACAGCCTGTCGCAGCTCTCGGCCGAGGTCCTGAACGGCAAGCGCACGCAGATCCGCACCAGCGGCAACGGCAACGTGCAGGGCTTCACCTACCCTGGCGGGCGGGCCATCAACCACACCCGCGACGGCCTCGGGCGCTTGAAGACCGTGCGCGAGCAAGGCGCGAGCGTCGACGTCTCACGCCTCGAGTACCGTGGTCTCGGAGCGATCAAGTCGCGCGCGTACGCCAACGGGACGGCCACGACCTACCAGTACGACGCGATCCTACGCACGCTCGACGTCTCCCACACGAGCAGCTCGACGACGCTCGCGCGCCGGAGCAGCACGTGGGACCGCCAGAGCAACCGCGTCACGCGACAGAACCCCGGGCAAAGCCCGGTGCGGACGTTCACCGGCACGTACGACTCGGTGGGACGGATGGTGCGCTCGGAGCGCGTGGGCGGCGGGCAGACACCTCAGACGATCCAATACGCGCTGGACGACGTCGGCAACCGCACGAGCGTCGCCGGTGGTCCCGACGCGGGCACCTATGCGATGAACGCGACGGACGCCCCGCAGAACCTCTACACCTCGACGCCGCTGGGCGCGAGCACGTACGACGCGAACGCGAGCCTAAAGAGCCGCGCGAACAGCGCGCAGACGCTCGCGTACGACTACCGCGAACGCTTGGTCGAGTTCCACGACGTGGGCACCGGCCGCCTGCACGTCTATGGGTACGATGCGCTCGGGCGGCGGTACAAGAAGGTCACGGATAGCGGCACGGCGCAGGTGAACGAGACGCGCTACTTCTTCGACGGCGGGTGGAGCGTGCTCGAGGAGCGCGACGACCAGGATCTGGTCGTGGCCACGTACGTGCGCGAGGACGGGCTCGACTCGCTGGTCGAGATCGCGCGGGACGCGTCGGGCGCGGGGAACTTCCAGACCTGGGCGGTGCATGCGGACGATCTGAACAGCGTGGTGGCGCTCTCGAACGCTGGTGGCGGGCTGATCGAGGAGTACGAGTACCGCGACTACGGCGAGGTCGTGAACGCGGCGACGATGCAGCCCTTAGGAGGCTCGACCGTCGGGAACACGACATTCTTCACCGGGCGCGAGTTGGACGGCGAGACGGGTCTGTACCAGTACCGGCACCGCTACCTCGATCCGAGCGCGGGCAGGTTCGTGTCGCGGGATCCGCTGGGGACTTGGGGTGACGCGGCGAACCTGGGCAATGCGCAGGCCTACTGCGGCAACAACCCCTGGTCGCGGGTCGACCCGTTGGGGTTGGATTGCTTCTACCCCGCAGGGCTGAATGGTCCGAGCTTGAGAGGCAATGTCGGTGGATCGCACTCAGGCGGCACCAATCTGCGCGGGGACACGGGTACGGGAAGCACGGACAAGGAGGGTGTCAAGGGCGACTGCAGGAGCGAAGGGTCCGTCTCGCGCCGCAGGCAGGCGCAGGCTGACAAGCTGTCAGGCAGCAGGGCCGACAAGTCGGGCGATCGGCTGTCCGACGGGGACCACCAAGCACCGCGACGCAAGCGGGCTGCGAGCGCCGCCGCGCGGGCTGGGCCCAGCGCTCGCGGTCGGATGTACTGCCTGGCGTCGAAGATCGACGCCGCGAGTGACTCGACCAGCGACTCCGCCTGGCTCGACGTCTCGCTGGCAGCCGCGGCAGACTACGTTCAGAGCGGTGCCGAAGTCCTGGCACTGGGTAGCTCGGGCGCGAGCACGGGCTTGGAGCATGCGTCATCGGAATTTGGCGCGGATGACCTGCTGTCGATGGGCATCGACGCAATTCCGTTCCTCGGGACCGGCAAGACGGTGATCGAGCTATTCACGGGAGTCGACCCGATCACGGGAGACCCAATTCCACGCTGGCTCTCGATCGTAAGCCTGGGCGCCAGCTTTATACCGGGCGGGAAGATCGCGGTTCGCGGAGGGGCGGCCCTCGGGGCGATGGCCCCAATAGGGGCGAAATCGTTCAGCAGCGAGAAGCGGGCGCTTGTGGAAATGGCCAAGCGAGACAAGCGGACGGGCATGACGGGTGGCGACATGCAGGCGTACAAGGATTTGAACAAGGCGCTCCCTGATCCCTTCCGTTCCAACCAGGTCCACGGTCCAGAAGCACATCCGCTGCGAACCCCGAACTCTCCGCCAGGCCCTGGACAGACACTTCACGGCCACGTCGGTCCGGTAAACTACATTCCGATCAAGGGCGGTTGATTACCGTGCCCGGAAACACATCGCTATTGCCGTGGTCCTGGAACACCGCCTCAGCTGATCTCGGGATCGAAATTGTTGCGCCGTTCGAAGTTGTCTTGGCGTCGGGAGAGTGCATTAAAGTGCATTTACTGGTTCCTCATTTCGGAGCTGCCAAGGGCATGCTCCTGCTAACCGACTACTCACTCATAGAGGATCACACTAGCGAAATCATTCAAGCGGGGTATGGGTTCTCAGTATTCAGCGAACCTGAGGCAAGCGAGGAGTACGATCGAGACTCCTACATTGAAGTTCTCCGGGACTGGGGCTGGTCTGGCCCAGAGTCCGAGAAGCCTGCGTGGCTTCAAGGCGAAGCGCCCGAGACAGCGTAACGCAGCATAGGGTGGCAGCTTCAGCGCTTCGGGCTTTCGCGTGGATTCATGGATTGAATCCCGGTCGCTCTCCACCCCGCAACCGAAAACCTCATGGCCGCCCTGCAACGGCACGCGCGTCGACTCCACGTACGACGCCGAGGGGCGGCCGCAACTGGAGAGCGTCACGCCCGCCGCCGGAGTGGTCGGCGAGCTTTACGCCCAATTCGCGCACGACGCCCTCGGCCGACTGACCCTGGCGAGCAACGCAGGCTCGGCCGTCACACGCGAGTACGACAGCCTGTCGCAGCTCTCGGCCGAGGTTCTGAACGGCAAGCGCACGCAGATCCGCACCAGCGGCAACGGCTACGTGCAGGGTTTCACCTACCCTGGCGGGCGGGCCATCGGCCACACCCGCGACGGCCTCGGGCGCTTGAAGACCGTGCGTGAGCAAGGCGCGAGCGTCGACGTCTCACGCCTCGAGTACCGGGGTCTCGGAGCGATCAAGTCGCGCGCGTACGCCAACGGGACGGCCACGACCTACCAGTACGACGCGATCCTACGCACGCTCGACGTCTCCCACACGAGCAGCTCGACGACGCTCGCGCGCCGGAGCAGCACGTGGGACCGCCAGAGCAACCGCGTCACGCGACAGAACCCCGGGCAAAGCCCGGTGCGGACGTTCACCGGCACGTACGACTCGGTGGGACGGATGGTGCGCTCGGAGCGCGTGGGCGGCGGGCAGACACCTCAGACGATCCAATACGCGCTGGACGACGTCGGCAACCGCACGAGCGTCGTCGGTGGGCCCGACGCGGGCACCTATGCGATGAGCGCGACCGACGCCCCGCAGAACCTCTACACCTCGACGCCGCTGGGCACGAGCACGTACGACCTCAACGGCAGCCTGAAGAGCCGGGCGAGCAGCGCCCACGCGCTCGCCTACGACTACCGTGAACGACTGGTCGAGTACCACGACGTGGGCAACGGCCGCCTGCACGTCTACGGGTACGATGCGCTGGGATGGCGGTACAAGAAGGTCACGGACAGCGGAACGCCGCAGTTGAACGAGACGCGCTACTTCTTCGACGGCGGGTGGAACGTGCTCGAGGAGCGCGACGAGCAGGATCAGGTCGTGGCCACGTACGTGCGCGAGGACGGGCTCGATACGCTGGTCGAGATCGCGCGGGACGCGTCGGGCGCGGGGAACTTCCAGACCTGGGCGGTGCATGCGGACGATCTGAATAGCGTGGTGGCGCTCTCGAACGTTAATGGCGGGCTGGTCGAGGAGTACAAGTACCGCGACTACGGCGAGGTCGTGAACGCGGCGACGATGCAGCCCTTAGGAGGCTCGGTGGTCGGGAACACGACATTCTTCACCGGGCGCGAGTTGGACGGCGAGACGGGTTTGTACCAGTACCGGCACCGCTACCTCGATCCGAGCGCGGGCAGGTTCGTGTCGCGGGATCCGCTGGGGACTTGGGGTGACGCGGCGAACCTGGGGAACGCGCAGGCCTACTGCGGCAACAACCCCTGGTCGCGGGTCGACCCGTTGGGGCTAGATTGCGCCTACCCCGCAGCGTTGCTGCCGCCCAGCATCCGCGGAGACTGTCGCAAGGGGAGCACCGACAGAGAGGGTGTCAAGGGCGACTGCGAGCACCATGGATCCGCCTCGGGCAAGCAGGGAAAGTCAGGCGAGCGCATCAGCGATGCCGAATACGCAAGCGCGGAGCGAAGAGCGGCCGGAGAAGAGATTTTGGGCAGAAGGCCGTCGATGATCGATACCTTCAATCAGAACGCAGCCGCTGAAGCGGAGCTGGGCGGAGAAGGCTCGTCCTGGATGGAAGGGTGGATAGACGCAGACGGATTCGTGCACTTGGAAGGGTCAATAAATGGCGAGGACTTTGACAAAGTCTATGACCCAGCCACGAGCGCCGGCAGATTTAGCATGTTCCGTGATATGCAAGATCTCAACGGCCGCATGGTGGACAATCTCATCCTCGCTGTTGATGCGGCGAACAGGAAGGAAGTGATCCTGGGCTTAGTAGGCGTGATTCCGGTTGGGCGCCTCGCGACCGTCATCGTCAAAGTGGGGGGCGCGGCCGGGCGAGTCTTGGCTGGTGCCGGGCGCAAGATCGCAGACCTGTTTCGGAAGACCAATGGCGCAGGGGGGGGCAGCGCAGGCGTTTGATCCGAACAAGCTCCACCACATCTTCGGGAAGTCTGGACGTGGCCTAGACGGTGTCGTCAAGGCAACGGGGTCAAGGGAGGCCGCGTTTGGTGCCATGGAGAAAGGTGCGCAAGCCGTAGTTGACGCGGGCAAGTTGACAGGAAACTTCGAGACCGTGGTGAACATCGGAGGTATACATGTCACCGTGCGGGGCAAGGTCCTTGGCGGTGTGGCCAGAATCGGGACGGCATTCAGAAACCAATGACCCAAGACTTGATCGACCTTGAGCGAAGCGTCATTGCGTTGCTGCTTGCAGGGCAACATCCCGTGCTGGATGCTCTTCGCAGGCAGTTTCAGGTATCCAACGTCGAAAGGCGAGAGCTTACTGGATGCGGATTCTTCACGTACTTCATCGTGGACCACTCCGCAGCGCCACCGTCGGCACAGAAGAGTCTTCGTATTGGAGATGTCGATGCCATTATCCCTGGCCTTAGGCTCGGTGCTGGTTTCGTGCTGTTTGTCGAAGACGGGTACTTGGACAATCTTGAGGGATATACCTATGACGAGCCGTGGCCGAGTTCGGTCTCGGGGTTCGAGACCACGTACACGGGCGGATCGCGGAACATGGAAGGCCTCAACCTCGACCACGAGGCGGACTAAGGGCCTGCGCAAAAATAACCTTGACGATCACTTGCGAGGCTTCAGCGCGTAGTTCCACTCACCGTGGAAGGATTGAGGTGTAAGCCGCAGGCTAGCCATCTGCTCGTCGCTGACCTTGATCTCGGTCTCGTAGTGGTCGGTATCGATGGCCGCCTTGACGATCAGTCCGGCGCGCATCGTTGTGCTGGAGATGAGGTTGACCACCGTTTGATGGCTGATCAGCGGTCGCCCGCGCCAGTTCCGCGTGATAAAGCTGAAGAGACGGTGTTCTATCTTGTTCCACTTGCTGGTGCCCGGCGGGAAATGGCAGACGAGTAGCTTTAGACCCAATGCCTTTCACTTAGCGCGGCTCCTCTCACGGAGGGGCCCTGGGACGGGCTTCGGCTTCGTGCGGGATGCCGACGGATGTTCTGGGCGCGTTCGTCCTCACGGGGCACGGAGCATTCTCTGGGTCAGTCGATGTGAGACTCGTTCCATGTCACCCACGAGCAGGGCGAACGCGCCAAAAACCGCGCCACAACGCCCGAATATCCGTGTGTAGCTCGTTGACGTTGATCGACGATCTGGCGTGTGCTTCTCTTGCTACATGCCTGAACGAAAGAGTGTCTCCCAGCTGGAGGACGAGCTGAATACAGCGTCAGTGATGGAGTACCTGGCGACCATTCCTGACCCGCGCAAGGAGCGGACACGTCTCCACTCGCTGAAAGACACGTTGGTTCTGTCGCTCTGCGCGATCATCTGCGGGGCAGACGGATTCGTCGCGATCGAAGAATTCGGGCTCCTCAAGCAAGCGTGGCTCAAAACGTTTCTCGACCTCCCGAACGGCATTCCGTCGCACGACACGATCGGTCGAGTGTTCGCGGTGCTCAACCCCAAAGCACTCGAAGCCGTATTTCGAGCCTGGATGAATGCGGTCGCGGACGTCACGGGAGGCGAGGTCGTGGCCATGTACCCGTTCACTGGTCGGGACCGGTGAACCTGCGTTTGTCCCTCGTTTTCTAGGAGGATTCGCGCTTTCGAGTCCGCCTTACGAAACTCGGCGGACCGACTCGCCGCGACGGACTTCACGCTCGCCCGTTTCGCGCATTCACGCTGAAGTCGTTGCGTTTCTGGCTGCCTGACATGACGACTCACCTGTTCGACCCGTGAACGGGTACGTGGCCATCGACGGCAAGACGCTGCGGCGCTCGTTCCGCACCGCAGGCAGCGGTGTCTTCGTACACATGGTCAGTGCTTGGGCTACTCGCAATCGCGTGGTGCTCGGGCAGATCAAGACAGATGAAAAGTCGAACGAGATCACGGCGATTCCAGAACTCCTCGGGCTGCTGAGTCTCAAGGGTTGCATCGTGACGATTGACGCCATGGGCTGTCAGAAGGACATCGCGACCGCAATTATTGCCGGGGGCGCCGAATACTGTCTTGCGGTCAAGGACAATCAGCCCAAGCTTCGCGCCGATCTCGTCCAGGTGTTCGACGCCGCCCGCACAGACCCGGCCATCCTGGCCACGATGGATTACTTCGAAACGCATGACAAGGGGCATGGTCGAGTCGAAGCGCGCCGCTGCTGGACCACCAGCGCGCTCGACGGGATGTCCCAGGTCGATCAATGGACAGGCCTGCGCAGCATCGCTCTCATCGAAGTCGACCGGACTGTCGGTGGCAAGACATCGACTGAACAGCGCTACGTCATCAGCTCATGCAAGGGCTTGTCAGCGGCCAAGGCGCTTGAAACGTACCTGTTCACGGGTCGGACAGGCAATAGTCATGTCACGCAGCCTGAAACACCACGATTCCAAGCTGTTTTCTGCATGGTTGACGAGCGCCAAGGCCTCCCCGGAAAAGAGCCGACGGGTTCAACCCCGGAGGCCTGTACGCACGAATACTCCTTGAAAACAAGGCTGAAACGCTGGTTCACGGTTCCCGACCCGTGAACGGGTACCTTGAAACCGTTCGCTCGCACTGGGGCATCGAGAACCAACTTCATTGGGTCCTCGACGTTGCGTTTCGAGAGGACGACTGCCGCGTGAGAGCCGGCAATGCCGCCGAGAACTTCGCCGTACTACGTCACGCAGCGCTCAACCTGCTCAAGCACGTCAAAGGCACCAAGGTCGGCATCAAGATTCGTCGGCTACGCGCTGGCTGGGACAACGATTTCCTCATGCAAGTTCTCGGTGCATCTTGCTAGCGGAAGATGCGATCGCCCTGACGGCACGCCCGCCTGTACACCTCGAATCTGAACGCGACGACGCGTGCATGAACCGACGCGAAGAAATGGCGTGAGCGCCGCGGCCTGACGTTCAAGGCGAACGACGTGCCCGCCACACCTTCAATGGGGGTGCGGATCTGCTAGACTCCGCTCGTACCTCGCGGCCTCTCCGTCCTCGTCCTCCGTCCAAGCCCCGGCCGCTCCTTCTGGAGCCCTCGCTTGGACATCACCCGCGTCCCTCTCGACGCCCTTCACGCTGACCCCGCGAACGCCCGTCTACACGGCGACCGCAACCTCGACGCCATCCGCGCGTCGCTCGCGACCTTCGGCCAGGTCGAGCCGCTGGTCGTTCATCACACAACGAAGCGCGTGATCGGCGGCAACGGTCGCCTGACGGCGATGCGCGCGTTGGGCTGGACGCACGCGAACGTGGTCGAACTCGATGTGTCCGAGACGCAGGCGACTGCGCTCGGCATCGCGTTGAACCTGACGGCCGAGCTGGCCGAGTGGGACCTCCCGAGCCTCGGGGCGCTCCTGCAATCGCTGCCCGACCTCGACGGCGTCGGCTTCAATCCAGACGAACTCCAAGAGGTGCTCGACTCGCTGCTCGCTGGGCAGGCGATCGGCGTGAACGAGGACGACGTGCCGGATCCTCCCGACGAGGCCACGACGCGGACGGGCGACGTGTGGGTGCTCGGGCGGCATCGCTTGCTGTGCGGCGACAGCTCGCTCGCGGCGGACGTGGACGTGCTGGTCGCGGGCGCATCGATCCACTTGGTGAACATGGACCCGCCGTACAACGTGAAGGTCGAGCCGCGATCGAACAACGCGATCGCTGCGGGGCTCTCGTCCTTCCACCACCAGAAGTTCGATCTCGCGCGCCATCCCGAGAAGGCGAAGGCGACGCACGACAAGCTGCGCCCGAAGGATCGACCGCTGGCGAACGACTTCATCGACGACGCGGAGTTCGATCGCTTGCTCCGCGCGTGGTTCGGCAACGCGTCGCGCGTGTTGTTGCCAGGGCGCGGCTTCTACATCTGGGGTGGGTACGCGAACCTCGCGAACTACCCGAGCGCGCTGAAGGAGTGCGGTCTCTACTTCAGCCAGACGGTCATCTGGAACAAGCTCCACCCGGTGCTGACGCGCAAGGACTTCATGGGTGCGTGCGAGCAAGCGTTCTACGGCTGGAAGGAAGGCGCGGCGCACGAGTTCTTCGGCCCGAACAACGCGACCGATCTGTGGGAGATCAAGAAGCTCCATCACACGAAGTCAGTCCATTTAACCGAAAAACCCGTCGAACTCGCCGCTCGCGCCATCCAGTACTCGTCGCGCCCCGGCGAGAACGTGCTCGACCTCTTCGGTGGATCGGGCTCGACGCTCGTCGCGTGCGAGCAGACGGGGCGCAACGCGTACTTGTGCGAACTCGACACGTTGTATTGCGACGTGATCGTGGATCGCTTCCAAAAGCTGACTGGGCAGATTGCGACGCTCGACGGTCGTTCGTTCGGCGACGTGAAGGAGGAGCGCCGTGGTGAATCACCCGCCCGCTGATCGACAAGATCTGTTCCAGTACTACTGCTCCCTCGGCGACACGCGCAGCTACCAGAGGGTCGCGGATCACTACGGAGTTCAGAAGAACACGATCACGCGCATCGCGATCGACTACGAGTGGCTCGCGCGCCTCAAGATGATCGAGGCCGAGGCCCGCCGCGAAGCCGACAAGAAGATCACGGACATGCGCGCCGAGGCGTACGAGCGACATCTCAAGCTCGCCAAGTTCGTGCAGGGCAAGGCCGTCCAAGGGCTTCAGTCGCACACGTTCGACTCTGCGCGGGATGCCTCGCGCGCACTCGTCGATGGCGTGAAGCTGGAGCGCACGGTGCTGGGCGAGAGCACCGAAAACCGCACCGTATCCGTCCAGGCCCTCACACGACGCGAAGTGGAGACGTTCGTGACGGGCTCGTTGTTCCCCGACGAGGAAGATCTGACCGATGACCTCGACGAAGCGACCTGAACTCGGCCTGCGCAAGCTGGCGCTGTTCCAGCACCTCGGCTACGTGCCACACGAGACGCAGCTCGTCGTCCACGAGTCACGATCGAAGCGACGGGTCGTGGCGTGCGGTACGCGGTGGGGGAAGAGCGTCCTCGCTGCGCACGAGACGATCGCCGAACTGCTGTATCCGCGCGAACGAGCGATGATCTGGCTCGTCGCGCCGACGTACGAGCTGACCAAGCGCATCGCGGAGCGGGTGGTCATGACGCTCCAGACCCACCTGCCGCACCGCGTCGTGAAGCTCGACGCGAAGGATCGATCGATCACGATTGCGAACCTCGGGGGCGGGGAGACGGTGCTGCGCGCGCGGTCCGCCGATCGACCGGTGGGGTTGCTCGGCGATTCGGCGGACGCGCTGATCGTTGACGAGTCGGCGCAGATCCACGAGCGCGTCTGGACGGAGCACCTCGCGCCTCGACTGATCGACTGCGATGGCTCCGCGCTGCTGCTCAGCACGCCCGATGGTGGCGGGTGGTTCTACGACGAGTTCAAGCGCGCCAAGACGGACCCGGTCTACGCGGCGTGGTCGTTCCCCACGTCCGCGAACCCGAGGATCGACCAGGAGTTGATCGAGGCCGAGCGCAAGCGACTTCCGGCGGATGTGTTTCGCGCGCAGTACCTGGCCGAGTTCGTGGGCGTGCCGATCATCCCGTGCGACGTTTGCCACGGGCCCAAGCGCGGCAACCGTACGCTCGTTCTTTTCGAGGGCCTGGACGACCTTGGCACGTGCCCTGCATGCGAGCGGCCCGTGGATGCCGACGGGGAGACGATCGTCCCGCTGAACCGCGACGGCACGGAAGGCGAGCCGCGCATCATCCGGATCATCGGGTCGCCGGACGAACCGCCCGAGATGCCGGGGAATCCTGCTTCCTGAGTGGGCCGAGATGAGCCTGCATGGGGGTCCGTCCACGTTCCCCGTCCAAGGTTCCCCATGCGTCTCTCGGAAGCTCTCTGCCAGTACCTCGTCCAACTCGAAGCCGATGGACGCAGTCCGCACTCCATCGCGCAGGCGCGTCGCCACGGCCGCTTGATCGTTGCTGCGCTCGCCGACCCACCGGTCGATCGGATCAAGTCGGAGGACATCGCGCGCGTCTTCGTGTCGCCGACCGTGAAGAACACCTTCGATGGCCGACCACGGCGGGCGTCGAGCGCGAACGCGCTGAGGTCGAGCGCGAGGTCGCTGTTCGCCTTCCTCGCGAACGCGCGGCTTGCGCCGACGAACCCGGCAAGGCTCCTGCGACGCGCACGAGTTGCGCCGACGCGGCCACGTGCGATCTCGGAGTCGGACATCGAGGTCCTGCTGCGCGCACTCGACGGGGCGCGTACGCCGGTCGAGCTGCGCGACCGCGCATTGATCCTGACGCTCCTGCGCGCGGGGACGCGCATCGGCTCCGCGGTGGGCCTCGACGTCGAGGACCTCGACCTGGACGCGGGAGAGGCGCGCTTGCGTCGCCTGAAGAACGGCGGCGAGGACGTCATCCAATTGATGCCCGACCTCGTCGCCGTGCTGAAGCCGTACGTCGGCGTACGGACCAGCGGGCCGCTCTTCCCGACCGAGGCCGGCGGGAGGCTGACGACGCGCCAAGCCGCCCGTCGCCTGGCGGAGTGGTGCGACCGGGCGGGCCTCGCGAAGCGCGCCTCGCCCCACCAGTTCCGCCACGCGTTCGCCGAGCGCGCCTACGAGGCCTGCGGCGACGTGCTGCTCGTCGCGGCGGCGCTGACGCACAAGACGCCGGCCTCGACCATGCGCTACGTGCGGCCTTCGGCGTCGCGGATCCGGGCGGCGCTCGCTGCCGGGTGACCTGTCACCGGGGAGCTGGCATTCCGCCTCGAATGGGTCCTGGCCACCCTGGCTATCCACGTGGCCGCTTCCAGGACCGATGCTGGACGGAATCGGACGCCCGCCGCGGTTCTTACCTGTGGTTCCTACCTAGACTGGCCTCTCTGCCAGAAGCCTGACCAGCGCACGGCGGCCGGATAGGCTCCGCCCCGTGGGTGCCAACGACCTGGATCGCATTGAGGCTTCGTCCGCGCTGTTCACTCGCGCCATCCGCGAGGTCCGCGCTTCGCCCGCACGCTTCGCCGCCGGTCTCGCGCTGATCGCCGAGCGGTTCTCAACGACCGCCCGCCAGGCTGAAGCCCAGGCGCATCTCGATGACATCGCCGAGCGGGGCATGGCCGGCCGGCCGCTCCCGCCGCACGTCGTGGAGCTCTACCAGCACAATCGTGCCTCGGCCTCCGAAGCCATGGCCCGCGTCGGCGCCCTCCGCGGCTTCGTCGAGACCCGCACGATCGCGATGGACCGTGCCGAGGCGCAGGCCGTCCTGCTCGTGATCGCCTGGATCGCGGACGACGAGCCCGACTTCACCCAAGGTCTACCGCGCCTCCTCATGGAGTGGGTCGCCGAACATTGGGCGGGCCGAACCGATCCCGATCGAGAAGAACGCATCGAGTCGCAACGCGGGCTGCTCACCTTCTTGCGACACGGCTTCGGCCACGACGAACGGATGCGAAGCGTCATGGCGCACGTTGGCCAGCTCGCGTGGGACAGGATGGAGGCGGCCGGGGCGACCGTGGTCGATCGCGAGCCGCTCAGCGAGGCAGCCAAGGCGGTGTACGAGATCCTGTGCGCGTTGCCCGACACGAAGGGCCTGTCTGCGAAAGAGCTGGTCCAGGTGCTTGCCCGACCGAAGCCGCCGATCATCGTTGACGAGCAACGCATCAAGGGGTCCATCCGCTCAGAGCTGCTGTCACGCGGACTGAAGAACGAGCGCCGGGGCTACTTCATCCCGGTGAGCCAGCGCCCGCCGAAGCCGACCTAGTTCCACCTCGCGCGTACTTCGCGGCTACTTCGCCGCTACCTACAGGAGGGAAAGCGCTCGCGAAAATCGGGCGCATGTCCAACGGACCTCGTCTCCTGCCGCTCGGCACGATGGCCGCGCATCTCGGCGTTGCGCCCAAGAACCTGCGCCTAGCAGCCCTCGCCGGCATCGTGCCGTCCATAGCGGTCGGCGACGGTCTGCTCTTTGTGCCTGAGGCTGTCGAGCAGGCGCTGCTCAAGTGCTCGCGGTGTCGGATCGCTCGGGATGAGCAGAGCGACGCGAAGGAGGCCCCCGATGTCGGCTAACCCCGCCTTGGACGCCGCCCTGGTGCTCGCCGGTCACGGCTTCGCCGTCTTCCGCGTGAAGTCCGGCGGCAAGGTCCCGGACACCGCGCACGGGCACAGGGACGCAGTCCTCGAGCCCGCAGCCGTGACCGCGATGTTCGCCGGCTGTCCTCGCGCCAACATCGGCATCCGCACGGGCGCCGAGTCGAACATCGTCGTGCTCGACATCGACTCGCGGCACGGCGGCGACGAGAGCCTCGCCAAGTTCGAGAAGCGACACGGCGCGCTCCCCACGACCGTTGCCTGCGCGACCGGCGGCGGCGGCCAGCACATCTACTTCCGGCACCCTGGCGAGCCTCTCAAGAACCGCGCTGCCGTCCGTCCTGGCCTCGATGTGCGCGGGGACGGCGGCTACGTCGTCGCGCCACCGAGCACGCACGCCTCTGGCACCGCCTACTCCTGGGCCGAGGGTCGTGCGCCGGGCGAGATCGAGATCGCGCCGCTGCCGCCCGCGCTGGAGAAGGTGATTCGCTCGCGGACGAAGACCGTCGACGAGCGCGCCAAGAAGTACATCTCGAAGTGCGAGCCGGTGGTTGAGGGTGAGCGGAACAATCAGGCGTTCAAGATCTCGGGTCACATCCAAGCCCTGGCCGATGGGGACGGTTGCTTCCTAGAGCCTGAGCACGTCGTTGCGCTGATGCGCGAGTGGAACGCCGGCAACCAGCCGCCTCTGGAAGACGAGGAACTCCTGCGCTGCATCGAGAACTCCACGAACCACGGCACGCCGCCGCCCACGAAGGGACCAACCGGGGGAGGGGGCGGCGAGCACCACGTTCCGGCGCCGAAGGTGGTTCCGGTGGCTTCTGGCAGTCTTGGCAGTGCCCCCCAGCGTGAATGGCCGGAATTCGAGCCGCTCAAGAACGAGCTGCCGGCGGTCGACCCGTTCGACCCGGAGCTGCTGCCCGAGGCGTTCCGTGTGTGGCTGACGGATGTCGCCGAACGGATGCAGTGTCCGTTCGACTACGTGGGAGCCGCCGCGATCGTCGCGGTCGCCGCCGTCGTCGGGCGCAAGGTCGCGATCCACCCGAAGCGCCGCGACGACTGGCAGGTCGTTCCCAACCTGTGGGGCGCGATCATCGGTCGTCCCGGACTGCTGAAAACGCCCGCCGTTCAAGAAGTGCTGCGACCGCTCCAGCACCTGGAGTACGAGGAGAAGAAGAAGTACGAGGCGGAGAACCTGAAGCGTCTTGGCGAGCAAGTGCTCGAACGAGCCCAGTCGAAGATCGACGAGAAGGCGATCAAGACGGCGCTGGAAGGCGGGGACAAAACGGAGGCGAAGAGAATCGCCGACGAGCAGAACAAGGAGCCGCGGAAGATCCCGACTCGAAAGCGGTTCCTCGTCAACGACGCGACCGTCGAGAAGCTAGGCGAACTCCTCAACGAGAACACGAACGGTGTTCTGGTCTTCCGCGACGAGCTGATGGGCCTCGTGCGCTCGATGGACAAGGAAGGGCACGAGTGCGACCGGGCGTTCTACCTGGAAGCGTGGAACGGCAACTCACGCTTCACCTACGACCGCATCGCACGCGGAACGATCGACATCGAAGCCGCGATCATCTCGATCTTCGGGTGCGTGCAGCCCGGCCCGCTTACTTCGCACCTGCAAGCAGCGATGGACGGGGCGGCGGCCGACGACGGATTCATCCAGCGGTTCCAGGTGATCGTGTGGCCGGACGTGTCGCCGCACTGGAAGAACGTCGATCGCTACCCCGATTACGATGCGCGGAAGCGCGCGCACGACGTGTTCGTCGATCTGGAGGGGCTGAAGAAGCGCGACTTCCGCTACGAAGAGGGCAAGTTCGCGAAGGAGGACGACATCCCCGGGCTGCGCTTCGAGCCTGCCGCACAGCAGGTGTTCGATGCGTGGTACGAGGGGCTCGAACTGCGCCTCCGCTCTGGTCAGGAGCACCCGGCGATCGAGTCGCACTTCGCGAAGTACCGCAGCCTGATCCCGTCGATCGCGTTGCTGCAGCACCTCGTGGATGGAGGGCGCGGACCTGTCACGGTTGCGGCTCTGGAACGCGCCCTGAAGTGGGCGAAGTACCTCGAGAGTCACGCTCGTCGCGTCTACTCGCTCGGCGCCCACGGCGACGTGACCGCCGCCAAGGCGATCGAGCGGCGCATCCGGAAGGGCGCGCTCAAGGACGGGTTCACGCTTCGCGACGTGTACCGCCCGCAGTGGACCGGGCTGATGCGGCGGGAGGACGCTGAGCGGGGCGTCGCCCTACTCGTGGACCTCGGCTGGCTGCGTACCGAGATCAAGAAGACCCCTGGCGCTTCCAAGACCGAGTACCGCATCCACCCCGAGATGTTGCGCGCGGGATCCTCTCCGGAAGGGACTGCCAAGACTGACGAAGGCCCCGTGCAGGACGAGGGCTTCCTATGAGCGCGGCCTCGGAGATCGTCGCCGACTGCGCTCGCCTCGGCGTGGTGTTGGAGGTTCGAGGGGATCGACTTCGCTACGAACCCGCCAGCGCCGTGCCCGCCGACTTGGGGCAGCGCATGCGGGACGCGAAGCCCGAGTTGCTCGCGATCCTCGCAGCGCGCAAGGAATCCCTACTGAAGGGGACTGCCAAGACTGCCACAGGCCCCCTCCCGTCAGTCCTGTCAGGGCCGATCGGGAAGGAGCCCCAGGAATTTCACGGCGACGAGGACGCGCAGGGTCGCCCGCGCTTTGGCTGCTCCTGGTGCGGCTGCCGGGACTACGCCCGCGATCTCGCCGACCACGGATGGGTGTGCACCGCGTGCCATGAGCCCGGCGAGTCGCGTGCGCACGTCGCGCGCTGGACCGCTCCGAACCCGAGCCGTCGAGGTGCCGCGTGAACGTCCGCGACATTCGATTCCACCCCGCCGCAGCGGACCTGCGCGGCACCGGACTCCGTGGTTGGGTCACGATCACGATCGACGGGCTGATCCTCGACTCGATCGCTGTCCGTCGAACCGCGAGCGGTCGATACGCGCTGGCGTTCCCGACTCGGCGTGATCGCGCTGGCAACGAGTACTCGTACGTGCGTCCGGTTGGTCCAGCCGTTCGCGCTGAGATCGAGGATGCCGTGCTCGGGCATCTGCGGAAGGGCGGGTTCATCTCGTGATGCGATCCACTCCGCGCATCGCGATCGAGAGCTACACGCAGGCCCGCCCGTCCGGCCATCCGATCCACGGCGTGGCGATCTGCACCGTCGAAGGCGAGGCCGTCGAGCCCGTGTACGTGCTCCGCGACGAGAGCGGAGTGGTGCAGCTGATCGCTGGTGCGCTGCGCCTTCGTGAGGACCTGCCAGCAGTCGATCTGCACGACTTCGTCGGCGGAACGCGATTCGGGATGCTGAGTGAGGCGGACCCGTGCGAGCTGGAGGACGCGGTGCGACGGCGCGTCGCCGACCTCGATGCGGTGCGCATCACGGTGTTCGCGTACCACGCGTTCCCGGTGCCAGCGAAGAGGCTCGGCGTCGTGATCGGCGGAGTGCAGTGCGCACTCCACGGCGACCTGATCGAGCCGCTGCTCGTCGTGCGTGATCGGACGGGGCGGATCGTCGTTCGTCGCGTGGACGAACTGCCGCTGGCGGGTGGGGGCGTGTTCGACCGGCGCCCAACGCAGTGCGGCATCCGACTCGACGACGCCCGCATCACCGCTGATGTACGCGCAGAGATTGACGATGCGGTGCGCCACGCGGTCGCAGCGGCGAAGGGACCGCGATGATCGCCAGCCATCTCTTCGCGCACCTCGCAAGCGAGGAAATCGTCGAGTTGAGTGAGACCTTCGCGACCGCGTACCTGCGACGGAACTCGCAGAAGTCAGTGGATGAGGTCCGCGCTTCCGAGGCTTCATGCGTCGACATGAAGATCGAACCGAACGGAGATCACGCGTGCCCGCGACACGCGAGCGACAAGGCGCGCGCGATGACGAGCGACGAGCGCGTGGACTACACGGCGGAGCACGGCGTGCGACCGCGCTGCGCGCGCTGCACCGAAACGTGCGACGCGCCTGCGGGCTGGTCGGTGCTCGCGAAGTCCGCGTCGTGAAGCCCATCGCCGACGAACTCGCGGAGCTGCGCGCGCTCGACGCCCACGCGCTCGCGCAACGCTACGTCGAGCTGTTCGAACGCCCGCCGCGCTCGCGGCATCGCGAGTGGTTGTTCCGCAAGCTCGCGTTCCGCGTGCAGGAGCAACGCTTCGGCGGGCTCTCCGTCACCGCGAAGGCGCGGCTCGAACAGCTCGTGGCGGAGATCGAGATTCCCACCGCACCGCCGACGAACTTCAACAATGACGGGCTGACGGTCGGCACTGAACTCGTGCGCGAGTGGCGCGGGCGCGAACTGCGACTCGCGGTCACGGACGATGGCTATACGTTCGACGGCCGCACCCACGGCTCGCTCAGCGCCGCAGCGAAGGCAGCGACCGGCGCGCATTGGAACGGCCGCGTTTTCTGGGGAGTCGCGCGGTGAGGGCGACCAGCCGCAGACTCGCTCCGGTCCCGCGCCTCAGCGTGCGCGTGGGCGTTTACGCGCGACAGAGCGTCGAGGACGCGACGAGCGAGTTCGGCTCGATCGAAGCGCAGCGCGAAGCGGTCGCGGCGTACGTGACGAGCCAGCGCGAGAAGGGCTGGACGCCGCTCGCGAACGTGTACGAGGACGGCGGCTACTCGGGCAAGAACACGGCGCGTCCTGCGTTCCAGCGATTGCTCGCGGACGTGGACGCGGGGCTTGTCGACGTGGTCGCGGTCTACAAGCTCGACCGCCTCTCGCGTTCGCTCTCGGACTTCGTCGCGCTCATGGCGCGCTTCCGCGAGCGCAACGTCGACTTCGTTTCGATCACGCAGCAGTTCGACACGACCTCGTCGGTCGGACGCTTGACGCTCAACCTGCTCGCGACGTTCGCCGAGTTCGAGCGCGAGCAAATCAGTGAACGCACGCACGACAAGATGATCGCGGCGCGCCGGCGCGGGATGTGGACCGGCGGTGCCGTTCCGCTCGGGTACGACCTCGTCGAGAAGCGACTCGTGCCGAACCCGGCGGAGACCGAACACGTCCGCTGGTTGTTCGAGACGTACCTCACGCTCGGCTCACTCACACGCACGCTCGATGCCGCGAGCAAGCGCGGCGTGCGCGCGAAGTCGTGGATCGGAAAGAGCGGCAAGCTCGTTGACCGCGGCGCGCTCGACAAGAACACGCTCACGCGCATTCTCACGAACCCGCTCTACGTCGGGAATCAGAGCGCGGGCGATGAGGTCGTGAAGGGCCTGCACGAGGCGACGATTGACGAGAAGTTGTGGAACGCCGTCGCCGCGCAGCTACGCGCGAATCACAACGATGGCGGCGCGACGACGCGGAACCGCTACGGCGCGCTGCTGCGGCGGCTGATCACTTGCGCCGTCTGCGGCTCGACCATGCAGCACACGGCGGGCGGTGGGCACGTGTACTACGCCTGCAAGCGCGTCTTGAAGGAGTCCGCGAACGCCTGCCCCGGCAGCCGCGTGCCGGTCGCGCTCATCGAGACCGCCGTCGTCGAGCGACTCCGGTCGATTGGCCAAGACGCGAGGCTCGTCGACGCGACGCTCGCCGCCGCACGCGCGCAGCACGCAGCCCGCGCGCCCGAGTTGGAGGACGACCTCGCGCGCCTCGAACGCCAGATCGTCTCGAAGGAGCGTGAGCGCGCGAACCTCGTCAAGGCGCTGGCCCAGGGCCTCGAACGCGACGTGGCGCAGATCGATGGCGAACTCGCCACGCTGCACGCAGCGGCGCAGGCCGTGCGCGACGAACTCGCGCTGCTGCGCGCGCATCGGATCGACGAGGACGAGCTACGCCGCCTCTTCGCGAACTTCGACGAGCTGTGGGGCGGGATGTTGGTCCACGAGCGCGAGCGCGTCATGCGCGTCCTCGTGCGCGAGCTGACCTTCGACGGGCGCACGGGCGAGGTCGTGCTGAACGGGACGCGGTTCACCATCCAGCTCCGCGCGCCGCAGCCGCCGCGCAAGAAGCGCAGCGCGCCTCGGCGGGGGATACGCGGAGCGCGCATGCTCGCGCTGACCTACGTCGTCGAGCGCGGCATCGAGGCCGGGCAGCTCCGCGACCTCGTCCACGCCGCCGAGCTCTTCGGCGTCAGCCGCGCGCGCATGACGCAGGTCGCGCGACTCACCGACCTCGCACCCGACCTCCAGGAGCGACTCCTGACGGGGGACAAGAACATCCACGAGCGCCACCTACGTGCCGCCCTGCGCTCGGCGGATTGGGACCAACAACGGGCGGCCATCGGAGCGAGAACATGAATCGACGGACGACGGAAGAGATCGTGGCCGACTTGCAGGCGAAGATCGTGGCCGTGGAGGCGGCGGGCGCGAGGCGCAAAGCACGCGCGAACCCGGCGACCAAGCACGGGACGGCGGCGCTCAAGCTGATCGACAAGGCGGCGGGTGCGACCGCGGACGTGACTGCGCGCAAGGCGCTCGAAGCGGCGCGCGGGGAGCTGTCGGCCTGGCTCGCGGTCGAGGGGCTCGCGGTCGCGCCGGGCGCGTCGGACGCGGCGAAGAAGCCCAGGAAGCGGAAGGAGGCGGTGGGCGCGTAGGACCACGCGACGCGGCGGCACAGAGGGGCGCTCGATGAGGCGTCCCTTGTTCGTTGGCGACTACACTTGGTCCGTGGACCACATCGACGCGCATGAGGCGTGCAGCAACCACCGCGCGCAGATCGAGGCGAGCGAGGTATGCGGGTGTTTCTACTGCCTCGAGACATATCCACCGACCGCGATCCAGGACTGGTGCGACGACGATGAAGGGACGGCCCTCTGCGCGCGCTGCGGCATCGACTCAGTGATCGGGTCCGCTTCGGGCTGGCCGGTCACGCCTGAGTTCCTGGCGAAGATGAACCAGCATTGGTCCGCGATGTCCGACACAGTGATCATCGTGAGCCCGCCGTGGTGGCGTCGATGGTTCGGGCGCCGACTGCAGATGTCGCGCGGATTCGCCGCTGCTGGATGTCGGATGTCTCGCTCACGTTGGCAAGGATGGGCTATCGGCCACATGAGCTGCATGGAAGCATACGCACCCCCTTCTTGCATGCGGATGCGGGGCACTGAAAACGTCCCGTACCATCACAGCGAGAGCACGGGAGGTCTACGGAGCCTTTAAGGCAGCCTCCACAATGAACCCAACTGTTGGTAGGGGAGTCAACCCTCTTGCGGCCATTCTCGCATCCATACGAGGTGCACTTGGTATACCAGTTTCCCATTCCCATGCATTGAACGCATCTAACGTATCCAGCAAAGCATCGATTCGAACACTGCACTGCTTGGCCGACACCCTTGCCGCTGCATGTCATGCATATCTCAAGCGGCCTGGCTACGGTCCATGGCGAGTGTGGCAAGTGAGATCCAGCCCCTTCACTTGAATTCAATCCCGGAATCAAGGTCAACCCGAAGCGGGCAAGAATCGCAGCGCGCTCACTCTCCTCATTGTGATCGACAGGATCCATTGGTTCGTGATCGTAGGTGCTTGGAGCATGGCCTGTGCAGCGTTCCCACTGCGCGTATGTCAAATGATATTGCGATACTAGGCGCGGCAAGTGCGCCCCATCACATGTAGGCGACGCTTCATGGGGATGGCGGGGGATGTACTTGGTAACGCCGTGGCCGCCCATCTCAATAGCGATCCCATCCGAATGAGCGGGGGCCAAGACAAGTACTAGTCCAGAGTCTTGAGCGTGAACAAGCTTGCCATCTGAATCCAGCGTCGGAGGCGCTCCGGTCTCAAGATGAGCAAACGTCCATAAGCCTGAGTGGGCATCCATGGCCAATGGCAGAAGGCCAAATTGAGGTGCGATGCGAAGATTGCCATAGACGGGAGATGCTGCTATTGAATCCATAGCAATGGCCCAGAGGCCCTTAGCGTCGGTGCCGGTGATCGATCGCTCTTCGATCGATCGTGCTGACTCCAGGCGTCGGAGAATGCCCCATCCATGGTTCGTCGAGATACCTCGAGAGTATAGGCCGCCCTTCGCGTCGTCCGTGAAGTCGCGCAAATCTGCCACTATCTGCGACATGCGTTCATAGAGCAGGCGATCGAAGTCGCCGTTGAACCCGGAGTGGCGATCCGCTTGATGGCTCCCAAGTGCGCCGATGGTGCTGACAGGGTTCTGAACTGCAAGGGTGACGAGCCGTGCCTCATATTCTTTGAGCGACGGCTTCGCTGATATTCCTCGGACAGGGTCCGATGCGCGACCATGCAGTAGTAATTCAGCATCAGCAATCCATGATTCGAATGCGGGGACAAGTTCCGGTCGCGCCGGCCACAGTGTTGCTGCCCGTGCCTCAAGGTCCGCGAGTTCATCTCTTGCCGATAACGTCACGAAATTTACTGCTTTCTCCGCGGCATCCAGATCGGCTTGAAGGCGGGATAGCTTCACATCTGTATCCCTGGCCAGATGGTCAAGTTGTGCTTGCGCTGCCGTGTCGGTGACGACCTTCGTTGTCACTCCGACACTCGCCAAAGCTGTGAGCATGGCTAGCGCAAGAGACGTTGATGCGAGACGGTTCCTCTGTGTCCACTTTCTCGCTTCGGCCCATGTTCCGCGCTCGTACGCCGCAACAACGCGGCGCTCCAAGAACGCTCGGAGATCTTCAGCTAGGGCTCGCGTGTCCGAGTAGCGGCCGCTTGGATCGCGCGACATCGCCTTATCCACGATGGCGATCAACTCCGCTGGAGCGCGTTCCGTGAGTTCGGTGAGTGGCTTCGGCGGCCCTTCGATAACCCACCGCACCACGGTGTACGCCCCGACATGAGTGCCTGGCGCAACGTACGGCATCTGCCCAGCGACAAGTTCGTAGAGCATCGCGCCGATCGCGTACACGTCCGATCGCACGCCGACAGCCTCGAGATCCCCTTTGGCCTGCTCGGGCGACATGTAGGCTGGTGTTCCGATCGGAACGCCATCGATCGTGAGCAAAGGCGAGTCACCCGCTCCGTCTCGGTCTGCGGTGCGTAGCGAATCAACCACGCTCTGGTTCGGACGAGGCTTGATGCGGATGTCGCGGTGGTCCTTCTCGCCGAGCACCCTCGCGAGCCCCCAGTCCATCACGTACACCTCGCCGTAGCTCCCAACCATGATGTTCGCGGGCTTCAGGTCGCGGTGCACGACACCCTTGTCATGCGCGAATGCCATCGCCTCACACGCGCGGAGAATCACGGTGAGCGCGCGAGTCTGATTCCAACCATCCTTGCCAGACTTGACGTGCCCGAGCTTCACCGAGAGGTCTTCGCCCTTCACGAGCTTCATTGTGAAGAACGCGCGGCCTGACTCGTCCGCACCGAGTTCGTGCACGGGAACGATGCCCGGGTGGTTGAGCTGGCTGGCGATACGCGCCTCGTCCACGAATCGGCTAAGCGTACGGCCATCAACCTTTGGCGTATCGCCGGTGGGATGAGCCTCGCCGCGTCCCAGGACGACCTTCATGGCAAGCGGGCGATTCAACTTCGTGTCCCACACCTTCAGCACGATGCCGCCCCCGCCACGACCGATGACGGAGCGGAACCGGTAGCGCCCGCTGTTCGGCGCATGGATGCCGAGGCGATCGAGCAGTTCGCTCGACGGCATCTCAGGTGCATCCTCGTCGCCGACGGACAGCGGCGGTAGGGACATGCCTTCGCTGCTCGCGATCAGTCCCGGCACGACTCGCCCGAGCAACGGGGCGAAGAGCTTCCAGTCGTCGTGCAGCTTGCGCAGTTCTTCCGCGCAGTCCTGGTTCGCGTGCAAAAGCTCGGCGAAGGGGAGGTCTTCACCAGCTTCGACTTTCACAGCCCATGTGGCGAACACAGTCTCGGGATGGTCTTCGGTCATCGCTCTGTCCTTGTCACCTATCCGCCGCCTTCGAGCTTGGGTCTCAGCGCCTGCCGCAACTTGATCCACGCGCGCTGATGAAGCTGGCGCGCAGCGCCCGTGTCGCGTTCCAGCTCAGCGGCGATGCGATCCCAATCCTCGCCGCAGTAGTCGCGCAGCAGCACGGCGCGCCGCTGATCGTCCGGGAGCCTTGCGACCTCGTCGTCGAGCAACTGCCGGAGTTCGTTCAGCAGAGCCCGCTCGCCCGGTTCGACGTTCGATGGCGCGGCCGGTACAAGATCTCCAAGAGGCTCCCGCCGGGCGATGTCCCGCTTCGCCGCACGATGGTGGTCGTGCGCATCACGGATCTGGTTCGTCGCGATGATCGAGAGCCACTGGAGCAGACCAGCCGCGCTGCGGGGCTGGATGTCACCAATCTTCGGCAGCGCCGCGCGGAATGTGCTCTGGACGATGTCCATCGAGTCGTACTCGCGCCGCAGCACCGACGATCCGAGTTGGATGCGGACGATGCGCCGCAGCCGGTCCTGGTAGCGCGTGACGAGGTCTTCGAGCGCGGCGCGGTCACCGGCCTGCGCACGAGCGAGCAGAACCAGCGATCGGCCCGGATCGGGAAGATCGTCGGGAGAGATCGAGCGGGAAACCAAGTCGCGAGCGGTCTCGGGGTTCACGGGCACGGCAGGGGAAGGACGGGAGATCCTGCCGCGCGTCACGCAAGGATGCGAGATTGCCGATGGGGCGCGCGAACATGGGGTGCTCCTCAACCTCTTGCTCACCGCCGCAACGAAGCCAGGGCCGGCGGCAAGGCGAAGCACAGCCTGTTAACCCCGCCCTCTCTCTCTTCGCCCCGCGAGAGACGGGCACCCATGAACCGGGTGCGAATCGGACGCTTGGGTTAACAGGAAACCGGCCTTCGCGGCCCCGTCGCGCCCGTTTCCGCCTCTCCGCGCATCGCGGTGTAGAGAGGTGGCTCCCCGGGTGGGCGGG
>Ga0163147_10002294_pt1 | contig 27298 bp, 23 predicted proteins | sample OliLakLV19MP6G1_FD_148597 | JGI IMG/M metagenome (GOLD analysis project Ga0163147, IMG submission 148597) | Freshwater microbial mat bacterial communities from Lake Vanda, McMurdo Dry Valleys, Antarctica- Oligotrophic Lake LV.19.MP6.G1 | ecosystem: Environmental > Aquatic > Freshwater > Lake >...
CGCGCTGAATGGCGTCCGCAACGGGAGTCCACGATAAATCGGCGGGCGCGGCTGATGCGCTCGGCGTCACAGGTTCGCTACGGGGCGAAATCGACGGCGGGACGGTCTCGCTGGCGCGCTGAATCGCGTCCGCAACGGGAGTCCACGATAAATCGGCGGACGTAGCGATGATCGGCGGCACAGGTTCGCTACGGGGCGAAATCGGCGGCGCGGCGGTCTCGCTCGCGCGCTGAATCGCGTCGGCAACGGGAGTCGGCGGCACATCAGCGGGAGCGGCGATGATCAGCGGCACAGCGTCGGGCGCGGCTGATGCGCTCGGCGTCACAGGTTCGCTACGGGGCGAAATCGACGGCGCGACGGTCTCGCTCGCGCGCTGAATGGCGTCCGCAAAGGGAGTCGGCTGCACAGCGTCCGGCGCGGCGATTTCTCTCAGCGTCACAGGTTCGCTACGGGGTGAAATCGACGGCGCGGCGATGATCGGCGGCACAGCGGTCTCGCTGGCGCGCTGGATGGTATCTGAGATGGGACTCGGCGGCACAGCGTCCGGCGCGGCTGATGCGCTCAGCGTCACAGGTTCGCTACGGGGCAAAATCGACGGCGCGGCGGTCTCGCTGGCGCGCTGAATCGCGTCCGCAAAGGGAGTCGGCGGCACAACGTCGGGCGCGGCGCTTATGGGTGGCGCAGCGGTCACACGTGGGTCGAGTTCTGCACGGGGCAGCGTCGGCGCTGGGGTTTCCGGTTCGCTGATCGGGAGCAGAAGCGGGGCTGCCATGGGCGGCACAATTTCGATGGGCAGCGCGGGATTCCCCGATGGGGCAAGTTCTGAGCTGGCAGGCATGACATCATCCGACCCGACTGCCTCGCGCTGAACCACGCGCTCCAGCGGTGCTGCGTTTGGGGTGGATAGCGCCTGATCCTCTGCAGGTGTTCCAGCTCGCACCTCGCCTTGATCCACAGCGGGATCGTCTGCCGGGTTGAGCGTTGGATTGGACTCGTCGTCCGATCCGACGGCGGGGGCGCTGGTTGGCTCAGGCTGCCGCTGTACAGTGTCTTCGCCGTTCGCCAGCGGTTTAGTATCGACATAGCTGACCGACATTTTTCCGCGCCGCCGTTGCAGTTTTTGCGCCGTGTCAGGGTCTGCTGACGACAGGGTTTCGCTAAACTTCGTCAAGCGTTCTGTGCGTAGGCGTTCCCGTTCCACGTTGCGGTTGCGATCATTTTCGAGCAGCTTCATCAACGCCGGCGGGAATCGGGCATCATTCTGCTTGGCGGGTGAAGGCGGCGCGCTTTCGCGCTGCACGGTTTTTTCCGCCGGCGGCACGGTTGGTGCTGACGGAAGCTCCGCAGTCGGTGCAGCGGGGGACTCGATACTCGATTTGACCGTCTGATCGGCGGCGGGCGCTTCGTTTTCTTCCCATGCCAGCGGCAGAGCGGTGTCTGACTGCCAAGCGGGCGCAGTGGGCTGATCAGACGCGGCGAACTGCTGCGTCGAGACGTATTGACGCATCACGCCCCGACTGAAATCGCGCATTCGCACTCCAAGCGTTAAAAACCATCCGCCGCGCTTCATACCGCCATCGTCTCCGCCATTATCCTTATGGGAGTAAGTTTCGAGGATTCAATTCGACTTCAAAGCCATGATAAACAAATTCAATTTCCTCAAACGCGACTTCGCTGCTGTCCGACTTGAGACTGGGCCCGCTCCATTTGACCGGGTAAGCATTGCGAAAATTCCAGATCGCAACGGGAATGGACAGGGAGTCGACCAGCACAACCGTGACTTGACGATAGGCTTTGTCGAGGTTGCCATTCATGACATCGAGATACCAGTTCAACAAACTCATATCGCGCGTCAGCCCATGCCGCAGCGAGACCGTACCCACATTAACGCGAATGGGCAGTTGGTGAATATAAGTATTTTGCCCGCCTTCTTGGATTTTTTCGACATCAACTTGGAGGCTCGGTAAACGAAACTCGCTGAAAGTGAGGTTATGAATCCCCTCGATCTGCACCAAGAATCGAAAACCACCGAATGCCGCGCCCAATATTTCCATATGGATTTGTCGCTATCTGCGCCGCTGTCCGCGCCGCTCCCGATCCTGCCGAAGTTCGATAATCCACATCTGCCAAACCCGGTCGGTCAGGCGCCGCACCAGTTGATTGTACTCTTGCCCGGTCAGCCGGGGGCGCTGCTGCTGTTTTTGCGACTGCTCAGGCATTCGACTGATCCTCATGTCTTCGCTTGCCGGGAACGACGCTGGTTGACGACCCGCACCCATGATTGACGCTCACGATGGGTTAACGCCAAAATCTCGTCGTGCTTCCAGCCCAACCCGATGGCAATAAACGCTACCTCCTCGCGCAAGCGAGCGACGGGGTAGCTTACAATTCCCCCAACAGCGGCAGTTCCACCTCAAATTCGTGTCCGCAGTTCGGGCAAACCGCCGTCTCAGTGCGGATGTCCGCATCGTTGATCTGGCGGTAAAAGTCCTGCAAATAAGCGATATCTGCCGCGAAAAATCGTTCGATCATCGTGGGGGTCACGCGCGGCAGCGTCCCGAGTCTGGTGATGACCTGCGCGAGCAGGATCACCACCAGATACGCTTCGTTGTTCCGAACGCGCGGATCACGCAGGGGGGCAATTTCGTCCATCGCCGTCGCCAGGCGCATCGCCCCTTCGGTATGCACAACCCCGTTGTCGTCGATAAAACCTTTTGGCAGGACGAAACTGAACTCCGTCTGTAACATCGTGATCCCTTCTTCACGCCGCTGTTTTAGCGCACCGTCTAGAGGACGCGCGAAATACCTTCATGCACAATGGTCACTTCCTCGATGCCCACGGCGCTGGAGTCGGTGTTGAGCGACGGACCACTCAGCTTCGAGGGCCATGCGCTGACGAAATCCCACTGTGCCACGAGGTTACCAATGTTGTCGTACATCATGATCGAACCGTTCACACGCGCTTGATCGACTTTTCCGTCTTCGACCGTTTTACGCCACTCCCAGATGTCCATACTGCCGGTGAGACCGCGCTTCAACGTGATGTCGCCCCACTTCAAACGCCCCGGAATCTTGCGAACCGCTTCCTTATCGCCTTGAGCGGTGATTTTATGCTCAGTGACTTCGGTTTCTGAACCCAGACCGGTCACCTCGGTGAAATATCCAGTCGCTTTTCCACCCAGATCGAGGCTGAAATTGTAACTGACAATCGGGTCGCCGGTGAGCGTTTCGTTCGTGACAAGTGGCATGCTTCTGCTCCTTTAGAGATAGGGCTAGTCTAGCTTTCGGGTGTCCACTGGCTAACACGGAAGATGACGAATTCGGCGGGTTTGACAGGCGAAATGCCGATTTCCGTCACCAACTGACCGAGATCGCGCAGATCAGGCGGGTTGGTTTCCGAATCGCACTTGACGTAGAAAGCGTCGTCGGGCGTCGTGCCAAACAGCGCGCCGCTGCGCCACACGGTCGTCAAATAGGCGCGCACATCACGACGCACGCGCCCCCACAGGAATTGATCATTCGGCTCGAACACCACCCACTGCGTGCCGCGCTCGATGCTCTCTTCGATCATGTTGAACAGACGGCGCACATTGATGTAACGCCACGCGGCGTCACTGCTGAGCGTGCGCGCGCCCCAGATGCGGATGCCGCGACCGGGGAACGAGCGGATCACGTTCACGCCAATCGGGTTGAGCAAATCGTGTTCGCCCTTGGTCACCTGCACTTCGAGACCCAGTGCCGTGCGGATGATTTCGTTGCCGGGGGCTTTATGGACGCCGCGGGTGCTATCAACGCGCGCATAAATGCCCGCCATGTGTCCCGACGGCGGCACCATCCGGGTGCGCCCTTTGCCGCCCGTCATGTCCGCGACTTCGATCCACGGATAGTACAGCGCGGCGCGGGTGGTGTCGTAATTGACCTGCATCCGCCATTCTTTGATGTCTTGCGGCATCATCGCCGGGGGCGCGTCGAGGATGGCGAAGCAGTAGCGCACCAATTCGCAGTAGTCGATCAACGACTGCTGGACGGCTTGCACGCCCTTCATGTCGATTTCACCCGCTTGATAGCTTGCCATCAAGTCGGGCGCGCAAATCATGGTCACATCGTCGAACGCTTCCAAGCCGCCCAAACCGCGACGTTCGGAGACGCTGCCGCGATAATCCTTCAACGAAATTTCTTTCGTCTTGACCTTGCCGCCCGCCATCGTATACGTGCCAGCCGCCGGGGCGAGGTCGCCCTTGCCAAACAAGCTCGCCATGATCCACTCGGACTGTGCTTGCAAGACCGTGACGACGTTCTTGTCGCCTTTGGCAGTCGTCAAGCCAGGAAACGACTCGCGCACCTGACCGCCCACTTTGACGTTGATGGTGAATTCGTTGGCGGCGGGGGCGGCTGTTTTCTTGGCATCGCCTTCGCCTTCAGTGGGCGCAGCTCCCGGAGCAGCAGGCTTCACTTCGACTTCGATGCTATTGCCGATGAGACCGCCCTCTTTGGCAGAGAATTCCAGCACCTTGAAGTTCTTGTCGCCCTCGGCGAGGATGGCGGTCTTGGCTGGAATGGTCAATGCGGGGTCGTCGGATGTGCCGAGCGTGCGCAGGCTTACGACATAGCAAATCGACCCGCCGTTGGCAAAATAACCGTAGACCGAGTCCGGCAGGTACGCGCCCGGAACAAAGCCGCCGAATTTCGCTACGTACTGGCTCCAATTGGTGACCAGCGTGGGTTTACCAACAATCGAGGTGGTTTCGCCATTGCGTGTATCTGAAGCACGCTCGGTATATCCAATGAAGGCAGCGACCGCTGTCCCAACCGACTCGATGGGCTTTGTCCCACGGTCGACTTCCTCCATGTAGACGCCCGGCGAAAGGTAATTTGGCATTTCGATACAACTCCTTTAATTCTCTTGCTCTACGGTTCGAATGGTGTTCAACTGCGTATTGCTAACTATCTTACTCTCCCTGCCCCTCCTGCTTGCTTGCTTTTGACTTGATTTTGATATTTCCGCTGGCTTCATCGAGACGCTGTGTCGAAGGTTCGCGGGCTTGACCCGTCAAGATAGTCGCTTCAAGCACCAACGGAACCTCTTGCACAAACAGGGTATCAAGCTCAAGGGTCGCTTGTAGAGTAAACCCCAAATGCATCTGATTGTCCATAACACCCCACAAATCTACCAGATTGACGGGGCAAACGGACATGTCCGCGACAGTCAGCGGGATATCTAAAGTTTGGTAGCGCAGCGCGCCGACGCATTGAGCGGGCTGCAACTGCGTGATGGGTTTCAGCACGCTGAGCGCGCGCCAGAATAGGCGGTGTTCATCTTCGACCTTGCGCGCCCATGCCGTGATCAGGTAGATCAAGTCGATGCGTTTGGGCGGGCGCGTGATCTGGCTGCTGTTCCCGTTCTTCTGGACTTGACGTTCGGAACTCCGCAGCTTCAAGTTCTCGCGCACGTCGAAGCACCAGCAGTTGACCGCCGGACGGCTGAGGCGTCCTGCCCATTCACGACTCGGCAGTTCAAACGATACTTCGATTTCGGTTCCGAAGTTGCCGTTTTGCATCAGTAGGTTACGAACGGTTGCGTCAAAGTCATCCAGCATGGTTGCTTCCTAATCTTCGGGCAGCCGCCCCATTTTCTGGTTCTCACGGCGCACGGCGCTGCGGATGTGGGTCGCTGTGATGACCCGTCCATCAGCGGCGGCGAGATACGCTGCCGTCAGCGTCACATTGCGAATGTTGCCGCCCGACAGCCGATATTTGGCGGCGATTTCCCCCAGATCGACATCCGGCGCTAAGGGCGCGTTCGGCGGAAAATGGACTTCAAAAATCCGGCGGCGATATTCCGCGTCCGGCACCGGGAAGTCGATGATGAAATCGAGCCGGCGCGTAAACGCATCGTCGAGATTATGTCGAAAATTGGACGCTAGAATGCACATGCCGTCGTAGGTTTCGATGCGTTGGAGCAGATAGGCGACTTCGATATTGGCATAGCGATCATGCGCGTCTTTGACTTCGGAGCGTTTGCCGAATAAGGCGTCGGCTTCGTCAAAGAACAGGATCGCGCTGCCCGCCTGTGCCTCCCCGAAGATCGAACTGAGGTTTTTCTCGGTCTCGCCGATGTATTTGCTGACGACTGAGGACAGGTCAATTTTGTAGAGCGGCAGTCCCAACTCGCGCGCGATGACTTCCGCCGCCAGTGTTTTACCCGTGCCGCTGTCGCCAGAGAACAGTGCGCTGCTGCCGCGACTGGCGCGACTGCCGAAACCCCACGCTTCGTTGACGATATGCGCGTAGTGCATTCGGTCGCAAATCTCATGCAACTGCCCCAACTGATCCGGCGGCAAAATCAAATCGTCCCACCCCATGCGCGCCGTGACCTTGGTCGCCAAATGACCAAGCTTCACACTGGCGTGAATCTGTGCGCCGGAATAGAAGTCGGCGCGCGTTGGGGCATCCCCGCGCGTCGCGGCAAGATCCGCCGCCGTTTGCGCGGCGCGCGTGATCTGCGCGTGGGTGAAGCGGAATTTGCTGGCTAAGGTGGCAATCTCGTCGGCTTCGAGCGCGCCGCCGACCTGCTGCGCGTTGCGCGCCCACAAGGTATAGCGATAGTCATAGGGTGGAGTCGCAAACTCGACGCGCAGTATCCGACGGCGGCGATCCAGATCCATCGGCTCCCATTCGCGCTGTCCCCAGATAAACACCGGCAGCGGATAGTTCAGGATCAATTCCCAGAAGTCGGCTGGCGGTTGGCGTTGATCGTCCAGAACGCGATCCCAGTGCAGAAACAACAGCGCGGCATTCGCCAAATAGCCTTCACGAATTGCCAAACTCTGCATCAGGGGAGCAGACAGCGGATCGCTAGCGAGGTGTTCCAGATCAACCGCGAGCAGCGGAAGGTGATGCAGCGCGCACAAAGCAGCAGCAGTTTCGAGCTGTCCGGTGTCCTTGAGTCCATGCAAATAAACGATTGGCAGTTCGGTCAGCGCCGTAACCATCGCATCCAATTGGGCATCCGGCAGCGGCGACTCAGCGGTGCGCTCGATCAACTTGATCGCACCACGCAGTCGTTCATCGACGACGCTGCTGCCCAACAAATGCTCGACAATCCGCTGATCAACCTTCAATGGCTGCGCGAGTCGGGTAGAATTCGGGCGGTTGGGGTCGGCGCTAAAGGCGATCACCTGCTGTTTGCGCAGCGGCGCTTGTGCCGACAGGCGTTCCCAGACCGCAAAGCGACCCGCGACGTTCGCACCGATCAGGTTGGCAACCAAATTGAGCGTGGGATAGCGCAGCGACACATCGTCTTGCAGGTAGGCATACAGGCGCTCGTAACTGCGATCCAGTTCCGGCGCAAGGGCGATCAGCAAAATCGAGACATCGAGGGGCGTGAGGTCAAAGACACTGGCAAGCTGTCCGAGCGGCGAGTCCGCTAAGCGGTTCAGCGGGAACAGATCAAACGCGGCGGCTTCGGATTCGGCAAGCGGGGACTGTGCCAAATAAGCGTCAATCTCCTCGCGCGTGACAATCAAACCCCGCAGGGCGTCGCTCGGGTCTTGCCCAACTGCATCAGCCCGCTGGACAGCCTCATTGACCCGTTGTTGAATTGGATACAGCGCCGCTTGCAACAGCGACAGTGGGTTTGAAAGTTCCAAGAAAAACGCCAATTCCGCTGTATGATGGACAATAAGGTGGCGCGGCGCACTGATCCAAAAACCAGACTATCCAAACCGAACGCTTTATGAACTGTCGATTTATCTTGATAGTCGAGCATACCATGAAATTTCCGTTCCTACAATTTGAATAAACCTATATACTGGTTCTCATCTGTAGGAATAATCCGAGTCGCGTATATGGGACAGCCTGCCGCCAAAATGGGCGATAAAGTCGTCGCCTTAGACACCCACATTTATCTGATCCCCTCGCCGGCGGGACCCATCCCGACCCCGCTGCCGTCGCCGTTTAGTGGTGTCCTGCAACTTGGTTTAAGTACGAACGTGATGATCGAAGGCAAGCCCGCCGCCACGGTGGACAGTATCGCGGTCAACCTACCGCCGCACATCCTGCAAGGCGGGCCCTTTCAGAAACCACCCGCAAATCAGGGGAAAATCATCATCGGCAGCGGCACGGTGAAGATCAACGGCAAAATGGCTGCCCGCATGGGTGACACCGCCATGACCTGCAACGATCCGACTGATCTGCCCATCGGCAAGGTGGTGCTGGCGGGTCCGTGCAAGGTGCTGATCGGCGGCTAGCAGGACGGATTACACGCGCCGCGCGGCGTAAAGCTGTTCTGTCGCTTTTAACGCTGAAACGCGCGTTTGCGGGGGAATTAAACGCATCAGGTACAGGCGCATGTCCGAAATGGTCACGGGCTGCACATACTGAATGAGGCTCGTGCCGATTTGCCCCAACGGCAAATTGGTGGACGCGCGCAACGTGTGCAATTCGCCTTCCCACCCCAGCATGATCGGCACGGGATAACTGCCGACCAGCATCTGCTGTGCCTCGGTCAGCGCGCGCACGGTCTCCACCAGCAGCCGAATTTCAACCAATGGACGGCTCGTGGCAGGTTGATCATTTGCCCGGTACAGGCGCAGTGTATGGTGTGTGTTGAGCGCGACCGGACTGCCCAACACCTCCAGATCATCCAATACAACCCGCGTTTGTCCCAGTTTGACCAGCGACCACCCTTGCGCATACGCATCAAACACGAGTTGGACGCTTTGCCGCGAAATAAAATCGAGCGACCGATCTGGCACAACACCGCGCAAATCCACATCGACAAGCAGCTGCTGTTTCTCGTCCGATTTGCCGATCACCAGCGTCTGCTTGCCGTTCGCGCTGATTTCCTTCGCGCCGATAGTGAGGCGTAAGGCTTTATCTCCCGGACGCAGCGGCGCGAACGACTCGGCACGCAGCGCTTGGGTGAAAATCACCAGCCGATCCCCCGCCTGAAAATCGACATCTTGTAAGCACTGCTGCGGCTCAACCGAGCGCGCCAGTTCCAGCGTCCCGGCGGTGGCGCGCGTGTCTTGCTGTGCCAGAAAGTCGGTGACCTGCGCGACCGCTGCATAACTCACCGTCGAAATGAGGGTGCTGGAACTCTCAGCGACCAGCGTGGCAGTAAATTTAACGACGCTCATAGGTCAGTTTTGATGAAATCCGAGATATTCTGCTGCGCATTCGAGTGGAAAACGCTCGTCGTGCCGCCGATCTGGAGTTCGGTCATCGGTTCTAGGCGATAGAAGATATAGCCGTGACGCCGCCGCCCGTTGATGCGCGTACTGAGGCTGCCTTTACGATTACTGTAATACCAGCGATTGCGCCGCCACATCATGACACCATGCTGGCGCGAGATATTGGGGTCATCGCCCAGATTGATGTCGTTACCCGTCCCGCGTCCCATCATGACGGTCTTTTTCGTCAGCGCAAAATGCTGTGGGACGCCGCGACGATAGACCGTGATCGACATCAACTGCGGGCTGAGGTCGAAATTATCGGGACGATTGATCAAGCGACGAATGCGCCCTTTGCGCACTGAGCGATAGAGCAAAATATTGAGCGCACCGAAAAATACCGTACCAAGCACGGGCAGACTGTTGAGACGGCTATCAAATTCGGTGCCGATCAGCGCGGGGGTCTGGGCAGTTTGATCAGTCTGGGCAGTTTGATCAGTCTGGGCAATCGGCACCGTCTCGGCAGTCGGCGCGACCACAACCGCCACCGCGCGCGCCACCGTGATCACCAGCGGGTCGCTGCTGGCAAGCAGGGGTTCGTTCGCGGAGGGGTTCGGCGTAAAAGCGTTCACCTGCAAGCGATCTTGCGCGTCCAAGTTTGGAAACCGTGTTTGCATGACGGCTTCGATGTCTTCTACCACCAGCACACCCGCGCCATTCGCATCAAGATCGATGCTGCCGAAAGGCTGCGTCAAGTCCGGCTCAGCCGCCGAGGCGATCTCAAGCTGCACGTCGGACAGTGCGAAAGTCGGGTTCGTGCGCACTTCAAATTCGACCGTTCCGCTCAAGTTGCGACTGACCGCGCCAGCGACGGTCAGCGTCAGCGGCTGCTGCGTGAAAAGGCGAAGCGGCGCGGCGGTCGTCGCCAGTGTCTCATTATCGCTGTTCCACAACTGCACCTCGATTTGATGCTCGCCCGGCGCGATTTGCGCGGCGTCTAACGTGTAGATCGTCGCGGTGGCGTTTTGCACAACTTCGCCATCGACGCGAAAGACCACCCGTGTATCAGCCGATTGCGGCGTCACGACGACGCCAATATCGACCTGACCGCGAATAACCGTTTGCGGGGGCGCGCCCGTAAACGCGACGGTGCGCGTCACGACCGAATACGGGCAGGTAATATCGTCGGTGAGCGCACCCAGCACAGGTACATCCGCACTCAAACTGATCGGCAGCGTGTTATTGGCGGTCGGTGCCGTCCCTTCGACGTTAATGCTGATGTTGATTTCGCTGTCGATCAGCCGGATGAAGTCCTGCAAATAGGCGCGCACCGCCGATTCAATCGACGTGGGCGTCGACGGGAGTTCGTCGTACAGCCACGAATATCCGCGAGTTCCACTGGCGAGCGCCTGTAAGTCGGCAGTATCGAGGCGATCTTCCGATGTGAAGCCAATCGAATAGACCTGTGTCCCTTCGGCACTCGCTTCTGCGACGATCTGCGGCACGGAGGCTTGTATCGTGTTGCGCCGCGCCGAGTCGGTCAACACAAGGACAACCTGACGCATGTCGCTGTCGAACGGGAACAATTGAGCGGCATCCAACACGGCATCATAAAGGCGATTATTGCCCGTGATGACCGTCAAGCCGACCAGATGCTCCTCTAGCAAGCGTGTTTTGTCGGTATAGAAGCGCGTCGGCGGCGAAACCTCGTCGCTAAAGGTGATCAGCGCCAATTCGTCCAACGGCTGAAGGCGCGGGAGTAACTCGCTGCTGATCGCGCTGACGATGTTGTCGATTGGCACCGTGTCGGTCAGGTCGAGGACGAGAACCATCCGCAGCGGTGGACGCTCAATGTCGCTCGACACGATCACATCATCGACGGCAAAGGGCGCTTGCGCCCCGACAATCGATGCGGCAAATGTGAAGGCATTTGGCTCGAACGGCAGCCCATTCTCGTCGTTGAGCGCGGCGTTGATATGCAAAATTGGCTCGTTGGCGTCCAACGTACACTGGTAGGCGTGCAGCGCGGCAAGGTTGTTGGGGTCAGTTTGCGCGGCATAGGCGTAAGCGACCGACTCAGCGCTCATCGCACTGGCGCGGTTTAAGGTCAGCCCAAATAGAGTTAGCCCCAGAATGAACCACATCGCCACAATGACGAGCAGTACCACCACGACGAACAGACAGTTATAGCTGATCAGCGGCGCGGCGGTCTCGGTTTCCTTGCGGCGTTCGAGGCGCAGCGAACGCCAACGGTTGCCGACAAACACGCGCGCCGATTCTTCCGCGCGCCACGTATCCTCCAGAAAGGCTTCGCGCAGCACGTCGACCGCGATCACGCTGACGTTATCATCGCTGCCGCGTTCGTTCGCCAGTTTGACCACTTGTTCCGCCACCTGTGCCGGATGCAAACGGGTGAGCATTTGCGCCATTTCGGCGGGTTGCACACATTTGGCGACGCCATCGGTCACAAGTAAGAAACGGTCACCGGGTTGTAAGGCTAAGGTATGATGATCGGGTTGAATGCTGTCCTCTTTCCCAATGGCGCGCGTCAATACATCATGGATCGGCGCGGGTGTTCCCGACTCGACGGCATAGCGCGTCGGCATTTCCGCCGGGATACGCTTGACATGATCGACCGTGAACTGCTCGAACGCGCCGCTGCGCAACCGATACAAGCGTGAGTCGCCCACATGGGCGATGTGCGCCTCCCAATTTTTGATCACCAACGATGTAAGTGTCGAACCCGTCGGCAGCAGCGCCGTTTGCCCGAAATGGCGCACTTCCGAATTGATGTATTGATAGCCCGTCGCGTAAATATCGTGCCATGATAAGTCATAGGCAATGTTTTTGGCGAACACCGCCAGCAAATATTGCACGGCAAACGCGCTGATCATATCGCCGTCTTGCCCGCTGCCAACTCCATCAGCCACCGCAAACAGATAGCCTTTGGGGTGTTGATAGATGCCGATGGCATCCTCGTTCCGGTCGCGCACCATGCCGTTACTCGTCGCCCAACCCGCCTCGACCCGTGTGGCAATTGGGGACGTATCCCAAGCGTATAACTCGTACAAATAGCGTTCGCCCCCGACAGCAATCGTGTCGCCGTTGCTCAAGTAGACTGCCCCCGTCGCCGCGATTTCGTTGACCGTGAAGGGCGTACCATCGGGCAAACAGGTTAGGCGGATGGGACTGAGGCTTTCGGACGGATCAACCAGCGTGAATTGCAGCGTGAGCGGACGCCCAGTCGGCGGCGTGATCGTCATATCTGCCAGCTTGCGCCCGATCACCGTGCCGATGTGCAAAACGACGCGCTTGTTGCTGGCAAGCTGGATCAAATGGATTTGCGAAAAGTGCGCCCGTTCACTGATGCGTTGGCGTTTGCGCGCCGCCCGCTGTGGGCGCACGCTGTCGAGCCATTCGCGCACTGCCGCCCCTTGTTTAGCAGGCAGGCGAATGCCGAGGCGCTGAAATGGGCTGGTGACTCGGCGCGCCGAACTGCTGATACCGCGCATTCGCTGGGTAAGCGACGTGAGCGGGGTCAACAAGCGGCGTAAGACATTGCCGAACCATCGAAATGGTGAGACGAACGGAAATCGAAATGGGTGCATCGCAGCGACTTTGATTGCCTCGACCTTCTAATTCAGAGTATAATCTGTGAGAAGTCTCAATAGCAAAGTGTCGTTTTATGGTTCAGCTTGAGCAAGTGCTGCCACTTGTTCCCGTCTCGTTAGCCATCGTTGCGCTGCTTCAACTGCTCTATCTGTTATGGCTGAGTCTGAGCGTGGCACGTCCCGAATCATCCCGGCGACCCACATCGCCGCAAATGCCCACCATGCCGCAGGGCGGCGTCTATCCCAAAGGAACACCCCAACGTCCGCTGGTGCTGACGGGCAAAATTGCCGTGTTGAGCGGGTTGGCGGATACAGGCGAGATCACGCTGCCGGGTAACACATTCGTGATCGGACGCTTCGCCCACCCCGAAAGCAATATCATGATCGCGCTGGACGAAAAAAGTATTTCGCGGCGTCATGCCCAGTTCACTGGCGATGATGTGCTGAAGACGTACTCGCTGACCGACCTCAACAGCACCTACGGCACAGCGTTGCGACGGGACAACAAATTCGAGCCGATCCAGCCCGGTCAAGTCGTGCGCCTGTATAATCAGGATATCGTGCAGTTCGGCAACAGCATCACCGTGCGCTTTACGCTGCCGGGCGATACGCGCGCGGATGCCACGCAATTGTGATGACCGAGTCTGAACTGAAGCCAACGCCCCTCCATTCGATGTTGCAAACGAAACTCGGCAGCGGTTCGGTTGGCGAGGTGTGGCGCGCTTTAGCCGAACGTGGCGACGTGGCGATCAAGTTCATCAACCAGCCCGATGACCCGCAGCAGCGCAAAAGCCTCGAAACGGAGATGAACGCCCTTCGACAGCTTGATCATCCGGCGATCCCGACGCTCTACGATTTCGATCTCGACGGTGAACGCCCGTATATCAGCATGGAATATGTCGCAGGCGAACCGTTCCACCACTTGATCGCCAGCGGCGCGATCTGGCAGATCGGCTTAGAACGACGGTTGGCAATCCTTGCGCAGATCGCAGATGCCGCCGCCCACCTGCACGCGCACGGCTTGATCCACCGCGATATCAAACCCGCGAACCTGATTGGCACCGATGCTCCACACCTGATCGATTACGGGATCGCGGCGGATATCGGAATGCCAGCCGCACCCGCCGGGACGCCCTTCTATATGTTCCCCGACGATCAGCCGCCCGACATCGTGCATGATGCTTTCGGCTTCGCGCTGACCGCTTATGAACTGCTGTTCGGCGTCCACGCGATCTTTACGGTGCAAGACGGCGGACGCGCGCGCGCGGATATTCAAGCATTGGCACAACAGCGGCTGCGCGACGGCGCATGGCGGCTGCCGTCGCGGCTGCCCGCGCATGAAGTCCCCTATGATTTACGCGGCGTCGATTTAGCGCGGCTCGATGGGGTGTTCGCCAGCGCGTTAGATTGGCGCGCGGCACAACCGATCACGCCCGCCGCGCTGATCGCTGATCTACAAGCGGTTGTGCTGACGCCGGAGAATCAACCATTTCTCGATGCGATGCCAGCATGGATCGCGTCGCTGGCGCGCGAGAGCGCCAATGAGGGCGCGTCCGATGGCGCGACTGTCCATCCGCCCGAACCCGCCCGCGCCGATCTGCGCTTCAACCGACTGCTGATCGCCGCCTTGATCGTCAACGGCGTGGCAATCGTGATCATCGTCATTTTGCAGACTGTGTTGTGACCGTCAGCCGATTAGTAGAGAGAATACCCCATGTCTACGGGAGAGATTTACGCCAAACTGCATCAACTGCGCGAAGCCGCCGGAATCATCCGCCGCAGCACGGATCAGATCAACCGCTCGATTGAAGCGATTGACAGCGAAGTCCGCACCCTCAGCTCTGACCGTTTTATGAGCGTCGGCGCAGAAGTCTTTCGCGCGGAATATGCCCGTCTCACCCCGCGCCTGCAAGAGACGTTTGAGCTGCTGGGCGCGTTCCACGACAAATTGATCGCGTCCGCCGACGATATCGAAGTCGCGGCGCGCACACAATTTCAGGGGTAAACCATGAGCGACTTGATCCGCGTTCCCTATACCGAACTTTTGCAGCGTGCGGCGCGCATTCGTCAAGAAACGGAAACCGTCCGCACAGAAATTCAACGACTGCGCGGGACGGTTGACAGCATCCATTGGATCGGCAGACGCGCCGAACGGTTTTTCTCGGTGTGGGGCGAAACCGTCACCGAAATGGAATCATGGGTCGCCATTCTGGAAGGCTTCGCCAGCGAACTTGAACAGCAAGCGCGGCGGATGCAAGTCGTTGACGAGTCATTTTAGGGCGCGCCATGCACGCTGATGTTCCGGTCGTCAATTTCAACCGTCCCCCGCGCACGCCGACACCGCAGCTCCCGGACTTGCAAGTTGACATTCCCCCGCCGCCGCAAACGCCGCCGCCGCCGGAACAAAGCCTGTTGATCATTCTGCTGCCAACCATTGGCATCGGGCTGATCACCGCCTTCTATTTCTTGCGTTCCATCGACAGCGGGTCGGGCGTGCTATCGGCGCTGCCACTGTTGGCGCTGCTGGTGTTGACTGTCGGCAGTACGCTGTGGGCGCAAAGCCGACGTCGGCGCGAGTATCGCGTGCGCCAAGCCGAAGCACACATCGGCTACCGACGGCTGTTAGGGCGCAAACAAGCGCGTCTGCAAGCCGCCAATGACGCCTATCGGGCGATTCTGGAGAGCGATTTCCCCGCCCCCGCCGCGATTTCGACCATCGTCATGACGCGCGCCGATCCTTTGTGGCAGCGCCGCCCCATCGATCCCGATTTCCTGATGCTGCGCATCGGCATGGGCAGAATCGCATCGCCCGTGACGATCAACCTGCCCGATCCCGACGCGGTGTCGGCACAGTTCGATTTCGCCTTCCTGCACGACTCCCACTTTCTGGAAGCCGCCCCCGTGATCACGTCGCTCAAGGCGCGTTGGGCGCTCGGGGTGGCGGGGACGCGGGCGGCGCGCTTGAACTGGTCGCGCGCGGCGATCCAGCACCTCGCGGCGCTGCACGCACCGCAAGAACTCCATATCCATCTGCTCGCCCGTCAAACGGCGTATGAGGAGTGGCGCTGGCTGGAATGGCTGCCGCATACCAGCCAGAGTCATCGCGGCGGATCAGCCGACTTGATGGCATTTGACGATGAAAACATCCGCAATCTGCTGACCAATTTCAACCAGTTCATCGAAGAACGGCGCGACAAAAACATCCAACTGCCCCATCTGTTGATTCTGATGGACGACGAACACAGCCCCGAATGTGACGCGCTCACCGCGTTAATTTTGCGCGAAGGGGCGCGCGTCGGCGCGTCGCTGATCACCCTCGGCGCGAACCTCAACACATTGTCGGGCGATTGCAACGCGGTGATCGAACTGCTGCCCGATCATCAATTTCGCTATTTCGAGACGGGCGCGGACAGACACGAGATCACGGGCATGGTGGACGGTCTGGCGCTGCCGGATGCCGAACAAAGCGCGCGCGCCCAAGCGTCATTGGTGGCGCAAGAAAATGTCAGCAGTGGGCGCATCCCGCGCCATGTCGATTTCCTTGATCTGTACGGTGTGCGTCAGGTCGAGGGGTTATACGCGCAGATCAACGCACAGTGGGGACAGGTCAGCCACGGTGGGGTGCTTCCGCACGCCGTTCCCATCGGGCGCGATAGTTCCACGCGCATCATCGAGCTTGATCTCGCGGAAAACCGTCATGGGCCACACGGCATCATCGCGGGGACGACGGGCGCGGGCAAAAGTGAGTTTTTGCAAACGTTGATCTGTTCGCTGGTGCTGAAGCACGATCCGCGCTTGCTCAATCTGCTGCTGATCGATTTCAAAGGCGGCAGTACCTTCAACGTGTTTGTCCGACTGCCGCACACCGTCGGCATGATCACCAATCTTGACGGGCTGTTGATCGAGCGCGCGTTGGAGGCGCTCAAGTCGGAAATGCGCGTGCGCCAAGAATTTCTGAAGCGGATGAAAGTCCGTGACATCGCTCAGTATCATCGCTTCTTCACGCATACGCCCGCTCATATGACCGATGCGCTGTATCATCCGCTGCCGCATTTGTTCATCATCGTGGACGAGTTCGCGCAGTTGGCGAAGGAGATGCCGGAATTTTTGCGCGAACTGGTGCGCATCGCGCAGGTTGGGCGCAGTTTGGGGCTGCATCTGATTCTCGGCACGCAAACGACTGAAGTTGTCACCGAGGAGATGAACGCGAACTTGCAGTTCAAAGTCTGTTTTCGCGTCCAGCATATCGAAGCCAGCCGCGCGATTTTACGCAGCCCTGACGCCGCCTATCTGCCGATTGGTTGGGCGGGGCGCGCTTATTTTCAAGTTGGCGAACGCGGCGTGTTCAAGCAGTTTCAGACCGCCTACGCGGGCGGCGAGATCATCGATCAGGCGCGCGATTCGTTCGTCAATGACGAGCCGCCGCTGCTCGAAGTGCTGACCGACAGCGGCGCGGTCATCGATTTGCTGGCGCAAACGCGCGTCGCTGTGCCGTCCGCGCCGCCGAGCATCCTGACCGATGAACCGTACTCGACGGCGCGCGCCGTCGTCGATGTCGTGATCGATTACGCGCAGAGTCATCAGGTGCCGTTCATGCCGCCGCTGCTGCTGCTGCCGCTTGAAGAACGCAGCACCCTGCGCGTGATCTTCCGCCAAGCGGGGATCAGCGGGTGGAACGGACGCGCGTGGCAAGCGAACGCTGTCCTCGGCGCGCCGATTGGCTTGGTCGATAACATCTACGAGCGTTCGCAAACGCCGCTCTGGATATACCTGAAAGCCGCTGGTCAAGACCAGCTCAAAGACGGGCATGTTTTGATCACGGGCGCGTCGGGCAGCGGCAAAACCATGCTCGTGCGGACTTTAGCCGTCAGCCTTGCCTGTTTGCACGCGCCCGACGCGCTGCATCTCTATATCATCAGCTTCATGAGCGGCGCGCTCAACGATTTGGGCGCGCTGCCCCATGCCGAGCAGGTGATTCACGGCATGGAAACCGAACGGGTGCGCCGTCTGCTGCGCCGCTTGATCCAAACGCTGAATGAGCGCCAGTCGGGACGCGCGGAGAATGTTCCCGCTGTCGTCGTGTTGATCGACCAGTACGAACCGTTCCGCGACGCTTATTACGGACATTTCGCCGCCGATTTTGACCGTCTCGTCAACGAGGGTCACGCGGCGGGCATCTACCTCGTGCTGACCGCCAGCAGCATTAGCGCCGTGCCGGAACGTTTACGCTCACTCATCCAACAGCGGATCGCACTGCAACAAAATACGCCGTCCGACTATGCGGCGACGGTTGGCGCGCTGCCCATGCAAATCGACGGCGCGCTGCCCAAAGGACGCGGTTTCATCCACAGCACTCCGCCGCTGATGTGTCAAATTTGCCTGCCATGCGAGTACCCGACCGATGATCTTCCCGCCGCGCTCGACGCCATGCGCGACCTGATCGGCGAAATGCGCGCCGCGTATGTCAAGGCGACCGGGCAGGAACAAAGCCCGATCCCGATTCAACGCTTGCCCGCGCTGATCCCGTTCGATTCGCTGCCGTCGTTGGAACAAGCTGGACACATCGTCACGGCGTTGGGCTGGTGCGACGACGACGCCCTCAGCGCCTTCGCGCTCGACTGGCGCGAACATGGACCGCACTTCGTGGCAATTGGTCCGCCGCGCTCGGGCAAAACCAATTTGCTGCGTGCGGCGGTCATCAGCGCGGCGCGCGAACATCCACCGGATCGACTGCGCTTCCTCTTCATCGACTTCACGCAGCGCAATTTGAGCGCGCTTGCCGCGTTGAAGCACACAGCGGCGGTCATCACCACGCCGGCAGCACTCGAAAACGCGCTGCGCGCCCTCGAAGCCGACGCCCGGCGCGCGCCGCTGGCGAACGACCCCACCACCGTGATCGTGATCGACGATTACGACTTTTTCAGCGATGCCATGAGCAGTTACAGCGTACTGCTGCGCCAATTCCGCGATTTCGTCAAGCTGCGCAGTGGATCGGCGCTGCATGTCTGGGCGGCAGGCTATTTTGAACATGCCGGCGACCCGCTGATCAAGTATTTGCTGCTGCGGCGCTGCGGCTTCGGTTTGATCGTGCGCGAAAGTCTGCAAGCGATTCATCTGCGCATCACGCAGTTACCCGCCGACGCCATGCCCGAAGGACGCGCGTTTTTCGTCCGCCATAACAGCGTGATCGTCGTCCAAACCGCGCTCGTGACCGAGCCAGAAACGCTGGTCAACGCGATCAATGCGCGCTGGATCGACCACCCACAGGCGGCGCTCGATCTGCCGCTTGTGCCGGACGCCGCAGACACTCGCTCGCGTCCAACGGGTGATCTGGAGATTGATACGGCGGGTTTAATCGAGGATTTGCTCGGAAGGGCGGATGATGAGCGGACAGCCTAAGCTGATTCAAGTCAATATCGCCCTGTTCAGCGGGGCGTATGCCGAAGCGCGCCGCCTGTTGGCAGACGTTCACACGCATGAGGGTGTCGCGCCGGAACAGGTGCCAATGGTCTTGTGGTTGGATGCCCAGACGCAAGACGACCCCGCCGAACGGCTGCACCGTTTGCGCGGTCTGCTCGCTCAAGTGCCGTCGGAGAATCGCTATGCACAGATGGCGCGGCACATCCTCAACGATGAGGACGAGTACGAATCGCAGTTACGCGCTGCAAAATCGAACGGCGTGCTGCCCAAGCTCAACGTGTGGCAGTGGATCGGACTGACTGCCGCATTGATGCTCGGCGCGCTGCTGCTGATCACCCAGAGCGCGCCGCAAGCCAGCATCACGCCGACGCCGACGCTGTTGTCGAGCGCAACGATTGTCCCCACCCGCGCGCTCCCGGATATGAGCCGCGCGCTCGATCCCGCCGCGCATACCGCACGTTACCCACAAGGCATCCTCCAGATCGCGCGCGTGGAGGATGCGTCTCAGCGCGTGATCGACGCGGGTACGGGCGCGACCATCAATCCGGTCAATGGCGCGCGCTTCTTCGCGCTGCAAATCGCGTTTGAATGTCGCAGTGGCGTCTGCGATCAACCGCCAGAAGCGGCGCTGGCGCTGCAAATTGACGACGATACGCTGATCGCGCCGCGCACGGATGTGCTGATCATCGGAGAAAGCGCGCTCACGCCCGTCGCGCTCGGACGCAGCACAATCGGCTGGATCGTGTTTGAAATCCCGCTGATCAGCGACGCCACCGCTTTGATCATCACGGCGCGCACCACGCCCGCCGCTGACCCGATCTCGATTAGCTTGGGGGATGCGTTGTGAACGATCAGCTTGAAGTCCAACTGACCAGCTTGCGCGCCGCCGGAGAACAGATGCTGCAAGCGACGCTGCGCATCGGTGACTCGGTTGCCGCGATGCGCGCCGTGTTCGGCGAATTGACCGCGTTAGGCTATGAAGCCCTGCCGGGAGCGACCACCGACCACATCACCATTCAGCCGCAGATCGAACACTCGTTGGACAGCTTGCAGCACCTCAAAAATCAGCTTGTGCAAACGGTCAGCGCGGTGGAAGGCGCGATGGTCGCCCACTTCCCGCCGCTGGGCGCGCTGCTCAATCCCTCGCCGCTGACACTCGCGCTCCGTCGGGGGCGAACTGTGCCGGATGTCGTCGTGCTAACGCCCACATTCGACCCGAACCGCTATGTGTCGAGCGCCAATCGCGCGCTCTATCAACAGTGGGCGCAGAACCGCGACGCGCTGACGGGTCAACAGGCGCAGTTGCAAATCCTTACGGCGACGCGCGCTGACCTCACGGCGGACTTACGCGCGCTCCGTAACCGGACGGAAGACAGGCAAACGCCAGAAATTGCTCACATGCAGGCGCAAATACAACGGATCGACGCCGACATTGCTCACGCGCACGCCGATATCGAACGGTTGCAGGGGCAGAATGAGATGCTGACAACGCGCCTTGAACGGGTCGCGCCGGGAACAGGGGCGAACTTAGGCGAAATCCGCGCGCTGGAGACGGGCGAAAGTGCCGATGCGTTGAAGCAGTATACCGAAGGCTGTGTCAACTATGTGGTGCGCCGCATTCACATTCCCGCAGTCCTCGCCCACGATGCCCACCTGTGGAACGAGATCGCCGCGCAAAATCCACAGTACGGCATCACGCAGGGGCAAACGCCGCTGCCGGGCGCGGTGCTGGTCATGGAACGCGAACACAGCTATGCGGATGATCTTTACGGGCATGTGATGGTCGTGGAACGGCTCGATGGGGCGGAGGTGTGGGTGACGGATAATCTTCACGCCGAACCGATTAAACTGTCCGACGTGACAACCGAAACCAGCGGCGCGAATATCAGCTATCTGTATTTGCCGTGGCACACGACGGGTTAAACGCGGCGAGCGATCACGCGGTTGGGGCAATGCGGGCTGCCAGCACAAAGCCAACCGCGCTGACGACCGCCACCAGCAGCACCCGCCCAATCCCAAGCGTGTCATACACCTGAGCGTACCAGTCGGACGAATTCTCGAACGTGACGCCCTTGTTCAATACCAGCGGCACAATCACAATCGGCATCATGAAGACGACAACCCCCAACAAGATGGCGGGCAGCCATGCGATGGCTGCCCGCACTTGGACTTGCTTGGCGGGGGAGGGATTGCCCAACAGCGACACGTAAAACACCACCGGCAGCAGGATCATCAAGAGGAGAAAGATCGTCGCCGCCAGCGTGGCGTTGTCCGCGAGGGAGCTTGTCAACAAACTCCCCCCAAACCCGGCGATCAACCCAACGATTGTTCCGGCGATGATGCCAACCCGCGCGCCCGCGCGCAGCACGAACCAGACCCAGCGCGTCACTGACCCGACCCTTCCCGTTCCGCGAGTGTGACGATGCCCTTCTGGGATTTAACGGCGTCCTCGTTGATGTTCGCAAACGTCTGGGTGTTCTGCTGTTCGGTGGTCACGACGTCCGCCACACCGCTCTTTTCTTCGCTCATCGCGGCAGCAACCGATGCCGGATCCGTGCCGGACTTGTCCAACCAACTGGCAAAACGCATGACGCCCTTCATAATCCAGTTGAACAGGCGGCGCGTACCGCTCTTGATGCCGCGGATCCGCTTGGCGAACCATGTGCCGATTTGGCTGAGAAGACTCGGTTTCTTTACCCCCGAGATCTTCAACTCACCGATCTTCGCCAGACCGTCATTGATTTTGCTCTCTTGGCTGTCGGCTTCACTGTCATTCTTGACGACAACGAGGTCTTCGAGCTTCGAATCGACGGCTTTACCCTTCTCTTGGCTGTCGGCAAGATTGGTTTTGATGCCTTTCACGTCGTCAGCAACTTTGATCGCGCCGCCGGAATTGTCGGCAATGATATTGGAGGCGTCGGTTGCCCGTTTGCTGTCTTTCTGTTGTTCGACCTGAAGCACGGGCGTTTTGCTCGCCACAAAGTTGATCTGGTCAAGCGCCTGCTTCGCGTCTGGGCTGCTGACCGTAACTTGCGGTTGGGGGGTGGTTACAGCAGCTTTATTTTTATCAGCGAAGAGACCTTTGTAGGCAGCCTTGATCACCAGCTTGTCTTTGAAGAAACCGCCCTCTTCGGCTTCCCCTTTTTTGTTCACGCCTTTTTTGCCGCCAAAGAACCCGTGTTCCTTGCCCGCTTTCCCGGCTTCTTTAAACGACTCTTTGCCCGTATTGGTGAACGCGCTCGTCACCAACCCCTGCGTTCCGGCGTTGATCCCTGCGCCGACGCCTTTTGCCGCCCCTTCGGTGAAGCCCAGTTCCTTCGCCGACACGCCGCCGACGGTCGCGGTCACGCCGCCAGCGCCGAGTGCCGCAAACACAGTGGTGAAGAGCGCGCCAATCCCATCCCACAGGTCATTGGCAATCTGCGCTTTCGTATGCGCGCGCTCCTTCTTGCCGTCGGCACCTTTTTCGATGTGATTGAAATAGCGATAGGTGTTGAGCGCCGCCGTGGTGAATTTGAGCGCCACCACCACGCCGCCAATGATCGCGGTGATGATCGCAATGGCGACAAAGACGGGCGTCAGCGCGCCATGCGTTGCACCCGCGACGATTGCTGTGATCAAGCTGGCAAAACCGCACCAGATCAAGAGTTCTTTCAAGATTTCTGATGTCACTGTCATGAAGCGCATGGCGTCGCCGAGCTTGCCCGTGCCATAGCGCAGCTTGTCGTCTGGTTTCTTTTCCCACGTTCCTACATCGTCGCCCATTGCCTCGCCGATGTTCTTCTGGATGAGGGGCCAACGCCAGACCAGTGACAGGGGACCCAGAATGGTCGTAAAAACACCCTGCACAATCTTGGACGAGGCGATGCCAGCGGAGCGCATGTGGCTGTATTTTTCTTCCATATCGGTGCCGTCGCGCTGAAGGACGCGCCGCTGCGCTTGCGTTGGCTTCTGGTTGATCGGCTGGAGGACTTGCGCCGGATTCGCGCCCATTGACGCCACGAAGCCGCTCACGTTGTCGGCGTCGCGCCGTTCCGCTGCCGATGCCTCGCTGCTGGTGTGGTCATTCAGATTGCCAGCACTGCGCCCCTGCTCAATATACGCCAGTTCCCGCGCGATCAGCGCGTTGCCTTGTGCCGTGCCGGGATTATAGGCTCCGCTGCGGAAGTAAATATCTTGCCCAATCGTGGTCGCATCGGCATTGGCAGTCCGGGCGATTTGGTTGGCGGTGGCGTCGGTATGGACTTGCACACCAGACAGGTCAGAGCCAAACGCTTTGCCAAGCGCGCCCTCCAGTTGATCGGGCAGCCCTTGTCCACGTTTTGCGGGGCTGCGATCCTTCATGATGCGCATTACCGCGCGGTTGCCCACCTGTCGTTGCAGCGCCAAAACGTCGGGCGGCGTCATCAGGTTGACATCAAGTGTGGCGGACTGGGTTGGCACAACCGACGGGGTACGGGTCGATTGGGTCGCAGATTTGTGTTTCTGGGTTTCTTGCCGTTTTGGTGCTGCCCGTTCCTGCGGCATCGTCAACTCCCATATGGAATATCAGGGCATCTGGTGAGTCACCCTAGCATCGTCGTGTCAACCGCCGTGCGCTTGTGTCTTTGGATAGGTCAAGCACGCGGGTATTTTCGATGCAAAAGACCGAATGTTTATATTCTATGCGATTATGGCGAAATAACAAACCAACGAAACGCCGTGAATTTCGTGGACACGCTTGCCGCTGGAACGCCTTGGTAGTCCGTCAAGAAAGTACATTAAAGCAGCCTCACCCCCCGACCCTCTTCATGTGGAGCGGGGGTCGGGGGTGAGGTCTGTATTTGACTTTGTTTTCGGAATTCCGTTCCATTGAGTGGGCATCCACCAGCGATACCGCATCCGTTCAACGCTGTGGACGCAGCATCCCCGCGTAAACGCCGGGCGATGAGTCCGGTATCACCTGCGCGCCAGCGACCCGCTCATAAAATTCGACGGGACCGACGCCGCCGATGATCGCATAGCCATAGCCGACCTGGTGCATCGCGTGGAGACAAGCGAGCAGCAGCGCCGCGCCAACCCCGCGCCCGCGCATCGCTTCGTCAACGCCCGTCGGACCGAAGAAACCGAGCGCGGTGCTGTCGTAACAGCCAAAACCGACCAGCTTTTCTTCAAAGATCGCCACATGAATGCTGGTCGGTTGGCGGCTGAACGCGACTTCGCATTCGCTGACCCAAAATGGGCTAAAATGTTCGCCTACCCAATCTAAAACGACGTGTTTTTCGGGCGCAATCGCCCGGCGAATGGCGATGTTTTGCGCCGTCGTTGCGGCGATGATGGGTTCAAGCGGCGGCAGCCGATAGAGTTTGACCAACATGTCCGTCATAAAATACCTTTCTGTGTCATGCGTCCTCATAAAGCAAAAATGAGCGCCGCTGTTCGCGCCACGCGCTGGCGGCACCATCCCACGCCACGATCAAGGGGTCGAGCGGGATATTGGCATCGATCTGAGCGCGGAGGTGGCGGCTCCCCGCCAGCAGATCGAACATCGGCAGTTGACTCACTGGAGGCAGCCAACCGAAATGTTCGGGATACAGGTGGCGCACCGCCCGAATCACCGCGATCCATGCCAACAGCGGGCGATAATCCGCGCCCGTGCTATGCGCTTGGACGCCGCTACAGACTTCGCCCGCGTACTTGCTGGCGCTCGGCGTAAAAATGTGGGGGCGAAAGCGCACACCGGACAGATGCAGCGCGTTCAGATGATCCGCCAGCGCGGACGCATCGATGAATGGCGCGCCGCAAATCTCGAACGGGAGCGCGGTGCCACGTCCTTCGGAAAGGTTCGTCCCTTCAAGCAAGCACGCACCGGAATAATGACGGACGCTGCTGAGATGCGGCATCGCGGGCGACGTCGGCACAAACGGCAGCCCGGTTTGTTCCCACGTCATGCCCCGCTGATAGTTTGCGCACGGGATGATGTGCAGCGACGCGGGCGTCGGATTCCACAACCTATTCACCATCTGCATCAATTCACCGAGCGTCATGCCGTGCTGAACAGGGATCGGCTGTGCGCCGACGATGGACAGCGTGTCGGGGCTGACGGGCGTCCCGTCAACCGCAGCGCCTAGCGGATTGGGGCGGTCGAGGATTACGACTTCGACCCCTGCCGCGCCCGCCGCTTCCAGCGCGTAACTGATCGTCCAAGCATAGGTGTAATAACGCACGCCGATATCCTGAATGTCACAAACCAGCGTATCCAAGCCCGCGAACATGGCGGGTGTTGGGCGCAGCGTTTCGCCATAGAGACTGTAAATTGGCAAGCCAGTACGCGCGTCAAGGCTCGATGCGACATGAACGCCATCGGCAGCGACGGCGGCAAAGCCATGTTCAGGACTGAAAAGGGCTTTCAAGTCCACGTTGGGCGCGCTGCGGAACAGATCGTAAGCACTAGCGAGGTCACGAGTGACCGCGCTCGGATTGGTTAACAGCCCGACGCGCCGCCCTTTTAAGCGGTCAAACCCAGCTTGATATAAGACTTCTAAGCCGCTCAAGACTGCCATGCGATTTTTCCTTTGCGGCTCGAATTAGCGGTCGCGGTTGTGCTTCAACACAGCTTGAAATTTGTACCGCGCGCCGCAGTACGCGGATTTCACGTATTCGACGGGCTGCCCACTGGTGTTGTAGGTCAGGCGCGTCATTTCGAGGATCGGATCGCCGGGCGCGATCTCCAAGAGACGCGGTTCGTCGCCATGCGCGCGGCGCGCCTCGATGGATTGTTCGGCACGGATGAGCTGAATACCGTAATCTCTGAGCAAGACATCGTACAGCGACTCGCGCGTGAAATCGTGCTTGTCGAGGATGCCGGGACAGCACGCAGCGATGACTTGCGCGCGCTCAATCGCCATCGGCACATCGTCCGCCAAGCGCAGGCGCACGAGGCTGAGGACGGTATCGCCCGGCGCGATCCGCAGCACACGCGCATCGGCTTCGGATGTGGGCTGCATCCCGATATGGAGGATACGGCTGGAAGGGCGCGTCCCGCGCCGCGTCATTTCTTCCGTGAAACTGGTCAGCGTTTCGAGTTGAAGATCGAATTTGCGCTCACTGACATACGTCCCTTTGCCGATGTGGACGGAGAGGTAGCCCGCCTGTACCAGATCGGAAATCGCTTTCTTCACCGTCAGCCGATTCACGCCGAGCGTGTCGCTCAGGGCGCGTTCGCTCGGAATACGCTGTCCCGGCAGATACGCGCCGGACTGAATTTGCCGCAACAGGTGGGCTTTAATCTGTTCGTACAACGGCGTTGAGGCGCTGGCGTCGATCATGATCCACGCTGCCTCCAGACGCGCGTGACGAGAACAGCACCGCCCACCAGTACCGCCCCCATCACCGCGCTGCACACGCTCAACACCTGTTCCGCGCTCCCGGCTGGTTGCAGGAAGATCAGGATCAGCCCGCCGATGCCGATAAAGCCGCCGAGGCTGAGAACGCCCCGCAGCGCCTCGTTATCGCGCATGAGTGTCGCCGCTGGCATCGGTGGCGACCAACGTCATCCCTTGTTGCAGCGGCAGACACGCTGTCTGCTGTGCAAAGCCCGGAACGGCTGCCAATGCCGGGATCGCGGCGTCACACAAGCCCGGCACATGGTACGGGCAGCGTGGATGAAAGGCACAGCCGGGCGGAATGTCCGTCAGCTTCGGAATATCGTCGGAACGCAGTGTGAGCATCTGCTTATGGCGCGTCCGTTCGGGGTCGGCTTCTGGCACGGCGGCGAGCAGTGCGCGCGTGTAGGGATGCGCGGGCGCGGCGATAATATCTTGCGTCCGTCCGATTTCGACGATGCGCCCCAGATACATGACGGCGATCCGCCCTTCCCAAGCGAAATATTTTGCCAGCGCCAGATCGTGCGTGATAAATACCATCGTCAGCCCCAAACGCGCGCGCAGTTCGTGCAGCATCTTGAGCAAGCTGATCCGAATGCTGACATCGACCATGCTTACCGCTTCGTCCGCCACGATCAGGCGCGGCTGCACCGTGAGCGCGCGCGCGATGCTGACGCGCTGACGCTGCCCGCCGCTCAGTTGGTGCGGGAACTTGTTCACGATATCGCCC
>Ga0163147_10002300_pt1 | contig 27272 bp, 23 predicted proteins | sample OliLakLV19MP6G1_FD_148597 | JGI IMG/M metagenome (GOLD analysis project Ga0163147, IMG submission 148597) | Freshwater microbial mat bacterial communities from Lake Vanda, McMurdo Dry Valleys, Antarctica- Oligotrophic Lake LV.19.MP6.G1 | ecosystem: Environmental > Aquatic > Freshwater > Lake >...
AGCTGATGAAGCCCTAGATTTTTGGTGCTACCTTTTTATCATGAAAAAGGTAGCAAAGTTGATTTATCGATGATGCATACCCGGAGAAGAATTTTAATTATAAAAAGAGGAATGTCCACTTTTAGGATAATTGATGATATTGAAGTGACAGATGCTCCCCAGAAAATAAATTTGACCCCTTTAAATTCAGTAATGAAAGTGTTTTGCTGCAAATTAGCTTGGCATTATTCCCGCCCGGGAGTGTATGCACCGCGCTATAAGACAAGCCTTCCATTCAGTAAAAATTTAAACTGCGACTGCATGAACTGACGACAGCAACACCCAAAACGTATTTTATAGGCAATGTTGCGCAAGCTTTGGGAAGACACAACACAGAAAAACAATAATAAAACCGCTCAACTTATAACAGCAGTGACCGTTAAACACCATTTATATTCTAACCAAAACTGCTCAAAAACATCTAAAACAATTTATTTTAATGCGTTTTATGAGTTGCTAATATTTTTTTAACCTAACTTTTATTAAAAATTGTAGTGGCAGTAATTTGCATAAATTGTTTCCTGATAAACCGATTTAAAATGGAATTTTAAAAACATCGTATTATCCAATGCCAGCTACTCCTCCGGGTTAAATCACCAATAACAAAACCTATCTGTTTTTAAACCAAAATGTTCCACATAAGTCGTTATCACACGAACAACACTATCTTAGTCTAATCCTTCTTCCAAACCCAAAAACTCAATTTAATGACGGTTTATAATCGCTATAATTTCTATATGTTATAAATGGACCCTTCAATTATAATTATTTGGTTATTTTTATACGATTATTAACATTGGGATTAGAGATAGTGAAATTAGGTTTATCGCCCTCTGATTTTAGCAGTAATTTAAAAATAAACAGAAATAGGTTATTCTTACTTCAGAAATAAAGGCACTTAAATAAAGTTAACAATAACTCATTTTTTAAATTAAACTAAAGCCCGGAATGCGCACTTAAAATTGTGTTGTAATTATATTGATTTGTTTAATAAATATTTTAAACTTTTAATGTCAAAAACTCAAATAATTACCAAATAATCGATACAATTGAAGTTATTTATAACCGGTTAAATGCTGAAATGAATAATGCAGTTGAACTTATTGATAATTAAATAGTGAAAATAGAGACCTTATTAAAAATGATCGAACTTACCACCAACCGATACTACTTGCAATGCATGCATTTGTTTTACCAAGTGGTTAAAGTTTCTTTCTATAATTGTTCTCGCCGAAGAAATCTGCATCTAACTTTGCTATAGCAGGCAATAGAAAACTGTTATCAGAAACCAATTGGCGTCCGTGTAAAATTCAATATTTGTATCTTTGAATAAGCAAAACAACAATCTCCATAAAATGAAAAACTTATTTTACATCACGCTGATTATTTTGCTTTTTGTAAGCTGTAATCAAACCGGCCAACAAACCGACATCGATGATTTAAAAAACGGGCAGGATTCTTCTTCCGAAAAATATGCAGCGCACTGCAAACCCAAAACCTCTGACAAGGATTGGTATTCTTCCGGTACAAAAGCTCCAAAGTTTAAAGGGCTTGATGGAATCAATTTCTCTATCACTACAAAAAACAAGGAAGCGCAAGCGTATTTCAACCAGGGCATTATGCTCGCTTATGCTTTCAATCATGCCGAAGCAGCCCGTTCATTTTTTGAAGCCACAAGAATTGATTCTACCTGTGCCATGTGTTTTTGGGGATATGCTTATGTATTAGGCCCTAATTATAATGCAGGTATGGAGGAAGATAATTTTGAAAGAGCATATAATGCAATTCAAAAAGCAATTACGCTTGCAGACCCTTGCACCGCAAAGGAAAAAGAACTCATTAAGGCATTGTCGTTTCGCTATTCGGAAAAACCACCGGACGACCGCAAACCTCTTGATATTGCCTACAGCAACGCAATGAAAAAAGTGTATGATAAATTTTCTTCTGACCCAGACATAGGTGCAATTTATGCCGAATCGATGATGGACTTACATCCCTGGGATTTGTATGAAAAGGAAACAAAGAAACCAAAACCATGGACACCGGAATTGCTTGCTGTACTGGAACACCTGATAAAAATAAATCCTACACATCCGGGTGCTCATCATTTCTACATTCATGCGGTGGAAGCATCTGCAAATCCTGAAAAGGGATTAGCAAGTGCAAAATTATTGGCAACGCTTGTCCCCGGTGCAGGGCATTTAGTTCACATGCCCTCTCATATTTACATCAATACCGGTGATTATCATCTCGGCACACTTGCAAATTTGGAAGCAGTAAAAGTGGACAGTAATTACATAACTGCTTGTCATGCACAAGGTGCTTATCCGCTGTCCTACTACCCTCACAACTATCATTTTCTATCTGCCACTGCCACACTGGAAGGAAATTCGAAACTTGCCTGGATGGCAGCGAAAAAAGTGCAGATAAATACTGCCGAAGATATTATGACGGAGCCCGGTTGGGGAACACTTCAGCATTATTATACAATACCATATTATGTTGCAATCAAATTTGCAATGTGGGATACAATTTTGTCTATTCCGATGCCCGAGGAGAATTTAATTTATCCCCGTGCCGTTTTACACTATGCAAGAGGAATGGCTTATCTTGGGGAAAAAAATTTATCAAATGCAGAGAAAGAACTTTCTTTGCTTAAAAAACTATCGGAAGATTCTATTCTCAAAACACTTACAATTTGGGATATTAATACATCCTATGAGTTGATGCAGATTGCAATAAAAGTTCTGTCAGCAGAAATCTATCAGCAAAAAAAGCAGTATGCTCAAGCAATTACATTATTATATGAAGCAGTTGCGCTTGAAGACAAATTGAATTACGATGAACCGCCTGACTGGTTTTTCTCTGTCCGTCATCATCTGGGAGCAGTTTTAATTGGTGCAGGAAAATATTCTGAGGCAGAAAAAATTTACCTCGAGGACTTAAAAACATTTCGTGAAAACGGATGGGCATTAATAGGTTTGTATTCTTCTTTGTTGAAGCAGGGTAAAAATGCAGAAGCAGAAAAAGTAAAAATCAGATTTGACAAAGCATGGGAGTTTGCTGATATGAACATATCATCATCATCAAGTTTATAATTATGTTGCTGGAAATCTGGACACCTAAACCATTGACAGAATGTTTGGCTTCGCATAACATATACTGATTAACGGCCGCTTCGCTTTTCGCGGAGTTGCGATTTAATCCTGAGTCGAAAGAAGTTTCGGAAGCTAGGTCTAAAAAAAATATTAATAGGTGATGTTTGCAAACTTTTGATATCATTTATGGCATCAATTATTGCAGGGGGATAATATTTATTTTTTACCATATTGCTTTTTCAATCGAAGAAAAGATTTTAAACCTGATTTTATTTTTTGAAAACGGCTTCGTAGTAAATGCCGGATGACCTGCAGCTTTTAGACAGCAATAATAAAACCCACCTACTTTAATTCTATATGTTACAGAAAGACCGCTATCACCCAGTCAACATTATCCAACACTATTACCTACTCCAAAACTGAAAATACAATTTGATGCCGGTTTGTATTTGCAATTATTCCCTTATAATAAAAAACTTTTATGGTATATAACATATTTATCCTCCGGTGCAAATTTATCGTTATCCGGATTTAATTTTCTTGATAATTATTGCTAAATTATTTGGAGGAAAATTTAGAAATAATAATGCCAACTAAGGCTACCATATAAAATTGTCCAACCATTCCGAAAAACGCAGTCACCAATCTACTCATTTCTGTAATGGGATACATGTCTCCAAAACCTATACTGGTTATGGTTATGAAACTAAAATATACTATCTCATTGTATTTTAGTGTTACAATTTCTGACAGTCCATGAAAGGAATTTGGATGATACAATTCTACCAATAAATAAGCAAAAACGGTTATCATACACAGAAGTAAATATCCACAAAATGAACCTATTACCACATTAAGCCTCACTTCTTTTGACGAAATAATTTGCCGCATTACTTCTGCAAAAATGAAACAGTAATAAATGGTAAAAAAAACAGTGAGTACCTGTTGAAACCAAAAATAATTTCCATAAACCAGAAATAAAAAAGGCATTGAAATTGCGATACTACTTAGTATGTTTCTTAGTAAAATAATCCTTCTCCTTTTCCCATTAAATATTCCGAAACAAGCAACTGATATTATAATCATATTGAAGGGCCAAATATATTTAAGATAAACATTGTTATCCGGAAAAAATATTTTATCAAATATTAATAACAACAAAGCTGCTAACAAAAACTCGTAGCGATAGGTTGAAAGTTTGATATGAAATTTTTCTTTATTCATATTTATTTGAGATTAATAGGGCAAAAATACACTAATATTTTTGTGGTTATAAAATAATTTCTTCTGATAGTTGTGATAGCTGTATCAACACCCGATTTAAGATCCTTAATTTTTGGAGTGGAAGATTGAACAAATTTTGAAATATAAAATACTGACAAAAGCAGAGGTAATTGCTGGTTTTAGTTTTGGCAAATCACTTTACCTCTAATATCTTTGTTCCGGCTTGAAGGCATATTTCCAAGCTGCCGGTAATTTTTACCTGCAACCCTAAGCCCCAAGGTAAGGAGGCGAAATAGTAAAAAAACAAACTAAAAATGTTAATGGCATTAAAAAAGAAAGCAACAGCTTTTTGAAAATAGCCTAAAAGTACTATATTGATTTATAAATCTTTATAAAAAATTTTAGCAATAATTTCTGTATGAAATAAATGCACTCCTTCAATTATAATTATTTTGTTATTTTTATACGCTTTTTAACACTGGAGTGTGTGGTGAGGAGTTAATTTTTCACACTCTGTCAGTTATATAACCTTACTGACAATACCTAAATTTAACAGACATGGCTAAACTAACTTTCTTTTATAGTTTTCTATTCTCAATAGTAACGAATATTTGTTTTGGCCAAATACCAAAAGTATCAAGCGGCACGATCCAACAATATTCAAATTTCCCATCAAAGTTTGTTGCTGGTCGTAATATAGACGTTTGGTTACCTCCTAATTATGATAATAAAACTAAGTATCCGGTTTTATATATGCAAGATGGAAAAGCATTATTTGACTCTTCAATAATGTGGAATAATCAGGAATGGGGAGTGGATGAAACAATGTCATCACTCATAAAACAGCAGAAAATTAAAGAATGTATTGTAGTCGGCATTTGGAATAGTGAAGCAACCAGGCAAGTTGATTATTTTCCTCAAAAGGCATTTGAGCTATTAACCCCCGATCAGCAAGATGCATATTATACAGCACATGTTGGAGATCGACAACTTTTAGTTGGTAAAGTGCAATCTGATAATTATTTGAAGTTTTTAGTGCAAGAATTAAAACCATTTATTGACAGTACTTATAACGTATTTGGGGACACCAAAAATACGTTTGTTGCCGGTTCGAGTTATGGGGGCTTAATTTCGCTCTATGCAATTTGTGAATATCCAAATGTTTTTGGAGGAACGGCTTGTTTATCCACGCATTGGCCTGGTATTTTTGCAATTAAAGACAACCCTATTCCAAATGCTATTATGACTTATTTAAAAGAAAATTTACCTGACCCAAAAAATCATAAAATTTATTTTGATTATGGGAATCAAACTTTAGATACATTGTATAAGCCATTACAAAAAAAGGTAAACAAGATTATGAAATCAAAAGGCTATACTTCAAAAAACTGGACAACAATAGAATTTATAGGTGCTGACCATACCGAAAAGTCTTGGGGTAAGAGATTATATATTCCTTTTACTTTTTTATTGGGCGTAAAGGATTGACAAAAAGGTTGTATACAGCATATAAGTGTACAAATACACAAAACGCATTCTGTATCATTCAATCCACTGAATCCATTCAAAAGTTTGTAAACATTGAAGTGTGAGAAGGAGGAGGTTGTTTTTTCACACCCTGCCCTCATGAGCAAGTTTAATAAAACAAACAGATTGCAACAATTTAACTTTTAAATTGTTGCAAGTATTGAAATGATATAATTGACAGTATATGGTAAACTATTTAATAATTGGTGCTTCTTCAGGAATCGGTAAATTACTAGCCCTCCAATTGGCTAATACCGGTTATCAGGTATTTGGAACATTTAATAAGAATGAAATTATTCCGGAACATCCGTTTATTAAATATTATCATTTAAACGTTTTGGAGGAAAATATTTCACTCGACTTTTTACCGGAAACTTTAGCAGGTGTTATCTATTGCCCTGGCAGCATCAACCTTAGACCATTTGAAAGAATTAAACCAATAGATTTTACAAATGACTATAACTTACAGGTGGTAGGAGCAATAAAAATAATACAAGCTGTTGCCTCAAAATTAAAAAACAGCGAGAATGCCTCCATTATATTATTTTCTAGTGTTGCAGCTCAAATTGGGTTACCCTTTCATTCACAGGTATCTGCATCTAAAGGTGCCATTGAGGGATTAACAAAAGCGTTAGCTGCGGAGTATGCTCCAAAAATAAGAGTAAATTGTATAGCGCCTTCGCTAACCGATACTCCTTTGGCTGCTTCTTTGGTTAATAGCGAGCAGAAAAGGGAAGCAAATGCACAACGACACCCTTTAAAAAGAATTGGAACAACTGACGACATCGTTAATATGGTAGAGTTTTTAATTTCCACTAAAGCTAGTTGGATTACCGGACAGATTATGCATGTGGATGGTGGAATTTCTACTTTAAAGATATAAAAATAATTTTGATATTGTATCAATTAATTAATCAAAATACAAAAATTACCTGTCGCTATCATTGAAATATGGGATTTTTTTCAACAAATATTTGATTGCAGAACAGTTGTTTAAGAGAAAAAATTTGGAAAATTTATTTTATGAAAATTTTGCTAACCGGTGTAACCGGATACATTGCACAAAGATTATTGCCCGTTTTATTAGAAAATGGGCATGAGGTTATTTGCTGTGTAAGAGACAAAAACAGGTTTAATAAGAAAAATTATTTAACTTCAAACCTCACGGTTATAGAGGCGGATTTTTTAAACAAGAATAGTTTACACCATATTCCAAATGATATAGATGTAGCTTATTACCTTATTCATTCCATGTCAACTCAAAGTGGTGACTTTGAAAATATGGAGGAAATATGTGCAACTAATTTTAAAAACCGAATTGAACACACAAATGCTAAACAAGTTATTTACCTTAGTGGTATCAGCAACGCTATTCAGTTATCTAAACATTTATCCTCAAGAAAGAATGTGGAGGCCATTTTATCAGATTCTAAATTTGCACTTACCACTTTAAAGGCTGGTATAATAGTAGGATCTGGAAGTGCTTCCTTTGAAATTATTCGCGATTTGGTAGAGAAATTACCTTTTATGATTACACCACGATGGCTAAAAACAAAATGTCAGCCCATAGCTATTCGCAATGTGATACAATTTTTAATTAGTGTAATTGGTAAACCAGAAACCTACAATAATAGTTACGATATTGGAGGTACTGATGTTTTAAGTTATAAAGAAATGCTTTTGCGATTTGCTAAAATACGAGGATTAAAAAGGCGCATACTTATTGTACCTGTTATGACTCCCAAAATATCGTCCTACTGGTTATATTTTGTTACCTCCACCTCATTTGCTCTTGCAAAAAATTTGGTAAACAGTATGAAAATTGAAGTGATTTGCAAACCCAATAATTTAGCAGAGTTGCTTGGTATTAAACTGATTGATTATGATACATCTATAAAATTGGCTTTTGACAAAATAGGGCAAAACCAGGTACTTTCGAGTTGGAAAGATGCACAAACAAGTAAAATATTTAGTAAAGGGTTTTCGAAATTTATTGAAGTGCCAATTAATGGTTGTTTTAAAGACATTCGTTGTATTAAACTGGAAGACAGCGCGGCCTCACTTGAAAAAATTTGGGCCATTGGAGGAAAAGCAGGTTGGTATTATGGCAATTGGCTTTGGGGAATCAGAGGTTTTTTAGATCAGATTGCAGGAGGTGTTGGTATGCGGAGAGGAAGAAAAAGTAATATCGATTTAGTTTCAGGTGATGCACTTGATTTTTGGCGTGTGCTCTTAGCGGAAAAACATGAAAAGCGTCTTCTATTGTATGCCGAAATGAAACTGCCAGGCGAAGCATGGCTGGAATTTAAAATTGACGAAAACAATATACTTACACAAACAGCAACTTTTAGGCCTTTAGGCTTATTGGGTAGATTGTATTGGTATTCTGTGCTTCCTTTCCATGGTCTAATTTTTAAAGGTATGATAAATAAAATAGCGGAAACAAAAACAAAGTGGTAAATATTTATAAACCGGCCTATTTCCTAAAGCGAATAAACCTCGCTCCACTTTTCGCGGACTTGCAATTTAATCCTTTGTTAAAAGTATTTTCGGTATCCCCGCTTGTAATAATGCACAACAAAAATACCTAATAAATAAATACATACATTTGTGAAGAGTTTATTAAGAATTCAATTTAAAATTTAAACTTTAAAACAAGTAAAGTTTCCAAACCCTTGTATCGGTTGGTTGTCCATTTTTTATGCCTTTATTTCAGCAAGTCCTGTGCCTTGCACACCAATTCTGGTTTCCGGTTTCTTCACCTCAAAATATTTTCCGGTATACATAAATATAAAACTCACTACTGTAGCCGGCAGAAATGCTTCTACAGGTAAAACAGGAAATAAATATTCAAAAACAACATACACTATTATTCCGCTAAACATACTTAGCATCGCACCGGTAGTTGTCGCATTTTTATAATATAATCCGGCAACAACTGGTGCTAATAAACTCACCATTCCCAAAACTGCAGATTCGCCCACCAATGCAAAAATATTGCTGCGCAACATACTTATAACCACAGAAATAAAACCAATAAAAATTACACTTAATCTCAACATTAAAAGAAATTGTTTATCGGTATAGGTTTTATTTGACAGTGGTTTAATAAAATTTTCGGCCAATATACTTGCAGGTGCCAAAATTGCTCCGCTACAGGTACTTAATACTGCCGATAATAACGCACCGAAGAAAATGATCTGCAACCACAAAGGAGTATATTCCGTAATCATGGTTAATATAATTGCCTGCGAATCTTCAAAACTATTCTCCGGATAGATAACCTTAGCACATAAAGTTATGAACAAAGGCATCATGGCAATTAAAATATATAATCCTGCTCCAATATACATGCTTCGCACAGCACCTTTTTCCGTTCTGGCAGAATTTGCACGTTGAAATACATCCTGCGAAGGAATATATCCGAGACCTACCACCATCCATGCACCTAACCAATTAATTATGGAAAAAGAATCTCCGTCCGGTAAAAAGTGAAATGCATTTTCCGGAGCATTTGCAATCACATTTTCAAAACCGCCACTCACATTAAGTAAGAAAAAAACGGCAAAAATAAATCCAACCACAATAATGATACTTTGTATAAAATCTGTAATAGAAACTGCCCACATACCACCAACCATGGTATAGATCATTACAATTGCAGCACAAATTACGGCAGAAGTTTGAATAGAAAGAGCACCACCCGTTGCAAAAGAAAAAATATAACCCAAGGCAATAAATTGTGCAGCAATATATCCAAAAAAAGTAAGCAACATAAAAAAACTCGCGGTCACTTCAGCATTCTTGCCGTATTTTATCTTAAAAAGATCGCCGAGTGTAAATAAATTCATGCGGTACAATCTGCGTATGAAGAACATCCCAAATAGAACCAGACATAAAGTAGCACCGAATGGATCTTCCACCACACCTCTTAACCCATGTTGTGCAAATTCGCTGGAAGCACCAAAAATTGTTTCTGAGCCAAACCATAAAGCAAAAAGATCTGCTGCGTTTAAAAACAGAGGAAGACGACGCCCGGCTTGAACGAAATCTTTGGATCCTTTTACGAGTTTGCTCGTATAAATACCTACCGCAAAGGTTATCACCATATAAATGATAACGAAAGTGATTAACATTTCCTGCCCGCTCTTGGTTTAGTGATGGTTATTGGTTTTCATTGCCCCGCCCACATTTGCTGCGAATGGCGGTCAAAAATATAAATATTTGTTAATTTACAGGACATTATTTTTTTATATGCTGTTAAGAAACCGGTCTTGTTAGAATAGCGCGCCGACTTTCTGTAAATTTGCCGCCACAAAACAAAGGTATGCGTCTGAAAGTATTCTGTTTATTGCCCTTGATCATAACACTAGTAAGCTGCAATACAAAGGAAAAAAAATCTATAAATCAACAATCCAATCAACAAACAAATATGCAAATAATAGATCCGCACTCTTTTGCCAAAACCAATGAAGCTGTTGTTAAACATTTAAGCTGGAAGGCAAAAATTGATTTTGATTCAAAAATAATTTCTGCTACAGCCACCTGGACCATAGAAAATAAGTCGAATAGTGGAAATATCATCTTCGATACCCGCGATCTTAACATTGAACAAGTGCTCGTTGATGGCAACGCAACAAATTATAAATTAGCTGATACAGTTAGCGGACAGGCATTCCTGGGCTCTGCTCTTATAATTGATATTCCTTCTTCCGCAAAAAATGTGAGTATCACTTACAAAACTTCCTCAGGGGCAGCAGCTCTTCAATGGTTAAATGCAGAACAAACCCGCGATAAAAAATATCCATTTTTATTTACGCAATCGCAGGCAATTTTATGCAGAACCTGGATCCCTTGCCAGGATGGACCCGGAGTGCGTTTTACTTTTGATGCGCAGGTGGAAGTGCCAAATGGTATGTTGGCATTGATGAGCGCTGAAAATCCACAGCAAAAGAGTGATGACGGTGTGTATCATTTTAATATGAAACAACCCATTCCGTCTTATTTAATGTGCCTCGCAGTGGGTGATCTTGCTTTTAAAAATGTTGGAAATGAAACCGGGGTTTATGCCGAACCATCTTTTGTGGAAGCTTGTGCCTGGGAACTGAGCGATATGCAAAACATGCTCGAAAGTGCGGAAAAATTATATGGAAAATATCAATGGGGAAGATATGATGTGATAGTACTACCACCAAGTTTTCCTTTTGGAGGAATGGAAAATCCGAGAATTACTTTTGCAACACCTACAATTATTGCAGGGGATAAAAGTTTAGTCGCTCTTGTTGCACATGAATTAGCACATAGTTGGAGCGGAAATTTAGTTACCAATGCAAATTGGAACGACTTCTGGTTAAACGAAGGATTTACTGTTTATTTCGAGAATAGAATTATGGAAGTAATATACGGTAAAGATTATTCCGATATGTTGCAAGTTCTTGAATATGAAGGACTGGTAGAAACAGTAAAAGATTTTGGAGCTACATCTCCCGACACGCATTTAAAATTAAATTTGGAGGGACGAGATCCCGATGAAGGTGTTTCGGATATTGCTTATAATAAAGGAGCATATTTTTTGCGATTGCTGGAAAGTAAGGTGGGTAGAGAAAAGTGGGATGTATTTGTGAATGGTTACTTTACAACAAATGCATTCCGTGTTATGACAACAGAAGATTTTATTGTTTATCTCAATAAAAACCTGATAGAGCCAAACAAAGAAAAATATGCCGACGTAATTATCGAGGAATGGATTTATGGTCCCGGTATTCCTGCAAATTGTCCCATCGTTGTTTCAACACGATTTAATATTGTTGATGGCGAGATACAAAAATTTAATAACGGAACTGCAGCTAAAGATTTAACTGCTACCAATTGGAGTACACATGAATGGCTTCGTTTTATTTATCAGTTACCGGAAACTATTTCAATCGAAAAAATGCAGGAATTGGATAAAGCATTTGCCTTCACCGGGACAGGTAACAGCGAGATTGCAGATGCATGGTACGAACTTGCAATTAAAAGAAATTACACTGCTTCGTATCCTGCCATTGAAACCTTTTTATGTTCCGTGGGAAGAAGAAAATTTCTGACTCCATTATATAAGGCCATGATCAATACCGGCCAAAAAGAAATGGCGGAAAGAATTTACACCAAAGCACGTCCAGGTTACCATTATGTAGCGCAAAACACCATGGATGAATTAATTGGGGCTAAATAATATATATTTGTTGCGTAGAAATGAGTTTGACTGAAAGTGAAAAAATAATATTTATCGTTGGGAATTCCCGCAGCGGTACCACTATGATGCGTCGCGTTTTGGGAAATCATACGCAGATCTACATGTTGGAAGAACTCCATTTTTTTGAACAGTTGTGGAGTACTTCCGACAAACAAAAAGTGTTAACCGATCACGAAGCTGTAAAACTTGCATCTAAATTATTGTTTATTCAGCGTGATGGATATTTATCTGAAATGAATACAGAAAAATATCAACAGGATGCATTGCAGATCATGCAGCAAATTAAGGGAGAAATTTTTCCGCATGCTGTTTTAAATTCTTTTTTATTTTTCGAAACACAAAAAAATAATAAAAGTATTCCCTGTGAAAAAACACCGCAGGACGTTTTTTATATCGGTGAAATTTTGGAACTTTTTCCAGGTGCAAAAATTGTGAACATGGTGCGCGACCCACGTGGTGTAATGTTGAGCCAGAAAAGAAAATGGCAACGCCGCGCAATGGGTGCAAAATTCATGACCAAAAAAGAACAACGGCGCTTAAAAATAAATTATCATCCCATCACCATTTCAAAATTGTGGAATTCAAGTATCAGAGCTGCAGCAAAATTTAAGGACCATCCTCAATTGCATACCATGTATTTTGAAAAAATGGTAAATGACTCTGAAGCAGAAATAAAAAATTTATGTCGGTTTCTGGAAATTGATTTTAAGGAGAATATGCTTTTGATTCCACAGGTTGGTTCGAGTAATGAAGCAGATAAACCGGATGAATATGGAATAAAAACGGAACGTGCAGGAAATTGGGAAAAGGGAGGATTAAATAATGGAGAACTCTGGTTTTGCCAGAATATTTGTGGAGAAAACATGTTGCAATTCGGTTATGCTATTAAAAAGGTAACCCCAAATCCGCTTTATATTTTGTATTATTATATTTCCTTCCCGATCAAGATTGTTTTAGCTATACTTTTTAATTTACATCGCATGAAAAATATAGTGGAAGCAATAAAACGGAGGTTGAAATAACTAAAAATTTATATATTCATTATACTACAATGATTCGAATAGACTATGCGTCGGGTAGCAATAAGGAAGTTTTGTATTTTATACAAAATAATTTCTTAGCGCCTCCTTCGCACCCTTTGCGACTTTGTAGAAAAAAAAATATTCATGTCAAGCGCCCGTAAAAAAGTATTACATATAACAATTCATCTTCCATACCCCACAAACCACGGTGCAAGTTTGTTCAATTCCTACAAATTAGCCACATATTTACATAAAAATCACGACCTGTATTTTGTTTGTTTTTTAAAGGGTGATGATGTGAAATATAAGGATGCTTTTCTTGCCGATACCGGAATCAAACAGTCCTATTTTGAGGTATTGAATGTGGAAAGAACTCCTCTAAATCTTGTAAAAAGTTATCTGAAAGGAATTACAATCAATATGTTTCGGAATTATTCTGTTTCTATGAAAAAAAAGATTGAAACTATAGCTAACGATTTTGATGTAATAGTTGCCGAACATTATGAAGTGATGCAATACATTCCAAAAACTTTTAAGGGAAAAGTAGTATTTAGAACGCATAATGCGGAGTATTTAATTTGGAGCAGATATGCGGAAGTAGAAAAGAATCCGATTAAAAAATTAATAATCCAACAAGAGGCGAGCAGAATTAAAAAGTGGGAGTTGCAATATGTAAAACAAGCAGATATTGTTTTGGGTGCAACCAACGACAATGCCATGCACGAACCAGATCCCGTAAAAAGGAAATTAAAATTCCGCGATTATTTACATATTGGGGAAGATGATCAGATAAAAATTCCAATTCCATCCTTTGATGTTTTAGAGAACAGTCTCGTTTATGTAGGAACGCTCACCTGGGAGGCTAATATTGAAGGATTGATATGGTTTGTAAATGGAACCTGGAAAGAATTGAAATCGAAATTCCCGGAGCTAAAATTATACATCATCGGCAAAAACCCGGACCAGCGTTTATTGCAACTCTCAATGGATCACCATGATATCATCGTTACCGGATTTGTTGTAGACCTTGAAGAATATTTTACAAAATGTAAGGTAAATATCATTCCCCTTCGGTTTGGAAGCGGAATGAAAGTAAAAACGATAAATGGATTATGCAGAGGAATTCCAATGGTTTCTACTTCAATTGGAACGGAAGGGTTGCAGGTTGAAGATGGAAAAGATATTCTCATTGCAGATGATGTAAAGGTATTTGGTGAACTTGTGGCAACATTATTGACAGATAAACTCAAATGGGAAAAAATTGCCAATGCAAGTAAAATTACAGCTGCAAAATATTATACCTGGGATAGTTTATATAAAATTCTCGACGAAAATATTTAACTTTGATTATGCAGTTTCGTAAATTACTATTTCTTTCATTTTTAATAATAACACTTTCAGCCTGTAATAAGGACGAAACACCTGCAACTTTGTTGGAAGAAACGATTTATGAAGTTTCCTATGGAGCTGATCCTTTACAGAAATTAGATATTTATTTACCGGGCTCCAGAACAACCGAAACTAAATTATTGATCTTTATTCACGGAGGTAACTGGAACGCAGGCGATAAAAGTGATTACGCTTTAGTTTTATCCGACCTTCAGAATCAGGGATTTGCAATTGCAAATGTCAATTACAGATTGGCAAATTCCGCATCCGGAATTTTATACGACGATCTTGCTCTTGATATCAGATCTTCTTTGGATTTTCTTATTTCGAAATCCAATGCCTTTGTTTATTCCCCAACCAAAATATTAATTGCAGGGCATAGTGCGGGCGGACATCTCGCATTGTATACTGCTTACCATAACAATGCCGACAATGCAATAAAAGCTGTATTTAGTCTTGCAGGCCCAACTGATTTAACAGACGATTATTTTTTAAACAATCCTGAATTAAATGGCTTTGTTGAAAATCTGACAGGCACAACTTATCTGGAAGATACCGCAACCTGGATCGAGGCAAGTCCTGCAACCCATGTAAATTCTACATCAGTTCCAACACTTTTGCAATATTGTGGATTAGATTTTACTGTTCCAGCTTCACAGGGTGAAATTTTAAATAATGTTTTAAATATAGCAGGCGTTGAACATCAATATTATTTTTATCCTTTGTATGGTCATGATATGGGAACCATTTATTTTGGTGGGCATTTACCGGAGGATGTAAAAAATGATATTATTAATTTTGTGGAAACACATGGCAATTGATAATTGACAATGGAGCTTAACCCTGAAACTTTTGCAAACTATGTAAACTTTTGCTAACCCAAAACCAAAAACCCAAAACTTAGAACCCAGAACTCAGAACTAAATAAAATGGTAATAGATCACAGATATAAATTTATTTTTATTGAACTTCCTTTAACTGCAACAAGCGCAATTTCGAAGGAAATAAGAGAGCAATATGGATGCGAGCCCTATTTGAATAAACATGCTACCTATGATGATTTTTTGAGAAAAGCGAATGCGGAGGAAAAAAAATATCGCTCTATTGGCAGCGTTCGCAATCCTCTTGATCAAACGGTGAGTATGTATTTTAAATACAAGAACGATTTGGATGAAAGATTTTCTTCCGGAAGAAAACGCCCCGGAAAATGGTTGCGCAAGTCACTTGCAAAAAACCGAGATCAGGAACGGTATAATTTTATTATTCAGCATAAAGCATCTTTTGAAACCTATTTTTTGAATTTTTTTAAATCGCCATACAGCAATTGGAGTATTTTGCATCACAAAAAAATGGATCATATTATTCGTTTCGAACATTTAGTTGCTGATTACAGAAAGGTGTTTACCGAACTAGAACTACCCATCACCCGCGACCTTCCTCAGGCAAATAAAACACCGGAAAAAAAAGCAGATTTCTGGAGTTATTACGAAAGTGACAAAGCCAAACGCAGAGCTAAATTTGTGTTCGGCCCATTTATGCGATATTGGGGATATTATTTTCCTGAAAACTGGGCCCATATTAAAGAACCTGTTCATGCTCAATTGCTATACAACTTTTTAAATATCCCCAGAAAGATCTACTGGAAATTTTTGAGATAAAATGTAGGTTTTTTAAATCAAACTTTCTTCTTGCTTTCATCGCAACAGAGTAACCGTTTTTTTTAATCAACTTTCTTCGCGCTTCCTTTGCGTTCTTCGCGCCTTAGAGGCTGTACCTTTACCAAACATTAACAAAATTTATTTTCTCCCTCCAAACATTAACCTTAAATTTGTTTTACAAAATACGACTATGAAGAATTTATTTTTACTCGCTGCTATTTGCAGTTTTTCTGTTTACCTCTTTGCCCAACAGCCAACAAAGGCAGAATACCGTGAGTCAAAGGGTGGATATTTTAATGATGTCATTATGACCGATATCAATAATAATGTTCCTGCAACACCAAAAGATAATCGTGTATTTAAAATTGATGCAAGCGGAATTTCCGCTCCTAAAGATCCTGCATTATATACGCAGGTTTGGCACAACGATCCTGTTAGTCAGGGAAATACCGGAACATGCTGGTGTTTTTCTACCATGTCGTTTTTCGAAAGTGAGGTAAAAAAAGCGAGTGGACTTGAGGTGAAATTAAGTGAAATGTATGTTGTGTATTGGCAATATGTAGAAAGAGCGAAATATTTTGTAGCCAACAGAGGTAATATGACCTTCGGCGAAGGAAGTGAAACCAATGGCACAACCTGGATGATAAAGGATTATGGCATAGTTCCATACAACGATTTTAAAGGTAAAACTTCCACCGCCAGTTTTTACAATCATGAAGCCATGTTGGGCGAAATGAATACTTATTTAAAAAGTATAAAAACAAATAATAACTGGAATGAATCGGAAGTAGTGAATACGATAAAATCCATTCTTAATTTTTATATGGGTGAACCACCAACAAAAGTAACCTATGATACTAAAACATATTCACCGATAGAGTATGCCAAGAATATATTAAAACTCGATATGAATAATTATGTTGATTTTATGAGTCTTATGCAAAAACCATTTTACACAAAAGCAGAATACGATGTTCCCGATAATTGGTGGAACGATGCATCTTATTATAATTTACCCGCCGATGAATTTATGGATGCATTAAAAACATCATTAAAAAATGGGTATAGTATAAGTATAGGTGGTGATGTTTCAGAACCGGGTTGGGATAGCTGGAATAATATGGCGGTTGTTCCTACCTGGGATATATCAAGTGATAATATTAATGATGCTGCACGTCAGTTGCGTTTAAATAATGGCTCCACCACCGATGACCATGCAATGCATTTGGTTGGATATAAAGAACAGGATGGAAAAACCTGGTTTCTTTTCAAAGACTCCGGCTCGGGTTCCAGAAACTGCGGGGCCGCAAGTCCAAGTTTTGGATATTTATACGTGCATGAAGATTATGTTAAACTTAAAATGATGTCATTCACAGTAAATAAAAACGCAGTGAAAAGTTATTTGCAGAAATTTGCAGAGAAGTAAGGCGTGAATCATGAGTCCGCTCCGGCCTCACATTATAATTACCACTTCGAAAACTCTGCAACCTATTTATTTCCGGAAGTTCAGGAATTGGCGGGACCTACGATGGTGCACTTGGAATGTTTGATGTAAATTTAAATTTTACCGACATGAAAATTTATGGCGGCAGTTTAATTGATGTATTAAAAAGAATTGAAATAGATGATTCGGGAAACTTTTATTTTCTTGGATATATTGTTTTAAGTGATTAAGATTTACCGGATAACTACAATAATAACGCAGAATCAGATTATTGGCTCATGAAAACAGACAGTAATTTCAAATTATTGTGGAGCCGTATATTGACTAATATTAATTCTGATGAAAAAAGCATTAAAGAAATTACCGTTGATGAATTAGAAAACATCAGGTCAATTGGAGGTAAATACACTCCATCAGGAGTAAAAGCACTCAATATACTTAAATATGCATTTAATGAAGAGCACGAAGAATTGTTTGATGAGGTAGATGAATTTTACTATAAACTTATGTTGGAAGAAGGGCAGTAGATAAAGGGCTTATTTAAAATCTATCCTGATTCTGCCGATGATATTGTTTTTATAGAATTAATAAATACGGATATCACTTGTGCACATTTGTTAAATATTTACGATATTACCGGGAAAAAATGTAAAACAGAACAACTTAGAAATGATTATAAGGTTTCCTGGTTTAATATTCAAGATTTACAACCACGAATATATTTCCTGGAAGTAATTTGCAACAATATGTTAATAGATGTGCAGAAATTGATTATTGAATAAGACGTGATTTTTTTATCCATTTCAAACCATTTTTTTTATTCTAAATTTAGGAAGCGGTAACAACTTAATGCCTCTTATTAAATCTACCGACAGCCCTATTTGACCGTTTAGGGCTTCAGCCGTATCTTTGCCAGAAATTTAATAAATCCCAAGAGTTGCTATGAATATTCTCATAACCGGAGCCTGTGGAATGGTAGGTTCGCACATGGCGGATGTTTTTCATAAGGAAGGCGGACACCATATTGTAGGAACATATTTTAAACCAACAACCGATCTGAACGACATTCGCGGAAAAATTCATCTCGTGGAGTGTGATGTTCGTTATTATCAAAGGGTATTGGATATCATTGACGATATTAAACCGGATAAAATATTTCATCTCGCAGCACAGAGTTATCCAACCGTATCGTGGCATCGTCCGCAGGAAACAATGGATACCAATGTAAATGGTACCATTAATATTTTTGAAGCAGTAAAACATGTAAAAAAAACAGACAAAAATTACGATCCGGTTGTTGTTGTTGCCTGTTCCAGTGCAGAATACGGCGCTTCGCTCACACCGGAAAATGCACCTGTAAAAGAGGATACCGCCTTGCTGCCCTTACATCCGTATGGAGTTAGCAAAGTGGGACAAGACCTATTATCTTTCCAATATTATCAGAACGATAAAATTCGTTGCATTCGAGCAAGAATTTTTAATACTACAGGGCCGCGAAAAACAAATGATGTTGTTGCAGACTTTACACATCGCGCCGTGGAAATTGAACAAAAAAAAGCTACCGTATTACGCGTTGGAAATTTGCAAACAAAACGTGCAATTACCGATGTGCGTGATCTTGTAAATGCTTTGATTTTATTAAGTGATAAAGGTACTTGGGGAGATGTGTATAATATCTCCGGAAATAAAGTATATCTCATTAGTGATATAATTCCCATTATTGAAAATTATATGGGAATTAAACTTCCTATTGAAATAGATCCGAAACTATTGCGCCCAACCGACGAACCCATCATATTCGGAGATTCCTCAAAATTAAAAAAAGATACAGCCTGGGAACAAAAATATGCACTGGATCAAACGATAAAAGACATGATAGATTATATCAGAAGTAAATCTTAAGGGTTAAACAATTGTGTTATGATAAAAAGAACCCGCATTTTTGATCTTGATCTTATCAACGATAAAAATTTTGATGCAACCATTGCATCCATATTAAATTTTAAAAATGAATATGAGGTAAATTCCGGTTTACTTCCGCTTTTATTTACGCCAAATGTTGATGATGTTGTTAAATTAAATGAAAAACAATATGCAGATCTCGCTGAAATTTTAAAAAGATCGTATTATATACTTCCCGATGGTCAACCTGTAATCTGGGCGAGTAAAATGCTCGGAAAAAAATTGGAAAGCCGTTTACCAGGAAGTGAATTATTCCCCTTATTATGGAAAGCCGTTATCCGCGAAAAAAAACGCGTAATGGTTGTAGCTCCAAGCCCGGAAGTAGGCGAATTATTAAAAAAAGAATATCCCTCCCTCGAATATTATGTCCCTCCATTTTTTGATGTAAATGATACTTCAGCATTAAAAAATGTAATTGATGGTGCCTCCAAAGTATTCGATATCATTAAACCTGATTATGTATTTATCGGAATTCGTTTCCCCAAACAGAATCATATTGCGTTGGGATTGATGGAACATTTTAAAAAGTTGCAGTCGCAGTCACCCAACCCGGAATCCACGATGCCATTGTTTCTACTCATGGGCGCCTCCTACGAATTTTATCTAAACCTAAAAAAACGCGCTCCAAAATTCTGGCAAAAAACCGGAATGGAATGGTTCTATCGTTTTACGCAGGAGCCCGGACGATTGTTTAAACGGTATTTTGTGGATGATCTGCAGTTTTTTCCTATCGTTTGGCGAGAGTTTAAAAAGAAAAAATAAGCTCTTTATTTTTGAAAATGGCTATCCTCAAATATTAACTTTTCATCAATTCCCACCTCAATTTACAACCATTTCTATATTTTTCCCCTCTTTTTAATCATCTTTGCACCCGATTTAGCGGTAGAAAGGATAATTTTTTAGAAAAGATCTTACGAAAACAAATTATGATCATTAGAAGTCAAGCACCACTAAGAATAGGATTAGCCGGAGGCGGAACCGATGTGGGTCCTTACAGCGATATTTACGGAGGTTGCATTTTGAATGCCACCATCAACAAATACGCCTACGCCACTATTATCCCGCGTAGAGACGGCAAAATCGTGCTTTCTGCAATGGATAAAAAGGAAACTGTAGAGCTCGATTCCACTTCCAAACTGGAAATTGATGGAACGCTGGATCTGCTCAAAGGAGTTTATAATCGCATAATCAAGGATTTTAATCATAATGCGCCGCTCAGTTTTGAACTGAATACCTACGTTGATGCTCCTCCTGGTTCCGGTTTGGGTTCCTCTTCCACTTTGGTTGTTGCCATTGTTGGTGCCTTTACCGAATGGTTGCGACTGCCTTTAGGAGAATATGATATTGCACATCTTGCTTACGATATCGAAAGAAAAGATCTTGCAATGGCAGGTGGGAAACAAGATCAATATGCTGCAACTTTTGGCGGATGGAATTTTATGGAATTTTATAAGGATGATAAAGTGATCGTAAATCCTTTGCGCATTCGTCCTAATTATTTAAAGGAACTGGAATTTAATATCGTAATGTATTATACAGGAACTTCGAGATTATCTTCCACAATTATTGAAGCACAATCCGCAAACGTTTCTAAAAAATCGGATAAGTCGATTGAAGCAATGCATAATTTAAAAGAACAATCCTATATGATGAAAGAAGCGATCTTAAAAGGAGAGCTCAATCGCATTGGAGATATTCTGGATTATGGATGGAAAAATAAAAAAGCAACTGCTGTTGGAGTATCAAGTGATGTAATTGATAATATTTATGAATCTGCAATTAAAGCAGGTGCAACAGGAGGAAAAATTTCCGGCGCAGGCGGTGGAGGGTTTATGACTTTTTATTGTCCGGGAAATACCAGATATAAAGTAATTAATGTTTTAAATACATTCGGGGGGGAAGTTCACAATATTGAATTCAGTCAATACGGATTAACATCATGGGAAGCAAAATAGAAAAAATTAAATCGGTAATATCCGAAAGTATCAGGGTTAAAAATGAAATTTTAAATAACCCGGAAATGGTAGCAATGTGCGAAAAAATTGCAGCAGAAATTGCAGAAGCATTTCGGCAGGATAAAAAAGTATTGTTCTGTGGAAACGGTGGAAGTGCAGCAGATGCACAACATTTAGCAGCCGAATTTTCAGGAAGATTTTATTTCGATCGTCCGCCTTTGGATGCAGAAGCATTACATGTAAATTCATCGTACGTTACTGCAGTGGGAAACGATTATGGTTACGACCAGATATTTTCCAGAGTATTAAAAGCGAAGGGAAGAAAAGGTGATTTTATTATCGGTATTTCCACCTCCGGAAATTCACCAAATATTTTAAAAGCATTTGAAGTTGCTCGCGAAAGAGGAATGGTAATTGTTGCCATGACAGGCGCCAGCGGCGGAAAAATGAAAGACAATTGCGATTATTTATTAAATGTTCCAAGCAGCGATACACCGCGTATTCAGGAATCGCATATCATGATCGGACATATTATTTGCGAACTTGTTGAAGAAGAATTATTCGAACGTCCGCAATAAATGAAATTGCAAAAACCCAATGAAGCAATTGTATTAGCCGGAGGGTTTGGAACACGTCTCCAAACTGTTGTTAATCTGTTGCCAAAACCAATGGCTCCGGTTGCAGGAAAACCTTTTCTGCAATATATTCTCGACGATCTCATTAATCAGGAAATTGAACATGTAATTCTTGCAGTTGGATATCTCAAAGAAATGGTGATGGATCATTTTGGATTTCAGTACCACAATTTAAAAATCACCTATTCCGTAGAGGATGATCCACTTGGAACCGGTGGTGCAATTAAACAGGCAAGCACCTATGCAAATCAGGAAGTGAGTTATGTAATTAACGGAGATACCTATTTTGATGTTGATCTGGAAGCACTTTTTAATTTGCATATTCATCACAAATCTTTGTTGACCGTTGCCTTAAAAAAAATGAAAAATTTTGATCGTTACGGAACAGTCGAAATTGATCAAAACCATAAAATAATCGCCTTCAACGAAAAAAAATATGTAGAGGAAGGATTAATTAATGGCGGCATTTATTGCCTCGATAAAAAAATATTCTATCCCGGTTTGCCTGATAAATTTTCCTTTGAAAAAGAAATTTTGGAAAAGGAATTTATTAATGGCAATGTTTATGGAAAGATATTCGACGGTTATTTCATCGACATAGGAATCCCCGAAGATTTTGCAAAAGCCCAAGACGATTTTTTAATTATATAAAGTGAAACCGTAATTGGTATTGTGTGAAAGCACTTAAATAACAACAAAAACCTTTGCGTGACACTTTTTTAATTTTTTTTCTCGCAAAGCCGCAAATTTTATAAAGGTTTTTTAAAAAAATAAACTAAATTCGGCTGTTCCTTTGCGCCTTTGCGCCTTTGCGTGACATTTTTTTTCTCGCAAAGCCGCAAAGTTTGTAAAGGTGGGTTTAAAAAAATAAACTAAATTCGGCTGTTCCTTGCGCCTTTGCGACTTTGCGTGACATTTTTTTCCCGCAAAGCCGCAAAGTTTGTAAAGGTGATTAAAAAAATAAATTAAATTCAGCTGTTCCTTTGCGACTTTGCGTGACATTTTTTTTCCCGCTAATAAAATTATTATTCCCAATTTTACCTGAATGAACATAAACGATCTGCTAATCGACAAAACCTGGACACTCTTCCTCGATCGAGATGGAGTGCTCAATAAAAAAATCGACGATGATTATGTGCGCAATTGGGAGCAATTTGAATTTTTACCCGGCGTTAAAGAATCATTAAAGAATCTTGCTCAAATCTTCCATAGAATTGTGATCGTTACCAATCAACGTGGTGTAGGGCGAAGACTCATGTCGGTGGATGATTTGAACCTTATTCATGATAAACTCAAATTTGAAATTGAAGCCTCCGGAGGCCGAATTGATGCTATTTACTTTTGTACCGATGTTGGTGAGGAAGGTTCAACCCATCGCAAACCCAAACCCGGAATGGCCTTCGATGCCAAAAACCAATTCCCCGACATCGATTTCAATAAATCTGTAATTGTGGGAGATTCAGCTAGCGATATGTTGTTCGGGGAAAACCTCAATATGAAAAAGGTATTAATTTCTCATAAAATTAAAGGCAACCCTGACCTGATTTTTCCATCTCTCATTGAATTTTCAGCAGTATTACTGCCTAAAATTTAACGTTTTGGTAAGGAATGTAAATTTTTCACCTAAATTTGGTTACTTTTGCACCCGAATGTGTCATTTTAATGTAAAAAAGTGTTGAATTAGTAAGCAACCAATAATAGTATGTTAGCATCTGTTAAAATACCGGGTAAAAATCATGATTAGAAGATACTCACAATTTCTTGAGCTCGTTTATTTTCTGGTAGATATAGTTCTGCTTAACATATCTTTTATGATAGCTGTGTTTATCAGCTTCGAAAGGTTGTCAAAAATTACTACCGACAGAAAATTTGCCATGTTACTTGTGGCTGTTAACCTTATCTGGTTTCTGGTTACCAGCGTTTTTAATTATTACAAGGTAGAGCGCAGAAGCGGATATGAATATCTCGTTTTCCGTTTTGTGAAAGTGCTCGCATTTCAGGCCTTGCTAACCTTTACCTATCTGTTTCTCATCAAAGGCTATCAGTTTTCGCGGGCTCAATTAGCTTATACCTATCTATTTTTCACCTTTTTAGTCCTTGTTTGGCGTATCGGTTTCGAAACCTACTTAAAAAGATACCGCGCAAGAGGTGGCAATTACAGAAGGATTATCGTTATCGGAACAACCGGTGCATCCTTACAATTTGTGAAAGAAATTCGCGATCACAACGAATTCGGTTATAAATTCATGGGTTATTTCGATGAACCGGAAACGGCAATGGAGGAGGTAGAGGGACAGCTGAGCGAAGTAAAGGCATTTTGTATTGAACATAGTGTTGATGAGATTTATTTCGCGCTGCAGCCTTCAGAAATGAGTGCATACGTAGATGACCTCATGGAATTTAGTAATGAAAGGTTGATACGGTTTAGAATTGTACCCGAATTTTCTAGTTATATCAGTAAACAATTTAAAAAGATCAATATCGAATATTACGGAAATACACCAATTTTAAGTATTCGCCCGGAGCCACTTGATAATTTATATAACAGGTTACAAAAACGCACCTTTGATCTTGCGTTTGGAGTATTGTTTTTTATTTTAATTGGATGGTGGTTATTCCCAATTATTGCAATTTTTGTTAAACTATCTTCAAAAGGTCCCGTATTTTTTAAACAAAAACGAAGTGGTGAAGGAAACAGAGATTTCTTGTGTTATAAGTTTCGCACCATGCAAGTAAATGCGGAAGCAGATACAAAACAGGCAACAAAAAATGATCCGCGCATAACTTGGATCGGTTCCATCTTACGTAAAACAAATCTGGATGAATTACCGCAATTCATTAATGTATTAAAAGGAGATATGAGTGTTGTTGGTCCGCGTCCGCACATGTTGAAACATACAGAAGAATATTCAAAAATTGTAAATAACTTTATGGTTCGCCATTTTGTGAAACCCGGAATTACCGGAGCTGCACAAGCCAATGGTTACCGTGGAGATACCACCGATCCTGTGATGATGGAAAAAAGAGTGCAATATGATCTTTGGTATCTAGAAAATTGGAGTTTTTGGCTGGATGTTAAAATTGTGTTTCTTACAATATGGAGTATGCTTAAAGGAAATGAAAATGCGGTTTAACCTTCTGCTCGTTTTATTTTGCCTCACACTAACAGTTTCGGCACAACAAAATTATTTACCGCTTAACAGAAATATTTATAACTGGTACGAACCTTATCTCAATAAACAAGGTACACAGTTTCATACTTCTATTCGCCCCTATCGGTTCAGCGAATTGGATTCTGTAATTACCTATGATGAAATTTTTCAATTAGAAAAAACGGCAGGCAGTAATTTCTGGGGTAAACTCTGGAACTGGACCATGTACGATACCATTGTTGGTGTGCAGCAAAAAGATTTTCATTTGCGATTAGATCCGCTTATCAATTTTGGAGGTGGATATGATGCTGCTAACGCAGGAAAAGGAATTTGGGTAAACACACGAGGCGTTTCTGCATCTGGTGATATTGGGGAAAAAAGAAAGGTTTCTTTTAATGCTACCATGCGCGAAAATCAGGCGAAATATCCTGATTATATGATTCCATTTATTAAATATTATCAGGTAGTTCCCGGACAAGGAAAGGTGCGTAATTTTAAAAGTAATGCATACGATTTTGCAAATGCAACGGGATATATTTCCTATACGCCATCCAAATATTTTAATTTTCAATTAGGGCATGATAAGAATTTTTTTGGGGATGGATATCGCAGTATGCTATTAAGTGATAATGCATTGTATTATCCTTTCTTTAAAATTACAACAACTGTTTGGAAATTAAAATATGTAAATCTCTATACCGAATTTGATGATGCTATTTCGGGCACCGTGGATTCTGTAATAGGGATAACACGTAAATTCGGATCCTTCCATTATTTAAGTTATGACGTTTTTGATTGGGTACAAATAAGTTTGTTCGAAGGTATCATTTGGCCCGCAAATGATTCAACGCGATACAGAGGATTTGATGTGAATTATTTAAATCCTATTATATTTTTCCGACCAATTGAATTTGGATTAGGTTCTCCTGACAATGCAGTTATCGGAGCTAATATTAAATTTAAACCCATTAAAGATCTTATCGTTTACGGACAATTTATGATGGATGATCTGGATGTTGCTGCGGCGCGCGCAGGTGATGGTTATTACAGAAATAAATTCGGAATACAGGCAGGATTAAAATTTTATGAACCCGGCGGAATTAAAAATCTCATTGTGCAGGCAGAAATGAATCAGGCTAATCCCTACACCTATGCGCATAAAGAACCGGTGCAAAATTATTCCCACTATAACCAGGCGCTGGCACATCCACTCGGAGCAAATTTTAGAGAATTTATAGGGATATTTAATTACCGTTTTTTCCAACGATATTATTTGGAAGCAAAATTGCAGTCTGCAGTAATTGGGTACGATAATAATATCAGCGATAATTTTGGTGGCGATATTTTTAAATCAGACTTTACTATTCCCGAATTTCCGGATTCTTATGGAAATTTTATCGGACAAGGGTTAAGAACTACCATTAAAAGCACGGATCTGCGTGCCGGAATATTATTAAATCCCTCCATCAATCTCAATCTCGAAGGCCAAATATTCATCCGCACCTTTAAAAATGGAAATGAAACCATCTCTACAAAATTGATCATGCTTTCCCTTAAAACGGATCTGTTTAATACGTATTTTGATTTTTAGTGTATCCTTAGTACAAACTATATTGAGTATTGTAATGCGCTCTAATCCTTATAAAATTGGTCCGCTTTCAATTTTTTCTGATTTTATTGGGTCAATATTAAAAGTTGGGGACAATCCTCTATTCCAAGGAAAATTTTCTATTGCATTTCGTTTTGAAAAACTGGAATTTGAATTTGGGTGGCCCGCGCTCTTATACGTATTGTTTTTGGGGGGAATTCTTAGTAAGGAGTGTTAGCTTTACTAAACAATAATAAAAACAATAAATTTTCCAAAGAAAGAATTTTTCCAGGGCTGTCAACGGGCCTCATCGGATGCCTCCAATATCCCTTTTCGCAGCCATA
>Ga0163147_10002303_pt1 | contig 27251 bp, 30 predicted proteins | sample OliLakLV19MP6G1_FD_148597 | JGI IMG/M metagenome (GOLD analysis project Ga0163147, IMG submission 148597) | Freshwater microbial mat bacterial communities from Lake Vanda, McMurdo Dry Valleys, Antarctica- Oligotrophic Lake LV.19.MP6.G1 | ecosystem: Environmental > Aquatic > Freshwater > Lake >...
TATGTGGAGCAAACACAAAATGACTCCGGTACAATACCGAAGTCATCTTGTGTTATCCGTCGTTTGCTAACCCACATTCATTAGTCGAAACTTTTAGTTTCGTGTCTATGGATTGGGGGTCAGATCATATTGGTGTTTTTTGTTTAAAAAGAGCAAATGTGGACTCGTTAATTCTTATTAAATTAAACTAATTACAGTCTATGCAAAGTGAATCTAGTAGACCGTTATACCGAAGTGCGCAAGTGGTTTGGTACAGTCTTTATATTATTGAGGTATTACTTTTAGTGCGTTTTGTTCTTAAACTTTTTGGCGCTAATCCCGAAGCTCCGTTTAGTGTTTTTACATATGCGCTTTCCGGTATCTTCGTTTGGCCATTTGTCACTGTCTTTAATCATGATTATGTTAGTGGTAGTGTGGTCGAATGGACGACACTGCTGGCAGCGTTGGTGTATTGGGGATTGGCAACTGCCATTATTAAACTCTTTATTATGAGCAAGTCAGTGTCGACTCACGAAGCTGATGTCCGCCTAACTCAGGAAGATAATTTATCGTAAAAGCAGCTTAATTAATTAAAAATACTATATGGAAATAATTGTTTGGATTGTGTTTGGAGGACTTGTCGGCTGGGTCGGTTCAATGATTATGGGGACTGATGGACAGCAGGGAATCATTCTCAATATTATTGTTGGCATAATAGGTGCCAGCTTAGGGGGATTTATTATGAATTTCTTTGGAGAGGGCGGTGTGAGTGGTTTTAACCTTTACAGCTTTGTAGTAGCAGTTATAGGCGCTGTGGTGCTGCTTTATATCGTTAAGTTAATCCGACGCTAGTTTTTAAACCATAAATAAAACACAAAACCGCTCACCAACCAGGGGCGGTTTTGTGTGAGCGGGTTACTTTCTCACAAGAGCAGGCATGACACTCAGTATGTCGTCCAGGACTGGAAAAAATGCTATTCTTATTTTTAACCCACCGCACAAAGTGATGCTGCTGTGGGTGCTCATGTCCTGCATGAAATTTGTGAGTTGACACACTTCTTGGAGGAGAAAACAATTATTCTCGGTCTTAAGCGTCCACAGTATACTCTTAAGAACGTCCGGTCAGCTTGACGTTCGTTGAAAACAAATCTGCTCAACTTATTTACCTACCTACGCTATCCAGAACTAAAAATTCCAAACACTACCAATACCATTGATGGATACTTTGCTTCGGTGAAAAAGAAAGTCGCGGCACATCACGGAATGAGAAAGGATCGCCGGTTTAAAGTCATCTCAGAAATACTACGGCGAGGGTGATTTAGCACCTAGAAAGTTTCTATAATCCTGTGACTTCAATAAAGTTTTAGAGATGAATCTTTCCATATCGAGATATGGCCGCCAGTGGCGACGCTCTCACTTTTTTAGTACATAGCTGCCCTGACACGGTTAATGATTTCCATGAGAGGTGTATTAACTTTAACTATGTAATCTTCAGGATGTTGCGAGATAGCATGGGCTACGTTAGTGGCTTCACTGTGGTTGGTGAGAAAAATAATTTTTGCTTCTCTTCCCCAACTATCAGCTCGGATTCTCTTTACCGCTTCATGTCCGTCTAAGACGGGCATTGTGATGTCCATTAAGATTAACGACGGATGATGCTCCAGTGCTAAAGTAACTCCTTGTTCACCGTCCTCGGCCATTAAAATATTAATACCTGCATTTACCAAAGCGACACCGTAGAGTTCTCGAATATTTTTGTCATCTTCGACAAGTAGTACTTGTTTTTGTTCCATATATCTCAAATTGTACCACTTTCATTTTTTATATGGGTAAAAGATGGTTGAAAAGTACATAAATTACATTGGATTATTTAGGTTAGTCAGAATCAAAAGCAGCATTAATTGTTAAAATCATGCTATGATAAGGGCATGAAAAGAGTTATCGTCAATGTCTTAGCAGTTTTTGGAGTTATTTTCGTCTGTTTACTTGTGGCCTCGGCATATGTTTTTATTGCAGATCCATTTAATTTGAAGCAAATATTTTACCCAATGGCCATGCCTTCGTTAGAAAAAAATAGCTTGGAAAACAAGCAGGAACCTGCATTCGACGAAGAACCATTAAAGGAAGCCAATGAATCTGGAGCAGTGGCTGCTGCGCCCGCTAGAATACTCTTTAACTTATCAGCCGCACAACGACAGGCATTAATTAATCTTGGAGTATCACCAGATAGCATTCCTACGAGTTTGAGCTACGAACAAGAACAATGTTTTGTAGGGGTTTTGGGTGAAGCTAGAGTTGACGAAATAAAAGCTGGCGCAATACCGGGACCGCTGGAATTCATGCGAGCGAAAGCGTGCATCTAGATATCTACTGCATATCTACTGCAGAGGCTTGTATATTTTTCTGATTCCTGTATAAAGGCACTGACTTTTAAAATTATAATTCAACATGCTCACTTACATTCTCTTTTTCGTTGGTTTCTTGGTACTGATAAAAGGGGCGGATTTGTTAGTCGATGGCGCTTCATCGTTGGCTAATCGTCTCGGTATCTCGGCTTTAGTAATTGGTTTGACAGTGGTGGCCTTTGGAACTTCGGCGCCGGAGTTGGCTGTTAATATACTGGCAAGCTTAAATAATAGTACGGATATCGCTATCGGTAACATCTTAGGGAGTAACATTGTCAACATACTTCTAATTCTAGGAGTATCAGCAATTATTTATCCTTTAGCAGTAAAGCGAGGCACTGTCTGGAAGGAAATTCCTTTTGCTCTTCTGGCTGTCGTAGTGTTGAGTTTTTTAGTGACTGATTCTGAAGTAAGTCGCTATGATGGCTTGGTCTTGTTACTATTCTTCGGTGTTTTTTTGATTTATATCTATCGTCTAACACGCCAAGAACAATCCGCCAATACTGCTTTGTCTGAAAATGAAATTGAAGTCGGTCACTCCTTAATGAAGTCTTGGGTAATGGTGATAGTGGGCATGGTAGGACTGGTATTGGGTGGTAAGTGGATTGTCGATGGAGCAGTGGCTTTTGCGACTGGCTTTGGTGTCAGCGAAGCTTTGATTGGCTTAACCATTGTTGCTATTGGTACATCACTCCCGGAAATGGCAACTTCGATTGTCGCAGCCTATAAGAAAAATGTTGATATCGCCGTTGGGAATATCGTCGGATCAAATATTTTTAATATTTTCTGGATTTTAGGCGTCAGCTCAATCATTCAGCCGTTACCATTTTCGGCCGGTTTAACTACGGATCTTAAGGTCACCTTTGTCGTTACTCTTGCTTTATTTCTTACTTTGTTTGTGGGCAAAAAACATATTCTGGAACGCTGGCAGGGTGTCGCTTTTGTTATTCTCTATGTTTTCTATATTTTATATTTAATACTACGAGGGTAACCAAACTTGTTTTGTAGACATATCATGTATGGTATGTCTACAAAATGAATATTGGAGTGATAGTGAAATTGGAGAATAGGACGCTATCAGAAATCGTGTCATGCACGATAGAGTCTACATATCATGTATGACCTGTAGACAGATAATAACAAAACCATTGCCGTATTAAACAATGGTTTTGTGATTCGAGTATCTGCTTATTATTAGTGTTTTGAGCTTATGCCTCAGGAAGCGGGTTAACTGTTGCTAAGAGGGTTTTTGGGCTTCTTTCTTCCTCTTTTGCTTTCGTACATTGCGCTATCGGCTCTAGAAACAGTCTGTGTACCATCAACGTCTCTTGAGTTTGGGTCGTACTCAGCCGCACCGAAGCTGGCAGTAATTCCTGCAAGGGTTATTTCTTCGTGACTGGGGAGTTCTATGGTAATTTGATTAATAGCGTCTGCAAATCGTGGTATCGCGCTTTTTGCATTATTACCATCAGCTTCAACAATTAAAACAATTTCTTCTCCGCCATATCTGGCAGCAAAGTCAGTACCGCGCAGCTCGTTCGTAATAGCTTTACCAATGGCGTTTAATACTTGGTCGCCAACAGTGTGGCCGTATTTGTCATTGATCTCTTTAAAATTATCAACGTCTAGGATAATGATTGAGAAGATTTTTTTGTTTATAGCATGATGGTAGTCATTAATCATCTCAATAAGCTTTAAATCAAAGGCTCTTCTGTTAGGTAGTTCGGTTAGAGAGTCGACGTTAGCTGCTTTTTCTGCTGCTTCTCGGTGAGCAATTTCTTCAGCTAATTTTGCATCCTTTTCAGCTAGTTCCGCATATTTAATGGCTATTTCTTGGGTTAATCGTCTAATCAGGATATCGTTTTGTAAATCGACTTTAATAGCTTTCCAGTAATTATGCTCATCATGGGGATCGTGAAAGATTTTGTGCTTGGCGAGATCAGTACGGTAATGTTCTACATCCTGGTTAGTCTTTTCGGCATAAAGGTATTTGACTACATCTTCAGAAACATCATAAGCTAACGCTATGTTAGCAACATTTTTTTCCCACTTTATTCGGCTTGCTTCGCGTGCTGATTCTCTAGACTCAGGGTTTGAATTAACGGATTCCATAAAAATTTATACTTAATTATGTTATTTTATCATCAAATGTTTGGATATAACAATAAATGGAGGTATTTAGTTTTAAAATTGCTATAATATTTAGTAATTATGAACTAAGGCTTAAACACCAGCGGTATGTATAAATTTTTAATGTTGAGCATTGCGGGAGCTGTCATCGTCGGTGGGGCAGCAGTTTATCTATTGATTAGTGATCGTCCAGAAACTGCTGAACTGGCGAACCACGATGTTCCAGCTAAATCTGCAGACCCTATTACTAACGAGTCTGTGGCTGGTCGAGGCACTCTAGATAATATCATGGCCTTAGCTCAAAATTTAGAATGTAAAATCAATTACCAGACTGAAGTTGCTGTTCGCGGTACATATTTTACCAGTCAAGGCAAAATGAGAGGAGATTTTATCACGCCATCAGCTCAAGGTGATCTGCTTTCTTCTTTCATCATGCATGATAATACGATGTACAGTTGGTCTGAGATTGATGGTAAAAAATACGGTTTGCAGTTTGATTTAAGTGCAGTTGAAGCCGCTAAAGCGGATGGAGATATTCCGGAAACACGTGAGCCGGTACCGCTCAACGCAGCAGTAGATTATGATTGTAAGCCATGGGTAAGTTTTGACGGCAGTATTTTTAAGCCACCAAGCGACATTATTTTCAAAGATTTTTCAAATGTTCTTAATGCGGGAATGGAATTTGGCACTATTTATGAAGAAACCGGAGATACTGAGTCTCAATGCGAGTTGTGTACGCAGGTTCCAGCCGGAACGGGGCGTAATGAGTGTTTGGCGGCTTTTAGTTGCCAGTAAAACATACGCGTACCCCTGTAGCAAACCGCAGGGGTACGCGGGCGGAGTCAGTGTGTTTTTATTAGCGGCTGAATTATCTGCCGACGATGTAATACTTTGTCGTGTGTAGTTTTATTGGTAGCGATCTTTTTCAGCGTAGATAGTGATCGTTCTTCTTTTGATTGCTTGACCACGAAAGACGTGCTTGTGCGAACGGTAAATTTTATGAATGATAAATTTTTCGCTCAAGAATTTTACTAATTCTTCCTCACTATAGACATATTCAGCAACCCCCATTACTGGATGGATGTAGCTTCCAGTTTCATTACCTGGATTTTCAGATAGTAGACGTTTGGTGTGTAAGTCTCCATCTTTCAAAAAGGTTTTTATAAAGAGTAGTCCACCTGGTTCTAAGACGCGATGAATTTCCTCGCGTAAACCGGCTCGTTCCATTTGGTTGAGGAAGTGCGAAGTCATCATGTCCAAGACTAAGGCTTGGGAGTTATCCTTTAGATCAAGCTGTCCGGCGATACTACGAGCCTTGTATTTGATTGGTAGATTTCGTGAGGCGATTAAAGCTTGGGCGATGGCCGCTTTTGAGATGTCGTAGCCAACGCCCGGATTGCTAAAGTATTTTTGTAGGTAGATTAGGTTTCGACCATTGCCACAACCCACATCCAGTACACTGGATTGTGTAGACAGTACGTCTTCACGCTGACGTCTGATAACCCAACGAGTAAATTTCTCTAGGTCCTGACTGGGGTTGGTAGAGAGTTTTAAGTGAGTTGGGTTTTTGTATTCAGTATCCCAAAAGGCTTCGCCGTGTTGTTTGCGCTTTTTCTTGCGGGTGAAGTTGGGTTTTCGAGCCATAGTTTGCAAATTAGAACATTAAATTTATAAAATCACAAGGACTGTAGTTTTATCATGTAAGAGATTTAGTAATTTCGCTGATTTGTTGTTTATTAGTTAAATCAGTTTTATTTTATGATAGACTATTACTTATATGAAAAATCCATGGGTAATTATTGGCTTATTAGTCATTATTTTGATAGGGGGATCAGTGTGGTATTCGAGTAGTGTACAGGAGAGTAATAATGAAGGGATTGTGACGAAGCCAAACATTAAAGGTAACGAGAAGGCAGCAGTTACTTTAGTCGAATATAGTGATTTTCAATGTCCCGCTTGCGCTGCTTTTCAGCCAGTATTAAATGATATTATGACTGAATTTTCCGCTGACTTAAAGTTTGAATACAAACATTTCCCGCTACCAATTCATGCGCTGTCCGAGGCAGCTGCTAGAGCGGCGGAGGCGGCGGGACAACAAGACGCCTTCTTTGCTTATCATGACCTCTTGTTTGTGAATCAAACAGCTTGGTCAAACACCCCAAACCCAACTACTTTATTTTTTAAGTATGCTCTTGATTTAGGATTGGATGTCGATTTATTTAAGCGTCATTATAATTCTTCGGCGTTACGGGATAGAGTTAAAGCTGACTCAAATGAGGCTCGTAGTATTGGATTGTCGGGCACACCGACGTTTTATCTGAATGGCGAAAAAATGAATATTCAAACTTACGAAGATTTTCGTAATCAAATTGCCGCAGCGATTAATCCGGACGTGGTCTTTGATCTACTTGGAGGATCCGAATAAACTTAAAATTCTGTCTAAGTTCAAGAATTGACCTTTTGCAGATTTATTACATAAACTGTTTTTGCTTTTAAATGTAGTATGCTACTTAACGACCAAACAGACGACAGTTTTTTAGTCAAGCACAATTAAGAATTTAGATTCACCTATGAATAAAAGTGCGCTAGAAAAAAACATTATTGTCTACGTCATGAATCTACCAGACGGAGCAGCTGCAAGTATTCGTAAATACGAAAAGCTAGTTAATCGAAAATACCAGATTATGCTCCTCTGGGATTCGAAAGTTAAAAATAATATTGAAAAACTGCAAGATCCAAATGTTGATATTGTCTTGGTTTGTGATTTTTCGAAACCAACTAAAATTGCTGAAGCACTTTTGCCTTATCAGCAACGTTTTCTAGCTATTACCTGTCGCTCAGAGCAAAGCATGGCTCGTTTTGCTCAGATAATACCCCATGTCCCTTATCTGAGAACACCAACTACAGAATCGTTAATTTGGGCTAGTGATAAGTATGAGATGCGTAAACGAATGAGGGTCTATGATCGTTCAATCACTCCAAAGTTTACTTTGGTTCGGGAAAATAGCAAAAAAGAAAGGGAGAGAATTATTAAAAAAATTGGTTTTCCTTTAATAATCAAACCAACAAACTTGGCAGCTAGTCTCTTTGTTTCTATTTGTTATCATGAAGAGGAGCTGGAGAAAACCATGCGGACCACATTTATTCGGCTGCGACGTGCTTATAAGAACGATCAACGTCTAGAGGATCCGCAGATCATCGTCGAAGAATATATGGATGGTGACCTATATTCGGTCGATTCTTACGTGGGAGCTCGCGGTAAGGTCGAACACTGTCCTTTGGTGAAGCAGATTACTGCTAAAAAAATTGGACGTGATGACTTTTATAATTATCTACAAATCACGCCGACGGTATTTAAAAGAGAGACTATAGAAAAGGCCCAGATGGTTGTAGAAAAAACAATTCATGCTCTTGGATTACGAAGTACAATTACCCATACAGAAGTCATGAAAATTGACGATGAGTGGAAGGTAGTTGAAATTGGTGCTCGGATGGGGGGATTTAGAGACGAGCTCCATAAATTGACTTGTGGCATTGATCATTCTTTAAACGATATACTCGTACGTATTCCTGCTAAAACTTCACTGCCTAAAAAATGCCATGGCTTTGCTTGTGCCATGAAGTGGTTTGCTGCTAAAGAAGGAAAAATAGTTGAGATGAAAGGCATTAAAAAAATAGAACAGTTAGAATCTTTTTATCGAATTAACGTCAATAAAAAAATTGGAGACAAAGCAGTGTTTGCTCGTAATGGGGGACGTTCTGTCTTTAATTTGTTTCTTAAAAATGCCGAGCGATCAAAATTACTGGCTGACATTAGGCGAGCGGAGCAATTAGTGGAAATTAAAATTGGGTCTCGCTCATAATTCTGCTATCATCTAGGGATATGCCATTTCGTACTAGAGATTTTCTGCTTTTTCTTTTAGCAATAGTTTTTTTAATAATTGCGGGCGGCACGTGGTCACAGAATAGTAAAAGTCTTACAGCTCAAGAAGCGACTCTTATCTATAGTCTTCAGGATACAGTTGACGAAGAGGTTATCTATCAAGCAGTTTTGCCTGACAGCAAACCCGACGAAAGATCTTCTCGTCTTCAGTCTCTGCAAGGGAAAATCGCTCAGCTTTTCGCAAGTGACACGCTGCCAGAGGAAGTACCGGAAACAGAAAATATCCCAGAGTCAGAGTCGGTATTGTCTAGTGTTGCTAGTGAGATTATGCTTTGTCCTAGCTATTCAAAGGCTAATATTTTGTGGGATTCAGCCAATATTAGATTTGTGGTTATTGAGGGGGCGAGAATTCTTTATAGAGAGGTTGATAATCAGATTAGCAACGATATTTCTAGTAGCACTATTTTGCAGCTACCGCTCAATTCATTTCCAAGCGACAAGAAAACCTGTTTGAATAATGATATCGTTGGTATTGCACTGGAAGGGTCTTTAATGAGAAACGATGAAGATAAAATCTACAAGATATTTGCTAGCGAGACCCTCCTTGGTTATGCGCTCGATGGTTTTCCGATTTATGGACTTGATAACAATACAGCAACTGATAGTTGTGGCGGTGCTAGTGTCCTAGGATCCTATCGCTACTATCTAAAAGATGGTCGGGAGGGTCTAATCGGCTGTTTTAGTGGTTTGCCCATCAGTCTGTAGTTTTTATGAAAACTCTTATCTTCGACATTGAAACTGTAGGTGAGAGATGGGAGGGTCTCGATGAGGTAACTCAAACAACGTTATTACGTTGGGTAGAACATTCAGGTAGAAGCATTGAAGAAAAAGTGGCCCTGAAAGATGACGTGAAGTCAGGTCTTGGTTTTTCGCCACTGACGGGATTTATTGTAGCTATCGGCCTGTATGACTTAGAGCGCAGGAGTGGTGTGGTGTACTTTACGGGTTCAGGCACAGAGGCAGACGAGAAAGTAGGTGAGTATGTCTACAAACAAAGAAGTGAAGCAGAGATGTTGTCTGAGTTTTGGGATGGAGCCAGGCACTATGATACTTTTGTGACCTTTAATGGAAGGGGATTTGATGTTCCTTTTCTACTTCATCGCTCAATAGCAAATTTAGTCAAACCGACTAAAAATTTACTAGAGGGGCGTTATCCATATCAGCAAAAGAGCTGTCGTCATGTTGACTTACAAGACGAACTAACTTTTTTTGGCGCCATGCAACGCCGACCAAGCTTACACTTATTTTGTCGAGCGTTTGATATTGTTAGTCCCAAAGCGGAGGTCTGTGGTGACGATGTCGCGGAACTTTTTCAGCATAAAAAGTTCCGCGACATTGCTCACTATAATGCCAAGGATGTGATTGCCACTACTGCTTTATATAAAAAATGGCAGGATTATCTTAGCTATCAAAACAGTACCCCTGCGACAGATGACGATGTGGCCATTGAGTATTAAGGCAAGTCTAGTGACTTTTCTTATATAGTCTACATATCATACATGGTATGTAGAGACGAAGAGATTATCTTGGTCCCAAAAATTCCTTGCCATAGAAGTTGTGAAGAACAAAAAATACTTCCTGTTGCTAGTAGCAAAAAACCGTTAGCTATTAATTATCTCTTGAGGTGAACCGGCATTTTCTATCAGGGCTTGATCAATTATTGTTGGACCGAGCTTGATAAATAAAAACCAATAAATAGTAAATACCAGAATGATCAGTACTAGTCCTAACAATGTCTGAGCATCTTTTTCCTTTGCGACCACTTTATTTTTGACTAGCCACCGTTTTAAACCGAGCGAGGTAGGACTTTTAATTTTATTGTAATTATTTGCTATACTGCTTCTATCTATGACAGAAAAAAAGTTTCCGAACGGTTTTTATTGGGGTGCTGCAACTGCTTCGTACCAAGTTGAAGGGGGAATTGAAAATAGTGATTGGGCTAAGGCCGCCCTTGAAGGTAGGGTTCCTGCCTGTGGGTTAGCTTGTGATCACTTTAATCGTTTTGAAGCTGATTTTGATATCGCTAAGAGTTTGGGACATACGGCACACCGTTTTTCCGTGGAATGGGCTAGGATAGAACCAGAACCCGGTAAATTTAATGTGGCCGCTATTTTGCACTATCGTGCAGTCTTAGAAGCTTTACATAAAAGAGGGATTAAGCCTTATGTGACTATTTGGCACTTCACTCTCCCACTTTGGTTTTCAGAGACTAGTGGTTTTGAAAGGGACGATGCGCCACAAATATTTGCCCGCTACTGTGCTCATGTTGTTAGTCAACTAGGGGATTTGTGTGACCACTTTTCAACGATGAATGAACCTAATGTCTTTGGGAGTAACGGCTGGCTTAGAGGTACTTGGCCACCATTTAAACGCTTTGCTATGACGGATCAAGTCTCAATTACCAACTCAGGACGTCAATTTGAAGCGAAGGCCAGTAAGGGAATTCGACCATTATTTCTGTATTTTAAGGTGATGAAGAATCTAGCTCTAGCCCATAATGCAGCTTATAGAGCGATTAAGGCAGTGTCGCCTAAAACTGAAGTGAGCGTGGTCAAACATGTGATTGTTTTTGCTGCTAATAAAAACCCTTTCAATCAAGTAAAAGCCTGGGCAGCAAATTATTTCTGGACATATAAGTTTATGAACCGGGTCGAAGATTGCTGTGACTCAATTGGCCTAAATTATTATTTTTATAAAAAGTTCGGTGACAGGCGTATCTGGCGAAAAACCGATATGGATTGGAATTTTGCACCGGAATATATCTATCAAGCGCTGATGATGTTGAATAAATACAACAAGCCTTTATTTGTCTCTGAGGCAGGGCTGGCTGACAGTGCTGACACTGGAAGAGCTGAGTACATCAAAAAACAAGTAGATGGTATTTACCGAGCAATTAAAGCTGGTGCAGATGTTCGAGGGCAGATGTATTGGTCACTCCTAGATAATTATGAATGGGCCCTTGGTTTTGCTAAAAGATTTGGTTTGGTAGAAGTCAATTATGATACTCAGGAGCGGAAAATTCGACCGTCGGCGTACGTGTATAAAGAAATTTGTGAGCAAAATGCAGTGCTAGAATAGGTCTATGTCATGGGTTTTTCTAGCAACCTTGGGTCAGTTACTCAATGCAGTAGTGGCTTTTTTAGACAAATATATTGTGTCTGATGAAAAGGTCTTGCCTCGGCCTTTTGTCTATGCCTTTTATTCTTGCTTGCTAACAGGCTTCTGGGTTGTAATCTATTTTTTAGGTTATATACCGGGTCTAGCAGAACTCGGTATTCCATCTTTTGAAGGTATTTCAAAACCAAGTATTCAAGTTATCAGTATGTCTTTCTTGGCTGCTTATACTTTCTTTATGGCACTTGTCTCAATGTATGAGGCTTTAAGAAAGGCCGAGGCTGTCAATGTTATGCCGGTCATTGGTACTATTTCTGCTCTAGTCACTTTTGGCCTAAGCTATTTTTTCTTGAATACGCCGTTTCAGCTGCACTACATGTGGGGTGTGATTGTTTTGTCTCTGGGGACACTCTTGGCCGCTCAAACATTACCAAAGCAGGCGGTTATTTTGAGTGTCTTTCATAGTGGCATTTTCTTTGCTCTACACTTTATTTCCATGAAAGGTTTGTTCGAGGAGACTAATTTTAATGATGGATTCTTTTGGTCAAGGATTAGTTTTGTTTTGTTTGCTTTGTCACTACTAATGGTCCCGGCTTATTATGAAAAAATTACTGAGCAATCAAAGAAGACAACCAAGAAAACTGGAGTAGTAGTCATTCTAACCAAGGTATTAGCTGGAGTGGCTGCTTTTCTACTTCTTAAAGCGACGGACTTAGGCGACGTGGCTGTCGTTCAGGCGATGGACGGGTTGAAGTTTGTTTTTATTTTGGCGGCAACCGTATTCTTCGGGTCTATTTTGCCTGATTCAGTCGCTAAGCACGAAGCTAGACCGCAACAGATATTTCGCCAAGTGCTTTATGTCGCAGTTATTGCAGTTGGTTATTTAATATTATTTATCTAAAATTACGTTATGTCTTGGTGGAAAATAATTTTAGGGTTAATCATAGTAAAAATTATTATTTTACTATTGGTTATTTTTTTCTTGTCACAAAAAGCAGTGCCTGAAACTATCAAATACGGAATGTCATTTAATACGATGTATGCCACAGAGCTTGGTCTCGATTGGCGTGAAACCTATGATGCTATTTTGGATGAATTAGGTGTTAAACATTTGCGTCTGGCAGCGCATTGGCCCATGGTTGAACCAGACCAAGGAGACTACAATTTTGTTGAACTGGATTACCAAATTAATCGAGCGGCTGCAGTGGGCGCTGATGTAATTTTGGGCATTGGTCGGCGTCTGCCACGTTGGCCCGAGTGTCATGTACCAGAGTGGGCTAAAAAACTCAGTATCGAGGAAGCACAAGCAGCCCAACTGACCTATATGGAACAGGTAATCAATCGTTATAAAAACAACCCAGCCATAGTTTATTGGCAGGTAGAAAATGAACCCTTCTTAGAAGTCTTTGCTTTTGAGCACTGTGGTGAACTAGATGTTAATTTTTTTGAAAGAGAGATTGCTTTAGTGAAAAGTCTTGATCCTGAAAGACCGGTACTGGTCACCGATAGTGGCAATCTAGGACTCTGGCACAATGCTTACAAAAGGGGGGATGCCTTTGGTACCAGTGTCTATGTTCATTTTTGGAACCCAGAACTTGGTCAGTTTAGAACTATGCTACCACCTTTCGTTTATCGAGTTAAAGAAAATATTCTCGCTTTGATTTATGGCCGTAAGCCAACATTTTTAATTGAACTTTCAGCCGAGCCCTGGTTGATAGCTCCTGTGGTATCGGTACCAATTGACACGCAGTTTACCAGGATGGACAGCGAAAAATTTTCTGATATTTTGACCTATGCCAAAAAAACTAGATATGAGAAACAGTATCTTTGGGGAGCTGAGTGGTGGTACTGGTTAGATAAACAAGGGTATCCAGAAATGTGGGAAATGGGCAAGACTTTATACCGATAAATAATATGATTAGGTTATTAAAAAATATAATTTCTCGGTTTAAACAATTATTTACGGGAGAGACAACACAGGCTTTGGCTAGGGTTGAGGCAGTAACTTCAGAAGCGGAACGTACCCTAAGTGCATATACATTGCCAGCGCGTAGATCGATTTTGAAACGTTTTCCAGTAATATTTGCACTTTTGGTCACTACCGGTGCTTCTGCAACTCTTTTGGGTATAGAGAGACTGATAACAAAAATTGATTTTCTTAATGATTCTCCATTCTTGTTGTTACTTGCTGGAGTTACTATCTTAGCCTTTACTGGTAAACTATATAAGAAATTAAGTTAATATGACTTTTTGGCAATTTGTTTTTTCTTTTCTCTATGTGCGCAACTGGCATGATGGTCAGTTAGAGCTATCTCGTCCTCGAGTGGCTTTGTTTGCTGCCTCACTGTTTCTGCTGGTCTTGGCCATTACAATCATAACTGTCTTGCAAGCCCCGATTGAATATCATTCTCAATGAAATGGTTTATTATAACCAGTGTTATCCTGATGTTGTGTGCCATATTTGCTCTACTTTTCAGTTACTTGTATGTTCAGTACTTAATAAAACTAGAGGCGACAGTGGCCAATAACATCATACTAGAGGCTCCTTGAACCAATTCGATAAGTAATTCAACTTCATGATGTTTGTAAAGCGATAATTGTCTCTATTTATCATCATGATTTTGTCTAGATTCGATAGTGGGTGAGAGATGAAGTAGCAAAATCAACTATAAAAAAGGCTTATTTGTGTTATAATTTAAATATACTCTGGATGTAATGTATTATAAAATTCTATCAGTCATCGATTTGTTTAGTCATTAATAACCGTAAATTTAATCATGAACCTAATTCAACTCACATTTCTTTCTTTATTACTTCTCTTTGTACCGTTCAACTCCGAAGCTTCTTCAGTTTTACGAATGGGTGAGGATGCCACTTTTGCTGTCGATCAGAAGGTGGAAGGAGACCTCTATTGGGCTGCCAATACTGTGGTAATTTCTGGCGAGGTGACTGATGATTTATTGTTACTTGGTGGTGACATCACTGTCAATGGAAAGGTCGGAGCTGATTTATTGACACTAGGAGGACGTGTTGATGTCCACGGTTCCATTGCAGACGATGCGCGTATTGTCGCTGGTGAAGTAGTGATTGCTGGCGAAGTCAAGGGCGACCTGGTGGTGTTTGCTAGTAATCTGAAAGTTCTCTCCACCGCTAAGATTAGTGGTGATCTAATGTTTTTTGGTGACAAGGCGGATGTCAGTGGTGAAATCGGTAAGTCAGTCTTAGGAACTTCAAATACCATCAGGATTGACGGCGTAGTTTTAGGTGATGTGCAAGTAAAAACTAATACTATCACTTTGGGTGAGAGAGCTAATGTTAGTGGTAATCTGAGCTACGTTAGCGCTGAGGAAGTCATCAGAGCGGCTGGAGCAGTAGTTGGTGGCAAGGTGTCTCAAAACCAACCAACAATGATTAGTGGCAGTGTGGCCGCGAAAGATGTTGTGGTGCCATTTTTAGTGATTTTGTTTGCAGCCTTAATTTGGTACTTACTCTTTCGTAGATTTTTGTTTAAAGTGTCCACCCAGATTAACAATCATTTACTTCGAACTATATCAATTGGTTTTGGAATATTCTTCTTAACACCAATTGCGGCAGTTATCTTACTGGTTAGTACCCTGGGAGGTTTACTTGGCGTCATCTTAATATTTGGCTATTTAGCCCTGATCTTCATGTCGATTGTTCTATCGGGAACTATGGCTGGAGCTTACGTGCTAAAGCAAACAAATAATCCTGCGCAGATTGGACTACTACTGGTTTTATTGGGCACGGCTGGCTATTATCTTCTCTTATATATACCAATAATTGGTTTGATGCTACTGATTATTATTATGCTGGCAACCTTAGGTGGTCTAGCGACACATTTATACCGCTTGATTAAGTCAGAATAAACTAACTTCCATGAATACTTTCTTGGCTGCTTTGAAAGATCTCTGGAATTTTATTTGGGGTTTAGACCAGAAGCTAGTTAATACAAAAAGTGTAGCAGAGACTTTATTGATTGAGGCGCCCCAAAATTTGGTGAAGTTGCCCGAGTTTAGAGTAGCTAGGGTTGAGGAAGTAAAAATAGCGCAAAATAATATTCCCTCTCACAATTCTTTTGGCAACTTCGGCAGTGACCAATACTATATCACCGCTAGTCCGGGGCTGGTCTTTAATCGTCCGGTCCTGAGCTATGATGGTGTCCTAGTAAAATTACCTTATGCTACAGTAACTCAGGTTTTTGCTTATGAAGGTCGGTTTGCACGTATTGCTTTTGAGGAGTCTACGGGTTGGGTTTTGAAAGATGAGCTGACGGCACAGGTTAGCGAGGTGCTTCCAGAACTCGCATCGGGCGCTATCTATACAGATGATGATCCTGAAACGCAGAAATTACGTAAATATATCGAAGACGAATTTTTTACTAATGAATTATTTCTTCCGTTACAGGCATCAGAATTTGTGGCTTATCAGCTTAAAAAACACGGTCTAAATATTGAGTGGCCGGCTATTAGACCGCGCTTAGCTGGTCTCTGGCAGAATATTCTCAAAGGAAAAACTGGTATTAAAATTGGTTTAGTTCCTAAAACCGGAGCGATTATTGAGTATAACAACGATGATGGTACTGGCTTTGTGGGTTACACCAAGGCGGTGAAAGTCGATGAATCTATTATCATCGAAGGAGTTGGCCGACAAGTCGTGGGCGAATATAGGGAAGAACTAATCGAAAAAAATCAATGGCAAAACTGGCGACCGGTCTGGATCAGTGTTAGTTAAGTGTCGTGTTAATATGAAATTATATGCAGAAGCTCGCTTTCTTTGATATCGATGGAACAGTCTTCCGCTCAAGTCTGTTAATTGAATTAGTGAAAGAGCTAATTAGACGCGATATATTTCCGGCCTCAGCTGCTTTTCAGTATCAGGAAAAGCACGACGCCTGGTGGAATCGGCAGGGAAGTTATGAGGATTATATTAATGCTTTGATTCAAACATACCTTAAGCATATTAAGGGTGTTCATTATGGAGATTTGGCAACAGTAGGGCAGGCGGTGGTGACTGAGCAGAAACATCGGGTTTATCGTTATACCAGAGACTTGATACAAGATCTTAAGTTAGATGACTATCATATTATTGCTATTTCTCAGTCACCAAAGACCGTCCTTGATGATTTCTGTATCAATTATGGATTTACTAAGGTCTATGGTCGAATCTATGAACTAGGTCCACAGGACCGTTTTACGGGCGTGATAATAGATGAACATTGGATAAGTAATAAAGCTAATATCGTGCGCAGAGTTTTAGAACAAAATCCCGACTTTACTCTCAAGGATTCTATTGCGGTTGGTGACACGGAAGGGGACATACCACTTTTAGAACAAGTAGAGAACCCGATTTGTTTTAATCCTAACCAAACATTGTACGATCATGCTAGAAGAATGAAATGGTCAGTAGTGGTAGAGCGCAAGGACGTCATCTATCATCTATAATATCTCCTTAGCGCGTATCAGTTAGTAGCTGAGTAATAAAAGCACCACTTACCATAATTAAGGCTAAAATAATGAAGATGTAGTTCATGGGTAAGAAAAATAATGATACGCTTCCCACTAAAGCGCCTAGGAGGTTGGCTAAAGGACGCATCATTCGAAATAGACTAATTAGATTGGCGTCGTGACCTTTTACTTGTTTAAAAAAATAGCTTTCGGTCGTCACTTCAACTAAACTGGCTCCAAAACGACTAATAAACATTAGTATCATCCACCAGACAACGGTGGCACCAGCAAAAAAAGTCATACTAGCTGAACATAGGGCTAAGACTACAAAACCGAGGGCCATCATTTCTTTTTCACCAATATGCCGATCGGCAATCGCGCCAATTGGGTATTCAAAAATTACAAAAGCAAAAAGACCGACAGCAATAATCTGTCCGATAGTTTCCCAGGGAAACCCGATGGTGTTGGCCAGATAAAGTGGAAAATAAATGATTGCCCAAGTATAAAAAAATTGCAATAAAAATTGAGCTACCAAAACAGTACTGACATTAACATTTGCCATGGCTTGAGAAACTAAACCATTGATTTTAATCACTTGATAAACCGGATCGCAGAATTTTCGAAAATACGTCAAAATAATAGCAATAAAAATCAAGCCAATTAAAGAGGCAACGAAATAAACCCCAGCGAGATTACTAGTATCTCCAATGATGTAACTCATGGCCAAAGGTGAGAAAAAAGCAGCAAGGCTCATCAGCGCTAAAATTAAACCACGCTTAGACCCAGTAGTTTCTTCAGCGTTGCCGATGAGCGTTTCGAGGAAAATATCAATATTAAAATAAATTTGGGGTGAGATAGCCATAACGATAATGAAAGCAACGATAGTGGGAGTCGGACCTGGAGCTAAACCAACAATAATTAGCGCTATGGACATTACTGACATGAGACCAATAGTGGCCATGACGTTCCCTATTTTCTGGAGGATACGTGGTAAGATCAAGGTGATAATCATAGCGAAAAAGGCAGCTGCTGCGTAGATGAGGCCGACATACTCGGGTAAGGTGAAGCGTTCTAGATAGGTTGAACTACTGTAAGCGGTTAAGAGTGACTGGAAAGTAAAGATAATTGAAATTAGGTAGACTAAAAGGTAAGTAAGCGGTTTGGCAGAGTTAGAATTGGTAAACCAATTACGATAAAAATCCATAGTACTATTGTACTATGGATTTTTTATCAGCTACGCTTTTAATCGGGGGTAATTAGACGCCAATCAATACCGGAATCACCATCGGAGTCTTTTGTGTTTTTTGCATCAAGAAACCACTGACGACGTCGGTTAGTTGATCTTTAACTAAGTCTAAGTCAATTGGGTTCATTCGTTCAGTTTCTTTCTCGACAGTTCTCTTGATCAAGACTCGTGCTTCCGATAAGAGTTGTTGATTTTCACGTAGATAAACAAAACCACGAGAGATAATGTCAGGTGACTTTCGTAGTTTACCAGTCTTACTATTTACAGTAGCAATAATGACGAACATTCCGTCTTCAGCCAAGGTCAGACGGTCACGCAGTACCACTTCTTGTTTAGTACCAACAGTAAAGCCATCGACCATAACCAATTCAGTTGGGATCTTGACTGAGTGTCTGACAAGCTCGGTTCCGTTTTTAATATCGATAATAGTTCCATTATCAGGGACCACGATATTTGCTTTAGGAAAACCATTCTCTATAGCCGCATACATCTGACTCTTGAGGTGGAAGTGGTGGCCGTGAACTGGCACTAGGAATTTTGGCTTGACTGTTTGATGGACCCAGACTAGTTCGCCGGCGTTACCATGACCAGATGAGTGCACATGTGAACCCTTGTAGTTAACCACCTTCACATTTTTTCGATAAATATTATCCTTCAATTTCTGAACGGCAATTTCGTTTCCAGGAATTACAGACGAAGAAAGAACGACAGTATCTCTTTCGGTTAAGGTGACAAATTTATGTTTATCGGTGGCCATGCGCATTAAAGCTGCAAATTCCTCACCTTGGGCTCCGGTCGAGAGGATGACAATTTTATCATTAGGATAGTCACCCATATCACCAGCGTTGATAAAGGTGTGCGGCTTCACTTCGAGAAGTTTAGCTTGAATAGCAATGTCGATGTTTGTTTTGATACTTCGTCCCTCCAGCAGTACTTTCTTACCAGTAGCCTCACAAGTCTGGATGATATTAATCAAGCGGTCGAATTGAGACGCAAAAGTACCGATAATCAAACGACCAGTAGCCGAACGAATAATGTTTTCGAGAGTTTCATAGACCAGGCTTTCCGAAGCTGAGAAACCTTCACGGTCAGCGTTAGTTGAGTCACAAAGCAAGGCTAGGTTTTTGTTTAGTCCGACTTTTTCCCAAGTTGCGCTTTCTTCTACGACGACCTTACCATTTACATGGACAAGCTTGATGTCGCCAGTGATGACAACGTCACCGTGCTTAGTTTCAATTCCGAGACCCATAGCATCAGGAATAGAGTGGGTAACTGGGAAAGTCTTCACTTTAATTTTTCCAACAGTAAAGCTTTCACCTTCCTTAATCACATGCATAGTGATTGGTGCGATATGTGGAAATTCTTCCTGACGTTTGAGAATCATTAGTGAGGTTAGATACTGAGTGTAGATTGGTGGATTGCCAATTCTTTCAATAATGAAGGGTATACCACCAATGTGGTCCAGGTGTCCGTGTGTGACTACCAAGGCTCTAATTTTATCTTTTCTTTCTTCAAGGTATTGAGTGTTCGGTAGAATATAGTTAATTCCTGGCGCTTTACTTTCTTCAGAAACGAATTGGAAACCAGCGTCGATAACGACAATGTCATCTTTAGTTTCAACAATAATCATATTTCTGCCAATTTCTTCTACGCCAGACACTGGAATGATACGAACAGTATCGTCATCCAAAATTTCTGGTAAGACGGGATTCTTTTCATTGGTAAAAGTCATCCGGTGAGTTAACACTGGGGCAGTATTGCTGCGCCGTCGTTGTTGTTGATTGCGGCGACGATTGTTATTGCGTCCACCTGATTCTGATCGACTACGATTCTGTCCTCCACTTTGACTACGTCCAGTCGTTGCTGGTACTCCAGTGTATCGCCTTGGGCGGTTGTTTTGACTGTAATTTCCTCTGTGAGCAGGTCTTGGTGTCGGTGTCGGTGTCGGTGTTGGATTTGGATTCATAAATTTAATTTATATCGTTAACAATGTTCTGTGTTTGAAAAAATGGCCATAATATTTCTGTTTTGGCATACCAGTCTGAAACATTCATAAAACGATCTGAAGGTTTGCCAATGGCCGTCATCGGTGTGGTTATAATACTTTTGTCTAAAACGTAAACCATGCTTGGTACAAACAGCATAATGGCCGGAACTTCTTCACTAATGGCTGTACTTATCTCTTGTAGTAACTGTTTGCGCCCGACTTGATCTTGCGAATTTTTAGTCTTCTCCAGCAGACGATCGACGGCTATATTAGTGTACTGGGAAACGTTTAATCCCGGATCATCCTTTTGTGACGAATGCCAAAAAGGGTAGAGATCTTGGGTGCGATTCATGTCTAGTCCAAATAATAGAGTTTGGAAATCTCGAGTACGGATAACTGATTGGACTAAGTCTGCTTGGGCGTATTGTTCGATTTGTACCTCAACGCCTAGCTGGCGCCAACTATCGGCAACGATGCTGACTGTCCTGTCAAATAAACTGCTGTTGCTAGTTTTAATTGTCAGACCGAGAGTTTCTGTAGATTGACTTATTTTCTTCTCCCAGAAACCAAGATCATTTTTCTTCCAACCACCGGCGAGTAAGATTTCTCGTGCTAAATCCAAAGAGGAAGTAGAATTTACGTCAGAATCGGTACTAGATGATTCTAACGTAACATCGGCTGCAAGAATAGGTTTGGTAGTGGGGACACCGTAGCCAGAAAGTACCTTTGTAATTAAATCTGGCCGATCAATGGCGACACTAAGTGCCTCTCTAGCAGCTTTGTCACGTAACGCTGGTGAACGATTTTGATTGAAGAATATACCAAAAACCCGGGGCATCGGCTGACTAATAATTTGCGCATCTTGAACAAAATTTGCAATTGCCTCATTTGGTAAATAAACAGTGCTGTTAATTTGCTTCTCAGCAAAAGCTTTTTCTAAATCAGCTTCGTTTTGAAAAAAGACCAATTCTATTGCTGCTAAGTTTGGATGACTTTGACTGTTTAGTGCTGGCTCTAGTACATAACTACTAATAAGACCAGAAGAGCTTCTCTTGATTTGCTTGATGCTGAATGGTCCTGAGCCTATCGGTTCAGTATTGTGCTGACTAAAAGGCAGTTGCTCAATTGGCAGAGTACTCCAGATGTGTTGCGGCATAATGCCAAGCGTGAAGTTTTCCATAAAAGGGGAGTAGGCCTCAGTTAATTTCACCTGCAATTCATATTCACTTACTTCTTTGATTGTCACATCGCTCCAGTTGCCGCGAAGTGGGCTTTTGAGATCTGAATCTTGTACTAGTTTAAAAGTATAGACAACATCGTGAGCCGTGATTGGCCTACCATCATGAAAAGTTTGGTCCTTTCTAACCACAATATTATATTCGGTCCCATCTTCAGAAAGATTAATACTTTCAGCAATATCAGGAGCTAAATTACCACTAGAATCTATGCGCAGTAGACCGCTATAAAGTAAGGACACTGTATCTTGGTCAGCCCTGGTTATGGCTAATGCTGGATTAACAAAGCGCGGGATACCCACAATTCCTTCAATCAGTGTACCGCCTCGTGTCGGAGTTGGAAAAGAATGATTACGATTGAAGTTAGAGACAAAGAGAATACTTAAGAAAAGTAAGGAGAAAAATAATATGCGCAGAAAAAGCTTATCGCTCGGTTTTCGCGCTTCAATTAAAGCCAAAAATTTATCTAGCAAAGTATAACGGTTTGGTTGTAAGTTCATAAACTACAAATTCCCTTCGGACATAAAAACCAGTCACGTGCTTTCATGGCAATAAAAAATTATTGCTATGAAAGCACCCGGAAAGACTATACAACAAAGATGTTCAAAAAAGTCGCTAGGACAAATAGCACAGCAATCCCGATTGAGAAATGGAAGAGAAATAGCTCAGCTCCGCGTCTCTTGTGAAAAGCAGAACTAAAATTATCACCACCAAAGGCTCCGCCAAGACTAGAACCACGCTGCTGAAGCAAAATGGAGGCCACTAGTAGGACTGAGAGAATTATTTGAACATAGGGCAGTGCCGGCTGCACTGTTTGTATGATTTCCATGTGCTAATGATAATAGCAGAAAGAGCAAAATGTGGCAAGAACTGCGGAAATGAACTGGAAATTGGCACCTCGGGACAGTACTTATTTTTACTTACAATTTGTCTCCATGTTCTCTCAACCAGCGGCTGGCTGCAGCGTCACCTGCCACTGCTCGTCTAAGCTCAGCCAGACCTTTATCTGGCCTTTCCGGACTATCGGTAATCGTCAGACCATCCAATTCGGTGAAAGTGCTGTTGTCTATGTTTTCACCGGTTGCTAGATCAGTTCTTTCTCCGCCGGCTCTAGTTTCGTCTTCGTCATGCAAATTATCGTTGTGCAGGCCATCTTCTTTGCTCTCATCACCCGGTCTGCCGCCAGGTGCACTTGTTTCAGACCTAAAATCTCTTATCATACCTATACATTATATCAGACCAGACGGTCACAAGTAGTCCGCCGTTGTCACTAATAATAAACGTTACCCAAACCCCCTCGAGTCATTAATAAATAGGTTACTGTGTCGTTCATATGAATATGGCGACAAAAACAGACATCTTTAAGCGTTATCTTAGTGAGTACCTAAAAGCCAACAAACAGCGTAAAGGAGAGATTATTAAACACATTAACGACGTAGTTGGACTGCATCCTAAATCCATCATCAGACGTTTCCGTGTACAACAAAAAAACATCCCTTAGATACCGAAGTCAGGGGTCGTCTGTGTACTATACTCCTGATGTCACCGCTGCCCTGAAAGAGATCTGGACCCTGAGTGGTGAGTTATGTGGCGATAACCTAGCTGGCTTGTTGGTTCCGTACCTCACTGCTCTGACTCGATCCAGTCAATGGACCTATAGTGACGAAACCACTGGTAAATTATTAGCGATGAGTACTGGAACTGTTAAAGAACGGGTCCGGTATTTTGCACGTAGTTTATTAGCCTTTGGTAATGGTCGCAGTACTACCGTACCGACAGTGATGAGACAGATACCGATTAGAACTGATGGTTGGGACACTGCACCAGTTGGTACTCTGCAGTTAGATACGGTGGCTCATTGTGGTCACCAGAACGTTGGGGACTATATATACACGGTTAATGACACTGATGTGACTACCCTTTGGGGTGAAAGACGAGCTCAGTTTAATAAAGGGATGACTACAACTGTCTCTAGTATGGTGGAAATGGAAGCTTCGTTGCCCGTCCCGCTAGTTGAATGGCATCCTGACTCTGGTAGTGAATTCATGAATCAAGAGTGTTGGGGGAGATACCAAGGAAAGTTAACTCGGTCTCGTCCTTATCACAAGAATGACAACTGTTTTGTGGAGGAGCGTAATGGTCACGTGGTGCGAAAGTGGTTAGGTTACGATCGCTTGGATAAACACAGCTTAGTACCACTACTAAATCAGTTTTATGATGTTTTAACTGTGTTTAATAATCACTTTGTCTCTAACCGGAGGATTGTTTCTAAACAACGCATTGGAGCCAGATGGAAAGTGACTAGAGAGGTAGTAGCCAGGACTCCTTATGACCGAATGTTAGACCGGGGTGATGTATCAGCTGAAGTTAAAGACGCGCTACGGAATATTCACGAATTCTTGAGTCCACTCACCCTCAGAACTGAGATTGACCGACGACGCAAAAAGGTGTTTGATGAAGTTTATCGACACGGAAATAAAGAGTTGGTTGGGTAACACTTATTTATTGTCTACTACGGACGCTGTATAAGTCCACCACTTCTGTCGCTCAGCTGCTTTTAATCTCTCAACTATACCAGCAAAGGGTGACCTCAGTCCAAGGGAAGCATGTGGTCGCTTGGTGTTGTACCAAAGCAAGTAATCAATTAAGAGCTGGTTAGCTTTTGATACATCATCACGCAGTGAAGCTCGGTGGTAGACAATCCACTCTTCACTTAAGGTCCGGTTAAACCGTTCAACGTGTGCATTCATCTTGGGACTACGCGGATAGGTGTGATAGTGCGTGAGTCCAAGCGTGGTGGCCGTCTGGTGAAAGGGCTCGGCAAGGCGAAACCCTTTTTCTTGGGAGTTCGCTTCGCCCTGCCTCGACTGTGTTTCCCCGCCCGCAGGAAGGTTCTGGGGAGGAATGCGGGGGGGGTGCAAATCTTGCACTATTTTCAGGCCTCTGTTGTGGGCACAAAACCCAAAGTAAAATAACTTATTTTCCTTTCCAATGTACCACTCGATTCTCAATAAACAACATGATCTTATTTAAGATAAAACCTATGGTGCCAGTCATCAGGATCGATGCGTACATATCAGCTGTTTGATATACAAGCTGTGCATCAATTATTCGTTTACCAAGTCCGGCGTTTGTACCAATAAACATCTCGGTCACTATCACTATTATTAGCGACAGTGAAATTGCCACTCTAAAGCCAGAAAAAATCTGTGGCAAGGCTTCCGGAAAAATAACCTTACTGAATAGCTCGAACCCTTTCACTTTCATAGTCTTTGCAACACGTACTCGTAGCTCTTTACCGAGATGTACGCCATACATAGAATTGATAAGGATAACCAACCCAGCACCCCAAGCTGTGACTGCAAACTTTGCTTCGTCACCAATACCGAATACTAAGAGAAATAAAGGAAAAAGGGCGGTAGTAGGAATTCCTCTAAAAAACTCAACTGTAAACTCAAGAGCGTTATATATCCTGCTGGAATAACCCATAAGGAGACCTAAGGGCACCCCTATGACAGCCGCAATGGAAAAACCAACTAAGACACGATAGAGAGTATAACCGGTATCAATTAACATTGACCCATAAACCAATGACTGAAAAAGATCAACTAAGACTTCATAAGGCTGCGGTACAAAGAGTGGACTTACAAGCTTAAAATATGAAATTGTCTGCCAAAAACAGATGAGTATAACCGGTATAAGAATATAATAAAGTTTTTTACTTTTCATATTCAAATGTATTAAGGATAGCATTTCGTAGTTCAGTAAATTCTGGACTAGAAAGCATATCTAGGGTTCGAGGTCTTGACAGTTTCACCTCAAATATCTTTTTAATCGTCGCAGGTCGTGGTGAGAGCACTACGACCCTATCGGCTAGAAAGATTGCCTCATCAATATCATGGCTTACAAATAAAGTAGTAATTTTCTTTTCTTGCCAGATATCAAGGAGTTCAAGTTCCATTTTTCTTGTAGTTGAATAGTCAAGAGCGGAAAATGGTTCGTCCATAATTAAAATATCAGGATTATACGCAATAGCGCGACATATGGATATTAATTGTCTTTGCCCACCAGAAAGATCATACACATGCTTATCCTTTGAGTGAAGCAACCCGACTCCATTTAACAGATGTTCGGCAATTTTAACGCGCTTTTCTTCATCCATCTTTGCCACTTCTAGTGGAAAAATAATATTCTCTATAACTGTTCTCCAAGGAAACAAACTTTCATTGTAATTCTGGAAAACAAAACCCACTTTAGCATCCTTAGGATTTTTGTTATCAATTAATACAGCACCGAATGTCGGCTCATCAATACCAGATATTAGATTTAGAAGTGTTGTCTTCCCTGATCCATTCGGTCCAAATACTGTTACAAATTCTCCGTTATTTATCTCTAAATCTATACCGTCTATAACTCTGGTAGTGCCAGAGGATTTTTTGAATTCCTTGCTTATTGAGCGGACAGAAATCATCTCCTTATTTTATAAAGAAATTTGAGAGATCAGGTTTTGATTTTAGTTCGCCCAATGACACCAACCAATTAAGCCATTCGTCAGTCTTTTGCACATCAATATCTTTACCAAACTTTGTCGGTAAGAGGTTTATCATGTTTGCTGCATCTTTACTGATATCGGATTTCTCAGCAATCAACTTTTTTGTCGTCACTTCGTTACTTAACGCATAATCGTTGGCCTGTTTGAAGACTTTAATAACATCGTTTGCTAGAGATGAGTGTTCAGAAACAAATTTTTCTGAAATGATACCGATGGAAAATGGTGTATCTGATACATTTTCAGTGAATAGAGATCCTGATACTTTTCTCGCCATGCCCTTTGAGATTGCTAAAGAAGTATTTGGTTCATACGAATACAACGCATCTACAGAACCGACTTCTAGCGCCTGAAGATAATTTGTTGGAGAAAGTGGAGTAATTTCAACCTTCGAAGCATCTACTGAATTTTTTACAAGAGACGCTTTCAATATATTAGTAGCAGTACTACCTGGAAAGACAGCAATTTTCTTGCCCTCAAGATCTTTTAGGGTCTTAATCGGTGAATTGAGCTTTGTTATGACAGCATCACCAGGGTCTTTACTAAAATACGTAGTTGAAAAACCCTTGACACCTTCTGGATCAATGAGCTGAGCTACGTACACCGGCAAACTTGAAATACCTGGAACTAAATCAACATCGTTTCTTACAACAGCCTCAAGTGCCTGGTTTGAACTCTGGAATGGAAAAAATTCGGCCTGAATACCGGCCTTAACAAATAAATTTTGTTGCTGGACTATCCAGATAGGCAAGGCTGTAATTGTGGCGGTTGACAAGTATCCAATTTTTACTGTCTTATTATCTTTGGGCTGTCCAAAAATTATTAACCCCATAGTAACGATTACGACGATAATCAATACTGACCATATATATTTTTTTTTAGGCATAAATTTAGTGATTAAAACTGACATCTATTATAATTAAAACATCATATCATACCTCCAGCTATCCCCTCAAGTAGCTTTGTCACCAATAATAAACGTTACCCAAACCCCCTCGAGTCATTAATAAATAGGTTACTGTGTCGTTTATATGAATATGGCGACAAAAACAGACATCTTTAAGCGTTATCTTAGTGAGTACTTAAAAGCAAACAAATAGCGTAAAGGAAAGATTATTGGGTAGTAGTGATCACTGGCCAGAATATCGCCTGCTTCTGGATGGGTATCATTATCGTCGTGCACGGCACACTCCATAGT
>Ga0163147_10002310_pt1 | contig 27229 bp, 23 predicted proteins | sample OliLakLV19MP6G1_FD_148597 | JGI IMG/M metagenome (GOLD analysis project Ga0163147, IMG submission 148597) | Freshwater microbial mat bacterial communities from Lake Vanda, McMurdo Dry Valleys, Antarctica- Oligotrophic Lake LV.19.MP6.G1 | ecosystem: Environmental > Aquatic > Freshwater > Lake >...
ACTTCGAGACGATCGCGTTTTTGACTGTCAATAGTTTTTGAAAATAATCTGTTTTTAATTACATTTTTATTTGAATGGAGGGTGGCAGCTTTTTAATTATTAATTCTAAAAATCTTAAGGAATTTCACTTCAGCGGTGAAAAGGTCTTATAATTGTTATCGGCGAAGCTTGCTTACAATCTTAACCACTTTAAGTAAGAAAGAATTTCATTGAAATCATCCATATTTGTGGAATCAGAAAATATGCCCTCATTTGTTTAGGTTTAGGTGCCTTTTCTACAGAGCATTTCCGTCCAATATTTTATTTTATTTTATTTTATTTATCTTTGCTACAAAAAAACCTTCAATTGTATTACTAGGTTTTATTCGAATACAATTTTTAACTTCTGTTGAGATTAATTTACCTTTCCACTCCTCAAGAACTTTAATTGTTTGTAAGTTTGATAACTCTACTTTTTCAACTTTGGCTTGATCTCCAACTTTCTTTAAAAAATTAGAAATTAAAACTTCATTTTCTTCCGGCGCAAAAGTACAGGTAGAATAAACTAAGGTACCGCCTGGTTTTAAGGCTCCCCAAGCAGAAAGAATTAACCTTCTTTGCTTTTGGGCTAAGCTTTTAATCTTCTTTTCATTCCAAAAACCAACACTTTTGGGATCGTTTATTCTGAATCTAGCTTCACCGCTACAGGGAGCATCAAGTAATATTCTATCAAAAAATTCAGGACTTTCTCGACAAAGTCGACTTCCATCTTCCATGCGCAATGAGAGAAATCTAGGATTACAAGAATTGACCCCTAAATTTTGAAGTATATTTTTTAATTTAAAAAATCTAGTTCGACTTACATCATTAGCAATTAACTCTCCCTGACACTTCATCAACGCAGCAATTTGACTAGTCTTGCTTCCGGGAGCCGCAGTTAAATCTAAAACTTTCTCTCCAGGTCTAGGATCTAAAACAAGGGGAGGTATTTGACTTGCTAAACTTTGTACATAAATTAAATGAGTCTTACAAAGTTCATGATTTAAAAGATCTCTCTTAGTTTTGTTTTTTAGAATAAAAGCTAGATCGCTCCAAGGGACTCCTTCTAGATCAAAGCCATCTATTTTTAATTTTGTAACAACGAAATCGAGATCAGTTTTGAGAGAATTAATTCTGAAGACTGGAAGTTTCTCTGCAAAAATCTGGCTAAGATCCTTTGCTTCGGGAAAAATGATTGAGAATCGATCAATAAACTTCTGAGGCAGCATAAAATTCAGCTAACCATACGGTTTCAATGGGTTATATGTCAATTTTCTCTGAATCTTCCATGTATTCAGTGGCATCTACTGTACTATGGCAAAAAACCCATCAGAATTAGATAACCTCATTGCACCTGAAATCAAAGGTGATGCTTTTTATTCAACGATTGAAAGGCTTTCTCGATCTGAGAAAATAAAAACCGTACTTGAGATTGGATCTTCAAGTGGCGGTGGCTCAACACAAGCATTTGTTAATGGACTCAGAGAAAACAGCAACCAACCAACTTTATATTGTATGGAAGTCTCTAAGCCTCGCTTTACAGAACTCCAAAAAACATATTCACAAGAAACTTTTGTTAAATGTTATAATACATCTTCCGTTTCAATTGATCGATTTCCAACAGAATCAGAATTAACAAACTTTTATAATACAACAAAAACAGCTTTAAATAATTATGATCTCGAAAGAGTTTTGGGCTGGCTTCGACAAGATATTGAGTACGTCAGAGAAAATAATTCGGCACAATCTGGAATTGAATTAATTAAACAAGAGAATAAGATCTCTAAATTCGATATGGTACTTATTGATGGCTCAGAATTCACTGGAAAAGCTGAATTAGCCGAAGTTTATGGGGCAAAATTAATTCTGCTTGATGACATAAATGGCTTTAAGAATCGTCAAAATTTCGATCTTCTAAAAGCAGATTCTAGTTATGAACTTTTAGAAGAAAACTGGAATACTAGAAATGGTTACGCAGTTTTCAAATTGAAAGAAACTCCGCTTACAATTAATTTTTTCACTTTGGCATTAAACGCAATGCCTTTTATTCAATATCATATAGACATCTTTGAAAAGCTCTCCATGCCCTGGCATTGGCATATTGCTGAGGGAGTAGCTGAACTAAAACATGATACTGCTTGGAGCCTCCCAAGTGGTGGAAAAATTCCAAATGAACTGCATAAAAATGGACTAAGCATAGATGGCACAACTCAGTATTTAGATCAGCTTGAAATAAAGTATCCAGGAAAGATAACTGTATATAGGAAACCTGAAGGCGAATTCTGGGATGGCAAGATTGAAATGGTGACAGCGCCACTTACACAAATCACAAGCAATGATTCGCTATTATGGGAAATTGATTGTGATGAGTTCTGGACGAAAGAAGGAATCGAAACTTTGCATTCAATGTTTACAGCAAGTCCAGAGAAAACCGCTGCCTATCTTCATTGTTTCTACTTTGTCGGTCTTACAAAATTTGTTCGTTCAATGAATACTTGGGCTACTTATCCAAAAGATTGGCTTAGAGTTTGGCGTTTAAATGAAAGAATGAGTTGGGATTCCCATGAACCGCCAGTTTTAAAGGATGAATTTAATAGAGACGTAGCTTCGATCAATGCTTTTGGTAGAGATGAAACTATGGCAGCAGGTGCCACATTTCAACATTATGCATACACAACTGTACCACAAGTGTGGTTCAAAGAGTCCTACTATGGATATAAGGATGCTGTCGCGCATTGGAAAAAACTTCAAGAATCACGCGGTCCAGTTCGCCCATCTGACTATCTTCCTTGGGCAAAAGCTGATGCGATTGTTGACGATTGGAAAGAAAGCGATGGAACATTACTAATTAGTAAACTTATTCCATCAGCAAAGCCTGTTACTGATAAAATAGCAACTAGTACCGATAGTAGCACTGCGTCAGCAAAAGTAATTAATTTTCCTTCGACTCAAGAAATAAAAAAACAAGAACCAAAAAGTGATGATGCGAAAAAATACTCATCTATGTCCGTGGATGCAGCAACTCAATTTGAAAAAGAAGTAAGAACATTATTTAATAAAATTCGTCCGTCGAAAATCATCGAAACCGGAACATATCTAGGTCGCGGAACTTCGACCATTATTTGGAAAGCACTAAATGATCTAGGGATTAATGCGGATTTTACAACTATTGAAGTAAATCCTGAGCATCATCGATTAGCTAGTGAGTGGTTCAAAGCAAACAGCATGAACGTCAATGCAGAACTTGGCTTAAGTTTACCTCGATCGCTATTGCCGAATTTAAAGCAGATTCATAATGAATTTGTGACTGGTAAAGAATTTGAAGGTATCTATTACGACCATAATGAATCCGATAGAGCCAATTTTTATTTCCGTGAAACTAACTTCAATGTAAATGAAGATCTCTTACAAAAAACGATGGCTCGTCATGATTACAAGCCAGATTTTGTTCTCTTAGATAGTGCCGGACATGTCGGTTACTTAGAATTTCAATATTTCATGAAACTAATAAAAGGTGAGTGTTACATCATGCTTGATGATGTCTATCACTGCAAACATTTTAAGACATTACAAACTATTAAAGCAGATCCACGTTTTAAAATATTAGTTGAATCACCAGAAAAATTTGGTTTTTGTATTGTTAAATTTACTCCTTCGGGTGCAGCAAAACGCACTGATGTAAATTCAATTCTATGGGTACGTACTGATTCAATCGGCGATGGTGTTATGGCATCTAGTATGTTGCCAGAGATCAAGGCTCACTACGTTGATGCAAAAATCTTTGTCTTATGCGCCACTCATACAGCTGAACTTTACGAAGCTTGTCCCTTTGTTGAAAAAACAATTACCTTTGATAGAAAAATGCTTCTAGAAAATGACGCATACAGAGAAAGTCTTGTTAATGCTTTGCGATCGTTAAGAATAGATCTAGTTCTAAATTCAGTATATTCACGTGAATTGGTAAATGATTTTCTAGCCATTTCATCAAATGGAACAGAAAGAATTGCATTAATGGGAGACCTTTCAAACATTTCAGCTGAACAGAGAGATAATGATAATAAATTCTACACTAAAATAATTGAAACTACCTTAGAGCCCTTAACAGAAATAAAGCGTCACGAAGAATTTTTAAATAAGATTGGAATAAAAAATACTGAGCTCTCTCCGATGGTTTGGATCAAACCACAAGAAGAAGCACTCATGAAAGAAGTTTGCAAAATCGTCGATATCACACGTGAGAAAACTATTGCATTAATAGCGAGTACTCAGTGGAATATAAAATTATATGATCGATTTGCAGAAAGTTTAGCCCAAATCTGTCTTGAAAAAGATTTAAACATAGTTGCCCTCGGAGCCAATAGCGATTGGGAGATAAATCAGAAAGTTTTATCTCAATTACCCCGAGAAATTCGTGCCTTGAATCTTTGTGGACAAACTAATCTAAGACAAACTGCTGCCATCCTTAAGCGTTGCAGATTAAGTCTTGGAGTTGATACAGCTTCAGCACATATAGCTTGTGCTGTTGGAACTCCTAATATTGTTGTACTTGGTGGCGGTCATTTTGGAAGATTTTTACCATACTCGGCTTTAACTTCGGTTGTATGCAAACCTATGGAATGCTTTGGTTGCAACTGGCAATGTAAACATGAAACTTCAAGGTGTATTAAAGAAGTTTCGCCAAAACTTATTGAAACTGCAATTAGAGAAGCTTTAGATTCAAATAGTAATCAACCTAGGATTTACAAAGAAACTAATCTGGAAGAATCTTTGCCGATTACTTAAGTAAACCTAAGATAATGAAATCATTGTGCTTCTGAGCTGGAGTTAGCCTTAGTTGATATCTATTGGGCATAACTAACGTTCTGATTCAAAATTCTAATAACAGATGGAGGTAGTTACAAAAAAACTAGTATATCAGAGTGTGAATTATCATGAGTAGATTCGACGAAAGTTTTGTAACCAAAGTAGAAAGAACAATTGCTGACAAAAGAGACTGGAGATATAGCAAGGATCAAAAGGATTCTCAAGACACACAAACGTCAGAAATAGAATCTACTGATCTCAAGGAACAATATCCAAATGGTTTTAGTAGTGACGTGGAAGGTGTTCAATTTAACTTAGCTGTATCGGCCTGCCCAGTCTCTGTAAAAGGAAATACAGATGATTTATCAACGTATACTGATCCCAATTATTTTGAAGATTTATATTTTCTAAGCGATCTGGAAGTAACGGTTGTAGAAATTCAGAATGAACGTGGATTTAAAATTGATGAAGAAAGAGTAATACTTTCTCTTGAATCAGATAAACTAGAAAAAATCATCGAAGATATTGAAATTCTCTTAGGTAATGCAGGAATTGAACCAGAAGAGGCGAGACTTAAAGCAGAAAAAACCGTCAAAAATGCGTTAATTAAAGCAATAGAAGAATTTAGCAGTGCAAATGCTGATTCAGGGCTTATCTTAATGGGCGAAGATATTGGCATCTCCCAGGATCAGGTAATTGAATTTATCGAACGAGTAAATCAAATATCCTTAAAAGAGCTAGCCGAAAATCACTCAATTAAACGTGCTAGTCGTGAGCCTGTCGAATCTGAGCTTGTCGAAGGGAATGCTCAAGAAAGACCAACTGAAATTTCTTTCGCAGCAAAAACATGGCTGGCTTTTAAAAATGTTATAGATACAGCCAGAGAATTTGGTGAAACAATTATCGCAGATAGATTGGAAGATAGTGCAAATCAAATCACAGATAAAACATCAGGTTACGGTGCTGGACAAAGATATTGGCGTGATAGAGAAGCACAAGAATCTGGAGATAGAAAAATAGTTAAGAACACACTTTTAGGTGTTTTTAAAGAATACGCCGAATCTGCTCTTGATAGTTTACCATATGACAAAGCAAAATCTTTTTTTGTAAGACAATTAGCGGATGCTTTGGATACTGGTGTTACATTTAACAGTGCATTACAAAGATTAGTAGATAGATCATTAAAAACTGCTGAAATACAAAGCGGTCTCAGAGATCCAAAACTTTCAAGCCAAGAGCAAACTAATCCGCCTGATTATGAACTTGGTCATAAAGCTTTAGAAACTTTTCAATGCGCTGCAGAAAGTATTTATAGTCAAATAAAAATTGCTGTTTCAAATGCTTTAGAGAATCCTCTTATTAGACAAGCAAAAGCTGAGTTTAAAAAAGCATTTTTAAATGCGGATGAAAAGACAACTAAGTTACTAGGATATATAAGAGAAGGCTCAGAGGGTCTTCGCGGTGAAAGATATATAGGAAATAACGGCGATGGAATTTATATTGAAGGATCTTTAAATAGAATCTTTAACGACTATGCAAGATTCAGAATTAATACTTCCGAACCTGCAAACATGAAAGGAAATTTTGCTAACTTAGTTTCTCGCGATATTAGTGAAAATAAGACTGGAAAAATTGATGAGGCACTTAAGATTTTAATTGATTCTGAATTATCAAAAGTAGAGAAAGAACTTAAACTTGGTAAAAATAAATCTCATAAAGATCAAGATTCCATAGAAATTGAACCGATTGAACGTGGCAGAGCGGCTTATCATTTAACCGCAGCACGTGTTTATGAAAAAGTAAGTGCTGCATTATTAAATGCAAAAGTAAAAACCGTGGAACAATCCGGTAAAGTAGCTTCAGTAATAAATGAAGTAAAAGTAGAAAGAGAATTTACAGCCACAGTTGCAAGTAGAAAATCTACTTTACCTACTTCTGTTAGAGATTCTAAATGGAAGAATCCCACACAAACTCTCTTCAATGTTGATGGTTACCTCGCCGATGAAACTAAGGCAGCATCTATTGCTCCCGCAGCCGACATAGTTTCAAAGGTTGAAACAGTTGAGTTGTCTCTAGATAAATTACTAGCTGAGACACTATCTTTCTTATCAAAAGGAACAAAAGAGCCAAGACTTTTACCTCCTTCAGTAGCAGCGGAGTTAATGTCGCACAATGAAACTATTACAGATGAAATCGAAGCAAGAGTTTTAGTAGCTCAAGCTTTAAAGATTGCGGCACGTTTTGAAGGAGTGAATCCAGAATCACAACTTACGCCGGAAAGGTTTGAAAGAGCTCACCGTTTAATTCTTAGTGCAATCGAATTTGGTGACTTTCCATCAAGCGATCTACTTTCATCTAAAGAGAAAGAAATGCGTCGATCTAAAATGATAACTGAAATCAAAGATAGTATTGAACGAAGATTAGATGAAGAAATTCAAAGTTCTTATGACGAAGTCCCAGAAAGTGGATGGAAACCTTTGTCAATTCCACTAAAAAAGGATGCTGCATAACATAGAAATAAACCATGACACTTCTGTGACAAACAGCAAATAAAATTGTGACAAATGTTGAAAAAATCCTCAACTCTTCTTTGACAAAAGAGTAACTTAGCCGATACTTTCCATACCACTATGGAAATTCGGATCGGCTCTCGTAAAAGCATTTTAGCTCAAATTCAGGCCTTTGAAGTTGGCGATAGGATTAAACAAAAATTCCCAGACGCAAAAATTAAATTTCTTTTTAGAGAGTCACTTGGTGATGTAAATCAAACTGCTTCCCTAACTTCTTTTGATAGTCGTGGAGTTTTTACAGAAGACTTTTATGGTCTTTTAGTAAACAAGGAAATCGATTTTGCAATACACTCATGGAAAGATCTTCCTATTGCAGAAAGAGAATTAACTACGATTGGAGCAACTATTGATCGGGCTGATTGCCGAGACGTCCTCCTTATTAAGAAATCATCAATAAACCAAGAAACAAAACCTGTTTCTTTATCTATTCTTTCCTCTTCTCCTCGTCGTGAATACAATATTGGAGAATTTTTAAGTTGGGCCATTCCATTTAAAACAAAACCTATGTTTGTCTCTGTTAGAGGCAATATAGAAACAAGACTTAGAAAACTTTTTGAATCTACAAATGACGGCTTGGTTGTTGCAAAAGCTGCCTTAGATCGACTTCTTGTTGAGAAGTATCCTGAAGCAAAGGCATCTCAAAAAACTGTACGCGAATACGTAGATCAATGCCTACCAATTATAATTCCACTCACAGCTTGTCCAGCCGCTCCAGCCCAGGGAGCCCTGGCAATTGAAGTTTTAAAACAACGCCCAGATCTTACACCCATTCTCAAGGCAATAAATGATCAAGAAGTTTTTAGTTGTGTTGAACTAGAGCGTAGTATTTTGGCTGAATATGGTGGTGGTTGTCACCAAAAGATTGGAGCTACTGTTCTTGCAAGACCGTATGGCAAAGTTACTTTTCTTCGTGGCCTAACAACAAATGGTACAGCTCTAAACAAAGTAACTTTAAGCAGAAATAATAAAGCTCAGCCCAAAGCTGCTAATGCAAATTCAATCTGGCCGACAAAAAACAAAAAAATAGATCTCTTTGCTCGCAAGTCTTTAAAAGTACATATGCCTGACACTCATCAAGGTTTATGGATTAGTAAAAGTGAGGCCCTACCAAAAGATTGGAAAGTTCCATTGGAGACACCAATCTGGGTGTCTGGACTTAAAACTTGGAGAGACTTGGCCGATCGAGGAGTTTGGGTTTTGGGAAGCTCTGAAAGCTTGGGTGAAGATGAGAGCCTAAACATGGAATTGCTTTTACCCAAAGTTAAAACTTGGACGAAGCTTTCACATGAAGATAGTCCAGAAGAAAATTTCATGAAGAGAATTGCTACTTATAAACTTGAGTCAAAAGAAAAATTCCCTCTTCTATCAAACATTACTCATTGTTACTGGAAAAGCGGATCCCTCTTTAAAGCTGCTCTAGCATCAAATCCTCAGCTTAAAAACTGCTGGCATGGCTGTGGACCAGGAAATACATACAAAATCATAACTAAAATTTTGGGTGATGCAGAAAAAGTTAATGTTTACCTTAATTATGATGATTTTATTGCGGAGATTTTAGGATGAAAAGATTACAACGCTTACGCAGAACTGATCATTTAAGAAATATGCTTTCTGAAACAAGCTTTTCAGTAGATCAACTAATTCAACCTCTATTTACAGTAGAAGGAATTAGTAAAAATGAGATAATTCCTGGTCTTCTAAACAATGAAAGGATGACTATTGAAAGTACATTAAAGCAAGTCGAATCCGATCTGAAAGCTGGTGTGAGACAGTTTCTTTTATTTGTTGTGCCAAAAGAAAAATGTCTCTCAAACTTTAATCACCATTTTGCTGAAACGGCAGTGCGGGCGATCAAAGAGAGATTTCCTAACGATCTAACACTTTGGGTTGACACCTGTCTCTGCTCTCTTACAACAACTGGACACTGTTGCGTTTCAGATGAAAACGGAACTCCAAAATTGGATGAAACATTAAAAGCTCTTTCTGAATTATCACTTTGCTTTGTAAATGCCGGAGCTGATGGAGTTTCACCAAGCGATATGAATGATGGTCGTGTCTCGGCCATGAGAAGTGTTTTAGATGAGGCTGGCCATTCTTTAGTTCCAATCATGAGTTACAGCACAAAATTCGCTAGTTCCTTTTATGGACCTTTTCGATTGGCTGCAGATTCTGCCCCTCAGTATGGAAATCGAAAACATTATCAACTTGATGTTAGAAATCGAAGTGATGCAATCGGCTCAAGCATACGCTGTGCCGAAGAAGGTGCGGATCTTTTAATGGTAAAGCCCGGCATGACTTCGATAGATCTTATTGCACCAATAACTGAGAAAACCTCTCTTCCTGTTGGGGCATATCAAGTCAGTGGTGAATACGCTGGCATGGCACTTTTAGCAAAAGAGGGGCTTTTGAATTTTCATGCAGGACTTTTAGAAAGTTGGCATGTATTTCGTCGGGCTGGTGCACGTTTTATAATTACTTACGGCGCACGAAATGCAAATGAAATTGGTTTAAAGTAACAATTTACTTGGAGTAAATATGTTTGATTATCAAGGTTATATTGAAAACTGTATTACGAAACTTCATGAAGAAAAGCGCTACCGTGTTTTTCGAGAAATCGGTCGTCGTCGCGGACAGTTCCCAATTGCCGATTTTCATTTAGAGGGCCAAGTCCGTGAAGTAACAGTTTGGTGTAGTAACGATTACCTTGGCATGGGCCAAAATCCAACTGTGCTTAGTTCTATTCATGACTCGCTCGAAGCTTTTGGTGCTGGGGCTGGAGGAACACGGAACATTTCGGGCACACACCGACTTATAGTATCTCTTGAAAACGAGTTAGCCGATCTTCATAATAAAGAAGCCTCTCTTGTTTTTTCATCTGGCTATGTTGCAAACGAAGCTGCTCTTTCAACTTTAGGCAGCATGTTACCGGATGCAGTCATACTATCTGATAGCGACAATCATGCGTCCATGATTGAAGGCATGAAACGATGCAAAGCTAAAAAACTTGTTTTTAGACATAACGATCCTGAACATCTTGAAGAACTTTTAAAAGAAATTCCGGTTGAAAAGCCTAAAATAGTTGCCTTTGAAGCACTGTATTCAATGAGCGGTGCTAGAGCACCTCTTAAAAAACTAATCGATATTTCCAAGCGTTACGGTGCCCTTATTTATGTTGACGAGACTCATTCAGTTGCTCTGTACGGAGCAAGAGGTGGTGGTCTTTTAGAAGAGGCAGGACTTCTTAAGGAAGTCGATGTAATTCAAGGAGGCCTAGGAAAAGGTTTCGGTATTGTTGGTGGATTTATAACCGGCTCGAAAGCTATCATTGATCTAGTAAGAAGTTACGGTTCAGGATTTATTTTTACAACTTCAATGCCACCAATGGTAGCAGCGGGAGCTTTAGCTAGCATTCGATATTTAAAAAATAATCATATCGAGAGGCAATCTCTTTTTGCAAAAGCAGAAACCATCAAAAATAAAATGCTCGCACTGGGCTTACCGATTCTTGAAACGGATACTCAGATAATTCCATTTATGGTTAGAGATTCTCAACTTTGCCAAGAAATTGCTGACACTCTCCTTTATGATTATGGCATATACATTCAGCCAATTAATTATCCTACCGTGGCACGAGGAGAAGAGCGACTAAGGATTACGCCTTCTCCTCTTCATACAGAGGAGATGATAGATCATCTAGTAAACTCATTAAGTGAAGTTTGGAATGAAAAAACAAAGGAACGCTCAAATGTTAACTGCGAAGAACAGCAACTTCGGCTGTAGACCACAGCCTGATAAGATTGGAATTTTATTAGCTCAACTTGGTACTCCTGATGCTCCAACAACTGGAGCATTGAGAACATATCTAAGAGAGTTTTTATCCGATCCCCGAGTTATTGAAGCAAACCGAATACTTTGGTGGTTTATCCTAAATTTCATTGTGCTTGTTACTCGTCCAGCTCGATCTGCCAAATTATATAAAAGAATGTGGACTGAGAAAGGATCTCCACTTCTTACAATAACTGAAGACCAAGCTACGAAATTGAGAAAAAGATTTGACAATAACTCAGTCAAAATTGAAATAGGAATGCGCTATGGTAATCCATCACTTAAAAATGCAGTAAAAAACCTTATCGATTCAGGCTGTGAAAAAATTATCCTTGTGCCTCTTTATCCTCAATACGCAGCTGCAACAACAGCTTCGGTTTATGACATTGTTTTTCCGACTCTCTTAAAGGAACGATTTGTTCCGACAATCCGTTGTGTTGAGCCATTTTTTAAACATCCTGGATACATAAAAGCAGTCGCAGATAAAATATCTACATATCTTAAAATTACAAATAATAAAGCAGAAAAGATTTTATTATCTTACCATAGCATCCCTCAACGATACGTAAGAGCGGGAGATCCGTATTGTTGTAGCTGTGTTGCTACAACAAAGCTTTTAGTTAAAGAGCTCGGCTTATCAGAAGATAAATATCTTCACACTTTTCAATCTCGTTTTAACAAAGAACCTTGGCTGCAACCATTTACTGATCAAACTGCGATAAATCTTATTAAAGACGGAGTAACTCACGTTGCTGTAGTATGTCCTGGATTTACAGCAGATTGCCTGGAAACAATAGATGAAATTGGCCATGAACTTAAAGAGCAGTTTCACGAAAACGGTGGTGCTGCCCTTGATCTTATTCCTTGCGTTAACGATTCTGAATTATTTATTAACTGTCTTGAAGATCTAATTCGTGATGCCGGTGGAAAATGGTTCGAAAATGCTACACAAGAGCAAAATCTTTGTTCTTCTTGTCCGTCAAAATTAGATAGGGCCGCAAATGAATAAACAGATAAAATTTCAACAAGAAATCACAGATCTTTTCAAAGAGATGCAAAAAGAGATTGTACAGACTGTGCTTTTTAGTGATCCGAATGCCTCATTTAAAGAGGATTTATGGAATCGCGAGACAGAAGAAACAACTGAGGCCGGTGGTGGGATCACTAAAACTATTACCAATGGCACTGTTTTTGAAAAAGCCGGAGTAAATTTTAGTGAAGTATATGGTCCTATTTCAAAAGAATTAACTGAAATTCTACCTGGTGCCAAAGTTGGCACAGAATTCTATGCAACCGGAACTTCTGTTGTACTACATCCTTATTCTCCCAAGGTTCCAACGGTGCATTGTAATTTTCGATATATGAATGCTGGTGAGTTTTCTTGGTTTGGCGGCGGCATGGATCTTACTCCATATGTTTTATCTGAAGATGATTTTAGATATTTTCATCAGATTCTTAAGAATACTTGCGACAAACACGACCTTAGTTATTATCCAAAATTCAAGAAATCCTGTGATGAGTATTTTTATCTGGCACATCGAAAAGAGACTAGAGGCATTGGGGGAATTTTCTTTGATTATCTAGGAAAAGATCAACCCACAAAACTACCAAATTTATTCTCTTTTATCTCAGATCTAACAAAAACATTTAATCAAGCTTATTTTCCAATAGTAGAAAAAAGAAAGTCTGAAAAATTCTCTGAAGAAGAAAAGAATTTTCAACTGCTTCGACGCGGCCGATATGTAGAATTTAATCTTCTATATGATCGGGGTACTAAGTTCGGTCTTAAAAGTAATGGACGAGTTGAATCCATCTTGATGTCACTTCCACCACACGCCACTTGGGATTATAATGTAACTCATAAAAGTGGAAGTTTTGAGTCAATATTGACCGAGATATTCAAATCACCGAGAAATTGGATTGAAGAAGTTATGCCTGACTATTCAAAACAAAATTCAGATGATGCTCCTTCTCTAAACGTCGGATAGGTTAATGTGAAATTTAGATTTTCTCTTAAATATTTAGAACTAACTCTTTGGTTTGAAAGCATTGTATGTAAACCACGTGCCTGGGCATCTTCTATTGATATTGATGCAGGAAAAGGGAAATGAAAGGTATCACAATAGTATCTAACAACATCGATCGATGGAGTTGGCTCAGAATCGGAAGCACAAAGGACAGCCGGTGGGTTTTCCATCTTACAAACAAGATCAATTATCTTAGCAAGATCTTCTACCTGAATTCTGTTGCTCCAACGACTTCCATCACCAATCAATGGATACCGTCCTTTTTTAAGAGAATTACCAATCCCTCTGCCAGGTCCATAAATAGCTGGAATTCTAAGTACTACTGTTTGAGGAAAAACTTTTCTATAAATCTCTTCAAAAATTACTCGCGCAATTGCTCGCGAATGTTGAGCTTTACAAGGTGTTTCCTCATTAACCCAGCTACCGTCATCAACACCAAATACACCGGTAGTACTGAGGTAGATTATTTTTTGAAAAGCCATAAAAGGTACAATTCGCAGCTCCGCTTCTCTTTGAGTGCTGGCTTCAGAAGGCAAAAAAACTGGTGGAACGCTATCAACCAAAGTCTGCAAGCTAGGGTACTTCTCGGTTATTTTCATAATCGTTTGAGGTTCCAAAGTATCAGCTTCTTCAGCCAGGAAGCCTTGTGCTTGCCAAGTAGAAACAGTTTTAGGATTTCGACTAGTGATAACAAATGAAGTTGGTGTTAAGAGTGAGGCAACTTTTTGCAGTACATAGCCACCACCAAGTAATAAAATATTTGGAATAAGATTCGTCATTGAACAACTATAGGACATATGAATAGACTACTTCAATCTCCCCTAATGATGGCCTATCAAGGCAAAAAATCAACTAAAGTACCTTGTTGGTTTATGCGCCAAGCTGGACGATATTTACCCGAATATCGAGCAATACGTGAGAAACATTCGATGCTTGATGTGATTAGAACCCCAAAACTTGCAACTGAAGTGACATTACAACCTATCAGAAGGTTTAATTTTGATGGTTCAATTATTTTTGCTGATATCCTAACTCCACTCATTGGCATGGGTATAGAACTTGATTTTGTAGAAGGAGAGGGGCCAAAGATATTTAATCTTATCGAAAACTCAAAAGATATCTCAAAACTTAAAACACCGAGCGCGCAAGAAAACATCCCGTATACCTTAGAAGCCGTGTCGTTAGTGGCAGCGGAATTAACACCACAAGGAATCCCACTTTTGGGATTCTCTGGTGCACCATTTACTTTATCTTCATATCTTATTGAAGGTAGACCTGCTGAAAACATGTCAAAATTACTTGATTTTGCAAAAAACAATCCGGATTCCTGGCACGAACTTCAGGAAAAACTGGCATATGTTATTTCAGAAAATCTAATTGCTCAAATTAAGGCTGGTGCCTCAGTAATTCAACTCTTTGATACCTGGGTAGGCGTGTTATCAAAGTTAGATTTCCAAAAACTTGTCGAGCCATATTTAAAAAAGATTGTGGCTATTATAAAAGAAAAAACAGATGCTCCACTTATCTATTTTGGAAAGAATTCAAAACATTTACTACCAATAATTAGCACTCTTGGCTTTGATGTATTAAGCATTGATTGGCAAATTTCCTTGGATGAAGCTAATAAACTCTCTGGAAATATTTTTCCACTCCAAGGAAACCTAGATCCAAACCTTCTTTTTGGCTCACCTGAAATCTTGAAAGAAAAAACTCTTGCAATTCTCGAGGAAGGTAAATCTCTAAAAGCTCATATATTTAATCTTGGTCATGGCATTTTACCAAAAACTCCAATTGAAAATGTGATCTTAGTTCGGGAATTAGTTAAGTCATATGAGCAATAACTCAAATAATACTGTTGCAATAATCGGTGGTGGAATCGCTGGATTAATAGCTGCCTATGAACTTATTAAAAGAGGAAAATCCGTAACTCTTTTTGAAAAGAACCAACTTGGTGGTCTCATTAAAAGTTCGATTCAGGATGGATTTACAATTGAACAAGGAGCAACAACGCTGGCTTTGACAAGCTCTCTCCAGAAGCTCTTAAACGAACTAAATCTTGATAAAGAGATAATTTATCCAGTAACAGAAAATTATGGCCAATATGTCTGGTGGAACAATACTTCAAGATTAATTCCTCGCGGCCCTAAAAAAATGTTTAGAAGTGATCTTCTTTCAGTGACGGAAAAATTACGACTTATTAAGGGACTGCTGACAAAGCCATCTCAACGTATCTTAGATGAGAACCTTTCTGTTAATGATTTTGTAACTGAACTTTTTGGTAAAGCAACAGCACAAAAAATTGCCGCACCAGTAACACGAGGAATTTTTGGTGGAGATACAAATGAACTAATCGCAAAATTAGTTTTTCCAAAACTTTTTGCTGGTTTAACTACTGGACTTACTCCATTACGCGCCATGAAAGCACAAAGCACTTCTGGTCGACCTAAGATTGCAACATTACAAGGTGGAAACCAGACACTCTGTAGTAAACTGGAAAATATTATTAACGATCAAGGTTTAATTGCTAAATCGGAGGTTTCTGAACTTAATTACATACCTTCTACGAAATCATTCTCAATTAAGTCAACAACTCAAGAAGAATGTAATTTTTCCTCGGTCTTTGTTGCAACCAGCGCGGCAGCCACTGCACCATTCATTGAAAAACTAGATCCAGCCACTTGCAATCTTCTAAAAGAGATAAAGTATGCTGAACTAATGGTACTGCATTTTGCTTGTAAGAAGTCTGCAAAAATTCCCGAATATGGTTTTGGCCTTCTTTTTCCAAAAGATAATCAAAATGATCTACTCGGGATTTTATATAACAGCCGAATTTATCCTCATGTAGCTCCCAAAGGATCTGATCTTATAACCTTGAGTTTTGGAGGAGTTGATGGATTAATGTTCGAGAAAGAATCATATACCGATCGAGGTAATAAAGTTTTGAAATCTTTATATGATATTCATGATGCCAAGCTTCTATCTAAAATCCATTGGCCATTTGCGATTCCTCAGTACGATTCAATCTGTCAACAATCCCAAAATTCGTTAACTCAGCTTCAATATAAATTTCCAGGTTTATTTTTTATTGGAGCTGACGTTGGAGGTGTGGGTGTGCCATCTAGAATTGAGAGGAGTCTCGACATGGTTTCATCTTATTAGAAAAGTATCCCATTATCTCTCTAGATAAAGATAATAGAATGACTGATAATGGTATTTCGGTTTATACTTGGAAACTTTTCTTAAGTAAGCTTTGGAATGGAAAACTTATATAAATTTCAATGGAAATAAAATGACATCTCTTCCAAAACTCTGCTTGGTTATTTGTGGTGGCACTATTACCATGACCCGTGATCCAAAGTCGGGCACCTTAATACCGGCTTATATTCTATCGGATCTATTAAAACGTGTACCAGAATTAGAGACTATAGCTGAGTACGACACTGTTTTCGTCTCCGATATTGATTCCACAAATATGACTCCAGAGATTTGGGTCAGAGCTGCCAGAGTTATTGCTGAAAAGGCAAACGATTATGATGGTTTTATTGTTACCCATGGTACCGATAGCATGGCATATTCCGCCTCTGCTCTTTCTTTTCTTCTACAAGGACTAGGAAAGCCAGTAATTTTCACAGGATCTCAAACATCAATTTCAGAAATTACAGGTTCAGATGCACGAAATAATTTAATATTCGCAGCTAAGTTTGCCAAGGAAGATATTGGCGAAGTAGCAATCTATTTTGGTAACGAGCTACTTAGAGGAAACCGCGCTAGAAAATTTTCTCAATTCGATTTTGATGCTTTTAAAAGCTTTAACATGCCACCTATTGGCAAAGCCGGTATTCGTCCAAAATTAGCAGAGCATCGCATAAAGAGATCTTGTCAAAATTTAAAGCCAGTACCCGATCTTAAAAAAGGTGTCTTTCTTTTAAAATATTTCCCTGGGCTTCAACCAAATATTATCGGAAATATTTTAAAGCTGGGATATCATGCGATGGTAATTGAAGGACTTGGGGCAGGAAACCTGCCAACACATATAGATTTTGCCTCCGAAATTAAAAGAGCTACGGCTGCTGGAATACCAATTGTTGTTACTACACAATGTATAGTCGGTGCTGCCGAAATGCATATCTATGAAGTAGGTAAGAATGCTGAGATTAATGGAGCAATTTCTGGACTTGATATGACTCCAGAAGCCGCTGTAACAAAATTACATTGGATTCTTTCGCAAACTACAGATTTTGCAGAAATTACAAAACTAGTTCAGACCAATCTTGTTGGTGAGCTTTCTTCTTAAAAATAAGATCTGAAAAGGCAGACGCCCTGAGGTAAATGACCACGATACGAGGCAAGCCTTGTACCGTGATACAAGATTACCTCAGAACCTTTGCCTTTTCGCTAAATCAGATTGCTTTTGTGAGCGTTCTGATTTTCTGGTTAATCCCTAGCCGATGCAAGTCTCGAAAGCACCGAGCTTGAGATCTTTGATCCTCTCCAATGTCACTCCGGCTTGAAGATCCCTAGTTGCTTCACGAGCGAGTGCTCGATGACATGCTGGACTGATCTGCCGGAAGGTTCAATGAATGCTGTGATGTGCTTCCCGAAGAGCTTCCTTCAATGGCATTCCACCAACACATTAACGATCTTCGATCTGATCATCTCGACACTTCTCGAGCGCGGTCAGATCGAACTGGGGATCTGAATCTCGAATTGCCTCCGCCGTAAAGGGTGTAGCCACGACATCCTTTCCCTTCGTGGGCGGAGATGGCTTTGCCGTCAAAACGGCTTGAACTTCGGACATGATCTTCTCTCTCCAATCGATCTCTTCGTGATGTAAGCCCCTTTTCAGAAGCTTCAGTAGCACAACCGTGTGCTGCCTGATTAAAGAAAAGAAATTTTCCTTACTTTATGCAGGCAACACAGGGCGGATCGCGATGAATAATTCTTAAATAAAACCTTTTCTCAAGTACGTCTGGCCTCATATTTCCACTTTTAAGATTAGATACAGAACCCTAAATAAAGATCGTTAATCAAAATAACAAAATAAAAGGAGAAAAATGGATATCAAGAGAACAGACAAAGACACCTCTACTATCTTTGGATTTTCAAAGAACAAACTACTTGTAGTAACTTTCAAAAGTCTTTGCCGAAAAGAAAAGGCTTTAGAAAGTTACTATCCCCCGGAGGGATAATAAATAGTGTTTTTCATTTTTCAAAAATCATAACTAACCCCAAGGGTTAACAAGAAAAAAGAGTTAACATAGTCTCCATTGCCATATCTTGTGATTCGGCAAAGACTTTTGAAAAACACTATATAATCTTTAATTATAATTAGTACACAAAACTTGTTTCACTTTGTTATGGCGATTAGAGCCGCCCTGTGATGTGCTGAATCGCGGTGGATGTTCTCATAAAATGGATTGCTAGTAAAGACTGACACCTAGGGCACTTTTAGAATAATTTTCCCAATATTTTTATTGGATTCCATTCTTTGATGAGCTTCAATAACAGAGCCCCAGTCATAAACTTTATCTATGACTGGTTTGATAAGTCCGGCCTTAAATAGATCCAGAGCATAAACTGCAAAGGTATGTGTTAGCTTTGTTTTATAATCTTTTGAACGAGATCTTAATGTTGTTGCGGTAATTTTAATTCGCTTTTGTAAGAGTTTAGCTAGATTAACTTCGGGAACTACGGAGCCGCCGATCGTTGAGATAAGTACTAATCGTCCATCAAGAGCCAAACTAGAAATGTTTTTCTCCCAATAACTGGATCCAATAAAATCAAGAATAACCTGAACTCCTAAGTTCTCAGTAGTTGTTTTTACAATTTTTGAAAAATCTTCCTCTTGATAATTTACAGCTCTTGATGCGCCTAATGAGAGGCAAGCTTTCATTTTTTTTTCTGACGAGGTTGTAACTAAGATTTCTTTTGCTCCAGCAGCTTTGGCTAGTTGAATAACAGCAGTTCCAACACCGCTTGCTCCAGCATGAATTAAGACAGAATCGCCTTCACAAAATTCACCATGCCAAAAGAGAGTCTGGTAAGCAGTTAAAAACGCTTCTGGAATCGCAGCGGCCTCTTCAAAAGAGATCTTATCTGGAATTGATATCAGATGGCCTTCTGGAACTGAGATTAGTTGAGCATAGCCACCACCAGCTGCAATGCCCATTACTCGATCTCCTTTTGCAAATCGTCCAACAGGTTTTTCAATCTCGCCAGCAAACTCTAGACCTAGTATTTCACTAGCTCCGGGTGGAGGTGGATATTTCCCCTGACGTTGCATAATATCAGCCCGATTTAGAGCTGTGGCTCTAACCCTTACAAGGGCTTCGCGATCCAATGGGATCGGATCTGGGGTTTCGCCAAGGTAAAGATTCTCAGCACCGCCAAATGATTTTAGGAGAATGGCTTTCATTGAATCTCAATAACAATGACGGTTTCAATCAATACACCTCGCCTCCTTTAGGAGGCGGAATGCCCTTCGACAAGCTCACGTCCCCACTCGACTCGCCACAACTGGCTTGCCATGAGCGAGCACCAAAGGAGCGAGTCGAATGGCGGAGAGTGGGATGTTCGCGGCATTTGCCGCTCACAGGATTCGCCGCTTCTCTTGTCATCCCTTCGGGTTGACTGGTTCGAAGCCCCCACTCTAGAAAGGTAATTCATAATTTGTAAAATCTTTCGATTCTACAAATCTGGCGGAGAGTGGGATGTTCGCGGCATTTGCCGCTCACAGGATTCGCCGCTTCTCTTGTCATCCCTTCGGGTTGACTGGTTCGAATCCCCCACTCTAGAAAGGTAATTCATAATTTGTAAAATCTTTCGATTCTACAAATCTGGCGGAGAGTGGGGGATTCGAACCCCCGATACGACTTTTGATCGTATAACGATTTAGCAAACCGCCGCCTTCAGCCACTCGGCCAACTCTCCGAATTAAGAAACACTTTGCCCTTCGACTCCCTTCGGTCGCTCAGGACGCCATTCTCCTCGCAATGAAATGGCTTGCCGTTCGGCTGAGCTCAGGCCGAAGCCATGAGCGAGCACCTACCGTGCGAGTCGAATGGCGGAAGGAGAGGGATTTGAACCCCCGAACAGCTTTCACCGTTTCTGGTTTTCAAGACCAGCGCCATAAACCACTCGGCCATCCTTCCGCTTGTTCTATCTCGATCAAGTCGTGAAGGTACCGCAAGATTAATTGATATTGCAAGGCTTTTTGAACTTAATTTTGCGTTAAGATTAGGAATTTGCTAAGTAAATGGCTTCCTTCGCGCGCCCTTAGCTCAGCTGGATAGAGCATTTGACTACGAATCAAAAGGTCGGGAGTTCGAATCTCTCAGGGCGCGCCATTAAAAGCTGAAAAGCATCGGCATACAAAAATCTACAGATGAAAGTATACATATTTGATCCAATTTGGGAGGATCTTGTAACCAGCGAATTGCTTAATCAGTTAACGAGTGTTGGAATTGAAATTTTAGTCAAAAAAAATTGCGCCAATTACAGACTGCGCCGAACTGTTACAGGGAAACGAACCTAGGATCTTAGCTGTTAATCCTGATTATGTTGCTTGGAAACTCTCTTCAGACGATTACAAAGAAATCCCAACCTTAAGGGGCCTGTTGGCAATTGAATTGAAAGTTGTAAAGTTTATCCCTGAATACATTGGCACGATGCAGTTCTACCTCGCTGCACTAGATGATCTTGTTAGAGAAGAGTATGAGAATCCATCGACGGAATATTCTCTGCAAATCTAAAGACCGCACGGTAGTTGAATATACTCTGAAAGAGGCAAAGTGGCCTATCGGTGTTTCTACTTATAGAGTTCTTGATAAGGTGCCAGAAGATCTACGGAGTCTTCTCCCGGCTCCAGAACAGATCGCAATGCTGCTAAATAAGGTAGATGAAAATCAATGAATAAAGATAGTGATTTGCGAGTAAAGTTTGATAAAACTCTTTAACAGCTTCTGGAAGTTAGTTTAGAAAATGCAAGCCTGCATCATGGAAATTGGGTTATATAGAATTTAAAAGATGAATTTTCAAAATCAAATTCATAAATTAATGTTGATCGCCATTGAAGAGTCTCAAAAGGCTCTGCTTGCAGGCGAAGTTCCAATTGGTGCCGTCGTATTTCATAACGATAAAATTATTTCCCAAGCTCACAATCTTACTGAGAGTCAAAAGGATCCTACTGCCCACTCAGAAATTTTGGCTTTAAAGAAAGCAGGGGCAAAGCTTAACAACTGGCGTCTTAATGAATGTATTCTTTGCGTAACATTGGAGCCCTGCACCATGTGTATGGGTGCCATACGAAATGCCAGAGTTGGAACAGTTATTTATGGAGCTGAAGATCCCGATCGTGGTGCTTCGGGATCTCTATATGACCTTTCTCAAGATTCCCGCCTTGGTCCAGTTCCAAGAGTAATAAAAGGCATTCTTAAAAGTGAATGCGAAAGTATTTTAAAAGAGTTTTTTAAGACCAAAAGAGCTAAAAATTAACCGTATTTATTGTTATTTCTGCTCGAAAACTCGACTACTTCAAAATATATTTGCTTAACCACACTTAGTGTGCTATAAATACACTATATAGTGAATGAACGGCTTTTAATAGTTTATAACTTGCTATATTTAAAGTATCATTAATACATCAGATGAAAAAAGGGACCTTTATAGCCAATCAAAAAACTGCTAACAAAGCAGTCCGTGGGCTATTAAGGCCAATCATGAAGTTCTGTCTTCAACGAGGACTAAGATTCCAAGAAATTCTCAATTTGGTTAAAGAGGCACTGCAAGATGCTACCAAAGAAGAACTCCTGGCGGGCGGTCACGAAGTAAACATTAGCCGTGTTTCTGTAATAAGCGGTCTTCAACGACGCGATGTAAGAAAGATTGAAAATCCACAGATTGAGGAAAAACCAATTGCAAATTTAATAAGTCGCGTCATTGGACAGTGGCAACACCATCCTCAATATACATCTAAAAATGGCCAAGCTCGTCCTATCTCTTACGAAAGCACCGATAGTGAATTTGCAGAACTTGTTAAAAGTATCAGTGCTGATGTCAACCCCTACACAATCCTATTCGCTTTAGAGCAGTCAAATTCAGTTAAAAAGGAAAATGGAAAACTTCGGTTAATTGAAAATGTTTATCAACCACAAAAAAATGAAGCTGAAAGTCTAGATATTTTGATTGAAGACAGCAGTGCTCTTATTAATTCCGTAAAAGAGAATATATACGAACCAAAAGATGTACCAAATCTTCATATAACAACGAGTTTTGACAACATCTGCCTAAAAGATATGCCTAAGATCCGTGAGTGGATACTCGATAAAGGAACTTCTTTTCATGAAGAAGTTCGAAATTATCTAGCTAAACATGACAAAGATGCAAATCCTAGGCTTTTTAGAGAAGTTGGTGGGGCAAGTGTGCGGCTTACTGCTTTTAGCCTTTACCAAGAAAATTTAAGCGAGAAGGAAAATGGAAAGAAATAAAATAATTATAATTTTAGGTATCGTGTCGATCCTTTTGATCTCTGGTTGCGCTGGAGGTTCGTATGGAACTGGCAAAAAGACACTTCAATGGGGCCAGGACGAAAGTCTGCATCCAGAAAATAATGAAGAAAAGAATTTTCTTAAGGAAATGGAAAACTGGTCAAGAAAAAACAAAGAACAAGAAAACCAAAAAATAAAAGAGAGCTGTCCAAAAGAAAAACAAGTTCTAAAAGTAGATGGATCCATTGAATGTTTTTAAGGGATACTTTTTTTAACGCTAATGGAGAATGTATGAAAAAGACAATATCGCTAATATTAATTGTTGCTCTTTCTAGTTGCATAACTGCAGCAGAACATGCAAATCAGCTACCAACTGCCGAAGAGCGTAAAATGACAGTTGGAACAGTTCAGCGCGAGATCCGTAATGGCATGCCTGCTAGCGCAGTTGCTGAATCATTGGGTGCTCCAAATATAGTAACCAAGGACGATCTAAATCAAGAGACTTGGATTTATGACAAAATAGCAACAGAAGTCTCGTACTCAAATTCTTCTGGAGGTGCGGGGGGAGTTGCTGGCGCAATTGGATCAGCACTCTTACTCGGAATTGGAGGTGGTAGCTATGAAAAGAATGCTGGAGCTTCCGGCTCTACACAACGAGTCTTAACTGTTGTTATTAAATTTGATCCTGAGCAAAGAGTTAAGTCAGCTACGTATCATTCTAGCTCATTCTAATCTCTGCTAAAAAGGAGTTTTGTATGAAAATAAAATATAAGCGAATATTTGCATTATGTTCATTGTTAATACTGATGTCAGGTTGCACCACGATGCCAGCACAGCCTCAGCATACGGCACTTGAAGTACGGCAATACCAAACTCGAGAGTATGACCTAAATGACACACGTAAAATTATGAAAGCAGTGCTTAACGTGTTGCAAGACGAAGGGTTTGTAACAAAAAATGCTGTAAGCGATCTAGGTCTTATTACTGCGTCAAAAGAGATAGATAAACAGAGCCTGGGCCTTTCGGCTCTTTCTATAATGATCGGAAGTTCTGAAGCTACCTGGCAAAAGACTGAAGTTATAGATGCAACTGCAAATGTAACAGAATATGGCTCTCGCACAAAGGTTCGCTTAACTATGCATAGAAAGATCCTCGATAATCGAGGTGGAACAATGTCCGTAAGCGAAATTCAAGATCCTATTTATTATCAAGAATTTCTTACAAAAATCGAACATGGTGTGTTTCTTGAGCGGGCTCGTCTTTAATTAAAGAAGTAAAAGTCAACTAACTTGACCCTTGAAGAAAAAAACTGGATGCTTGCACGAGTTAAAAGATGAAAATCCGGTACTTTGCAATATGAATAAAATCAAGATTTATTTTAGTCTGACATCTATCCTTAGCATCTTACTTATTTTAGGATTTCTTGGCTGCACAAAATCAAAAAAAATATCTACAGCTGTCACAAAAGATTTTAATGTAGTTGTAATTCTTATTGATACCTTAAGAGCAGATCATCTTCCCTTTTATGGATACTCGAAGAATACTGCTCCTTTTTTAGATTCTATCTCAAAAAAAAGTATTATTTTTGATAAAGCATTTTCAACAAGCTCCTATACAGCACCTTCCGTTGCCTCAATTTTCACTTCATTACTTCCATCTCAGCATGGTGTAACAACTGGACATTTTGCAAATCTTAGACTGCAAAAGAAAAATGAAGAAACCGTTACTTTTGACAGAATTCCACTGGAACTCACAACTATTGCCGAAGATATGAAATTGGTCGGCTTTAAAACCTTTGCAGTTGCTGACAATTTAAATGTTTCCGAAGAGATGCAATTCAATCAAGGTTTTGACAAATTTTCGATGTTTAGAAACGAAGGGGCGCAAAAAGTTAATGAACAGGTAAAGGCTTGGGCTTCGGAAATAAAATCATCTGATCGGTATTTTTTATACCTTCATTATATGGATCCTCACGAACCGTATCTTGAAAGATCGCCATGGTTTAAATCATCAAATGATAAAAATCAGGATCAGATAAATGCCTATGATAGTGAGATTACTTACACCGATTCACATATCAAAGAGCTTTCTGAGATTTTCAACTGGGATCAAAATACTTTAATTGTGCTAATTGCTGATCACGGAGAAGAGTTTCAAGATCATGGAGGTTTCGGTCACGGTAAGACCCTTTATAAAGAAGTCATTCATGTGCCATTTGTTATTTTTGCTCCTGGGATTTCAGCACAAAGAATTCAGAGTCATGTTTCAACAATGGATTTATTGCCGACTTTGGCTGGACTTTTAAATTTCCCTCGCAAAGATCTTTGGATGGGGAACAATCTCCTCCCGTTGATCGAGGAAAATAACAAAGAAGATCGTTTTATTATTTCTCAACTTTTGCGAAAAGCTGAAAATCCAAGAGCCGAATTAAAATCCGTAGTAAGTTCAGATTGGCATTTAATCACAACTAAACCAAAACAAATGCCCATGTCATATGAACTATTCAATGTTAGAACTGATTTTCAACAAAAGACAAATGAATTTAAAAGCAAGATTGAAATTGCTAAAGTCTTAGAAGAAAAGATTGCTTCAGTTGGAATTGAAAAAGTTGTTAAAGAAGAAACTCATTTTGAAAAGAAAATTACGCAAGAAGGCCTGTCTGAATTAAAAAGCCTTGGATATGCAGAATAAGTAATCACTATAAGGAACCATTCGGTGCTTGAAAATATAATAACTATTGCGCATCTTGCTGGTAAAACCATCCTAAAGTGGTATGAAAAAGCAGAAGTTCCAACAAAAATCAAAGCAGATTGCTCTCCTCTTACATTAGCAGATGAAGATGCAAATAAAGTTATCCTCGAGGGACTCAGCGGACTCTCGTATTATCCAATAATTAGCGAAGAAGCCCTAGTTGAGCATGATGTGAGAAAATATTGGGATACTTTTTGGCTTGTCGATCCACTTGATGGCACCAAAAATTTCATCGCTAAAGATGGACAATTTACTGTCAACATAGCTCTTATCAAACGTGATCGACCCATACTTAGTGTTATTTACGCTCCAGTTTTAAATCTTTGTTACTCAGCTGAACTAGGTAAGGGAGCTTTTCTTAATGGCAATAAAATCCAAGTTAACAATGATAGAAAGGAATTAATTGCTGCAATGAGTGGTTTTCATAGCTCAGATCAGACAGCAAAAATATTAAAAGAGATGGGAGTAAATACCATAAAATCTTGGGGCTCCTCACTTAAGCTTTGCAAAATTGCAGAAGGAGAGATCGATATCTATCCACGCCTCGGAGATACTTGTGAATGGGATATCGCCGCTGGGCATTTGATTCTTACCGAGGCTGGTGGTTCAATTCGAGATCTTAAAACCAAGAAAGAACCACTTTATAACAAACTTTCACTTTTAAATAACAATTTTGTTGCTACTAGAGGGAACTTAGATATTTCCAAGTTTTATGAAATTTAGGATTAAATAGAATCTCTTATTGAAAGAATATGAAAATCTTGAAGATCTTTTTAGGCTCAATTTTTTTTATAACTTCGCTAACCAATGCTGAGGAAATTAAAATTCGTATTGGTCATTTTCCCAATCTACCTCACGCGCAAAGTTTACTGGCTCATCAAATGACTAGACAAGGCCGAGGCTGGTTTGAGCCTCGCTTAGAAAAGTTTCTGCTTAAGGAAGATTTAGAATCAAAACCAGTTAAAATTAAAATTGATTGGTATGTTTACAATGCTGGGCCATCGGCCATGGAAGCACTTTTTGCAAATGCGATTGATCTTAGCTACTGCGGTCCAAATCCTGCGATAAATGCCTATTTAAAATCAAATAGAGAGAATCCAAGAATCATTGCTGCTGCTGCCTACGGAGGTGCGAGTTTGGTCTTAAGAGAAGATCTTAATATTTTAGATATCAAAGACTTTAAAGGAAAAATAATAGCGACACCACAACTTGGCAATACTCAAGACATATCAGCACGTGCTTGGTTTATCTCTCAAGGATTTAAGATTACACAACGTCGAATTTAAAAGAGGGCCTGGCCCTATGATTAAACGAAGTTTAATATTTTTTATTTTTTTGAGTACTTTATTAGTTTCTTGGCACGATGCTGTAGATACAAAATTGGTTTCTTCGTTCTTGTTACCATACCCGAAAGATGTGCTTCTATATTTAATCGCTGCTGCAAAAGACGGAACTTTATGGACTGCGACTAAGGTTACATTTATAAGATTGATAGAGGGCTATGCACTTGGACTTTTGATAGGGCTTCACTCTTGGAATTATTTCATTTAGATTTAAACTAGCCCGAGATCTTTTGAGTGTTTTTGCACTAGGATTTCAAACTTTGCCTAGTGTTTGTTGGCTTCCGCTTTCTCTTTTATGGTTTGGACAATCAGAATCGGCCATACTTTTTGTAGTACTTATGGGATGTCTTTGGTCAATTATTTTATCCACAAAAGGTGGCATGAGTAATGTTTTTCCAATATATGCA
>Ga0163147_10002311_pt1 | contig 27228 bp, 25 predicted proteins | sample OliLakLV19MP6G1_FD_148597 | JGI IMG/M metagenome (GOLD analysis project Ga0163147, IMG submission 148597) | Freshwater microbial mat bacterial communities from Lake Vanda, McMurdo Dry Valleys, Antarctica- Oligotrophic Lake LV.19.MP6.G1 | ecosystem: Environmental > Aquatic > Freshwater > Lake >...
AGGTGCGCGAGGTGCGCGAGGTGCGCGAGGTGCGCGAGGTGCGCGAGGTGCGCGAGGTGCGCGAGGTGCGCGAGGTGCGCGACGGGCGCGGGGACAGCGGGGACAGCGGGGGCAGCGAGGGCAGCGAGGGCAGCGTGACGCGTTCGGTGTGGGACTTGGCGCCTACGCATGGCGTGCGAAGAACTCACACGCTCGACGCAGGCGCGGAGCGGCGCAACCGGGTTCTGAGCCCGGATGATTCACGACGGCGCCCGGGCCGGGTTTGATTCCGCAGAGATTTCAGAAGTCGGAATGTCGGCGGAGGCGACAGACCGCCCCCGTCCCCGTGGCTGACGGAGGTCACCTGGGCCGGCGTGTTCCTGGCCGGTTCAGGTGACGGGTCTCACGTGCGCGAAGCGCAAGAGCATGTGCATCCACACTTCGCTCGCGTGCTTGGCGAGGTGGACCTGGATGCGGCGTGCGCTGCAAGTGGCGCGAGCAGCGACATCGACGAGGACTCGTTACACGCGTTGCAAGCACGGCAGGCTCTTGACGTCGCTCAAGAGTGCCTCCTTCAAGAGCCAGCGCAGTGCGTGAAGCAGACCGTCGGCGAGCATGTAGAGCTGCCATGTGCTCGCGTTCGCGCGTCACGCTGCATCGCGCGCTTCGTCGCCCTTGTTGCTGGTGCACGAGAGCTTCGGTGCGAGTCGGCTCTTCAGTTCACCGAAGCGCGACTCACTCGTCCCTCGAGGGCGGTAACGCTCCAAGAGCGTCTCGGGCTTCGAGCGTCGGTCGTTGGTGACCAAGCAGAAGGAGTCTGGGAAGAGTTCACCCGGCGTTTCTTGCAAGACGAGGATCACGCATCGTTCCTTGGGCGAGCGGCGACCGATGTTTGCCAAGGAGTAGAGCCTCTCGCGCAGTTCCTTCGAGCGTTGACGCGGCGGCTCGGGGTACGGCTTCGCCATGCGCTTCAAGATCGGATTGCTCGGGAAGTGGAAACTGTCCTGCGTTCCTCGCTCTTCCAGAGCTTCGAGCATCGCGCTGCTCGCGAAACCGGAGTCTCCGCGCACGATGATCGATCGACCGACTGTCTTCTCGAAGCGCTCGACCACATCGAGCAAGAATGTTCGTGCGTCTTCGGATGTCTGCACGTTTCCTAGCCGCAAGCGTGCGCTCAGCACAGTTCCCGTCTCGCCATGCAACGCCAGCAGCGGGTGGAAGCAACAGCCACGGTAGTAAGGGCCCGCGAGTGAATAACTCGGTTTCTCAACGAGGTTCGTGGCCGGGATCTCATCGGAAACGGGAATCGAATGGCGGCGGACTCGATCGACTTATTCACTCGCGGGCCCAAACCCTTCCAGACGGATCCGGGTTGCTGACCATGAGACATCACGGGCATCGAGTCGACGTCGATCGTGTGCGGGCCACGACGCGCGTGCGCGGGTTCTCTGATCACGCGCGACGAACGGTCGAAGACCGCGTCCGACAGTGCACGCAGATCGTGCTCGGCGCCGAGTACGCGATGCATGCGTGCCATGGTGGGCTGCACAATCACTGCGGAATCAAACAGCGGCTTCTGACCGCGCCGATCCGATGTGGCCAAGCGCGCTACAGGATCCTGAAGGAGCGCGGCGGCATCGCGCTGCGGGGAGTAGCCCGCGGCCATCGCGAACAACCTGGCGCGGAGCTGCAATATCAGCGGCCACGATGTTCGCCGAGGGCTCCGCACGTCCCGCAGCCGGGCGGCGAGACCCGAAGTCCTGCCCCAGCACTCGTCGAGTTCATGCAGGAGCAGCAGCCACGCGTTCGAACTCAGGTGCTCGTCGTGGCTCGCGAGTCGCACCGAACGGTTGAAGCACAAGGTCGGGCCGGTATGCTTGCGTTCACCCATTGGGAGCTCCTGTCACGGGTCGTCTGAACAACAACTCGATCGGCAGGGAAGACCCTCAATGGACTGCTACCTGAGATGTTCGTGAATCATCCGGGCTGCGGGCCCGTAGACTCGGTCTTTTCACGGGTCCTCAGCGCGCGGGACGCAACGGGATTCGGGACTCGCGTTCCTGTGCAGTGCTCGCTTGGATCTCTGCCGAATCAATCGCACTCGATCGCACTCGATCGCACTCAAACCCACTCAAACCCACTCAAACGCACTCAAACGTCGATACCGACACGATTCGCGCGAGTTTTTTCAAGACATACTGCGACTCCAAGCGTTGCCGAGCGTTGAAGGAATAGAGGCTGTCGATGACGGCGTCGATGACGGCGACGATGACGAACGCGACGATGACGAACGTGACGATGACGAACGTGACGATGACGATGACGAAGTCGGCAAAGGTGGAGGCGACGGAGGCCAATTCGAACTCGAACTCGAACTCGATCGCACAACTCACTCCCTTCCGCCGCGGCGGAAAGCGGCGACGCGCGGGGCGCAAGCCCACCGGCGACCGCGCTCTCGTGCCGCACTCAGGCAGGCCAGCGTTGACGCTGCGGGATCCCGTCCTCGTCACGACGCGCTTGATGCCGGGACTACCGAACCTGAGGCGCGAAAGAACGCTCATGACATTGCGCGCCGCCCTCGCGGCCGGCTCGGACCGCTTCGGATTCCGCCTCGTCGAGTTCTCCATCCAATCGAATCACCTGCACTTCATCGTCGAGGCCGATGACGCACGCGCGATCTCGCGCGGCATGCAAGGTCTGCTCGTGCGGGTCGCGAAGGCGCTCAACCGCGAATGGGATCGTCGCGGCAAGGTCCTCGCGGATCGCTATCACGCGCGGGTCCTGCGCACACCGCGCGAAGTGCGTAACGCGCTCGTCTACGTGCTGCAGAACGCGCGCAAGCACGGCGCGCGCATCCTCGGCATCGACGCGTTCTCGTCGGGGGTGTGGTTCGAGGGTTGGAGCGACCGCGTCGCGCGGGCTGCGCGGCCGATCGCGTCGGCGGGTTCATGGCTGCTCAAGACGGGTTGGCTCCGCGGAGGGCGCTTGTCGACGCACGAGGAGCCGGCTTCCAAGAGCGGCCAGGGATTGAAGCGCGACTCGGCACGCGGGCGAGTCGCTCGGGAGTGGCCCCGAGGCACGGATGCCACCTCTTTCGGCCCGTTTTCCAGCGTTGTTCACCAGCGATCAACAGCGAGGTGACTCGGACATCCGCCCTTCCATGCGAGCGAGGTCCACGCTCGAGGATCCGCCCGCAGCCTGATCCTGGGCGGACTCTGCCTAGTCGACGACCTCATCGAAGATCGCCCACGAAGGGACCGCGCGACGTGCGGCATTCGCCATGTCGTGGAGCTCAAAGGCCCCCGCCGGCACATTCAACTCGCCGCGCACCATTCCAGCATTCGTCACGACGGCGTGTGCTGAGAGCCCGTGAAGAAATCGAGTCTGCGGGCTCTCAGATTCATGTGGCGACGCTGCGCGTCGCGAGAGCGTGTGATTTCTTCACACGCTCTCGCGACGACCTCTGAGATTCCTCGCGGCGCGCGATCACCTCGGTTCTGGATGCGAGCCTGCGCCGAGAGGCTGTCAACACACTCGAGGCACGACTCCGTGGAGGACGTGTCTGCTCTTTGGAGCACGCGATCGACCACCTCGCGCACCTCGCGATGACCTTCCCAGGCTCAGCCAGGAGGGCAACGGCGCGCTCGCGCGCGGGACGGATCGAGCAAGCGCACATCGCGCACAAGGCTTCGTCGTCGATTCTCAGACGAGCCCCGTGCGCGCGCGACTTGGACGCGCGCCACTGGCTCGGCCTAGCGCCTGCAACCCGGTGATCGCGAGGCGCGAGGACTCCGAGAAGTCGTGGATCAGCGGCGAGCCGACGACATCCGGCTCGCCCCGCGTTCCCGCGTGGATCAGAACGCGAACCAGCGCAAGACGATGTCCGACTCGTCGCCGTCGTCGTTGAAGTCGGTTCCGCCCGCTCCCTGCAGAGCCTCGTTGACGAGCATCGCGCCGCACTCGGGCGTGCCGAACCGCGCGAAGAGGGCCGCGTCGCGCTGCTGGTCGACGAGCACGCTCATGCCGAATGTCGCCAGGGTCGCCAAGTTCGTGCGCTCCAGGATGAAGTCGAACTCGTCGCCGTCGGCGTTGATGTCGCGGGAGTCCTCGATCTCGCTGATGCGGTAGAAGGCCCAGCCGCCCGCCGTGGCGATGCCCGCGGAGTCCCGGTCGAGACCGATCGTCGTGCTCGGGAAAAGCAGCCTTCCCGAACCGAAGGCCGCGAACGTCGGAATCGAGTCCAGGGTGTCGTTGTCACCGGGATTCGCCGTCGATCCCGGGTTCAACGAGGTGCCGCCGATGCGTTCCGTGAACGCGACACCCAATCGATTCTCGGACTCCTGCGCGGAGACCCACGAAGCCTCTACGGCATTGTTGTTCGTCGAGCCGTGGGTGAAGTCCCAATCGTTCGACGTCGAGGTCGGAGCGAGCCAGCCCACCAGGTTGGCGTCGATCAGGGAGTTGGCGTCGATATCACCCCCGGCCGTCTCGCTGGCCACGATCACGAACCGATTCGAGAGCTCGTAGAGTCCGCGTCCGCCGCCCGGAGCGTCGAACAGCGCCCGGATTTCGTTCGGATCGTTCAGCGGCAAGAACGGGTCGAGCGCATCGAGAGCGACAGGCATCCAGCGTACGACGAGATCGTTTTCGTCGTTGTCGTCGTTCAGGTCGCAGTCATCGTCGACCTCGGACACGATCGTCGCGACGAAGCCGTTCGCGAAGGCGATGCGATCGCGACCCGCGAGCCCGTGGTTGCGCGGAGGATCCATCGTCGGGTTCGCGTTCCAAGCCGCGAAGCCGAGGACCGTGAGGACCTGGTCCAAGGCGTCGATGTCGCTCGTCGAGCAGTGCGTCGGTCGGAAGTTGGCGCCCACTCCGTTCGAGTTGCGGCTCGCGTTGGCCTCGAGGGACTCACTGACGAGGAAGCCCACTTGCCAGTCGCTCGCACCCGTCGAGTTCGCGCGTCGCGGGCTCGTCGGCAGGATCGCCAGCGCTGTCGAGCGCGCTACGCTCGAGTTCGTGGTTCCGTCGAGGAGTCCGAGCACGTTCGCGTCCACGAAATCTGCGTCGCTGTTCAACGTGCGCGGCGGCACCGTCAGCGTCTCGTCGAAGGCCAGGAACACGAGGCCCTCGTCCTCGCCGAGCAAGCGCGGTTCGAGCGCTTCGACCGTGTCGGTCGTCGCGATGGGGATCGGCACCAACGGATCGGTCGACTCGAGGAAGCGCAGGTTGCTCTCGCCCGCGAGGGTCCCGCCGACCTTCGCGACGTACACGAGCCGACCGTTGAGCGCGACGAAGGACAGCGCCGCGTTCGTGACCAAGTCGTCCACACGCTGGAGCATGTTCGTCGTCTCGGACCAGTGCAGCAGGACGTCGTCCAGCTGGAGCAGGTCGCCGTTCCAGTCGCGGCCGTCACGGAGTTCGTCCACGGCCAGGTAGAGTTCCGACCCGACCCACGCGAGGTCGTCAGCCGCGACCCCGAGCCGAAATTGCGTGTTCGCCGCCGAGTTCACGACGTGCGCGACGCCGTCCGTCGTGTCCATGTCGCCGTTCAAGATCGTGGCCGAACCGCTCGTGCTGGTCGTGTCCTCGGCGGCCAGGAAGGCGATTCGAGGCCCCGCGATCCGGACGATGGTCGAGGCCGAAGTGGCGACGTTCGTCGACCGGACGACGAAGCTCGTGTCGTCGGAATCGTCGGAGCCTCCCGAACAGGCGGCGAGACCGAGAAGCGGTCCGAGGAGAAGTCGTGAGCGGATGGTTGCGTTCTTCATGTGTGGTCCTGCTGCCAGGCCGCGCAGCGTAGCCGCCGACATCTCGCGCACGCCACCAGAGAGAGGCTGGAATCGCGCACCTCTGCACGCTCTGATCCTCGTCGTGCGCGTCCTCATCGCTTCCGCGCCGCATCGCGACACGTTCGGCTATTCGATGCCGCCGCCGGGACTGCTACGTCTTGGAGGATGGCTCGAGCGCGAGGGTTTCGAAGTCGTCCTGCTCGACCTCGCGCACGAACTGGCTGCGGGGCGCATCGCAGGTGACGACGCGCTGTGCGACACGGCCGCCGACGCGATGCTCGCGCGCGGCCCCTTCGACGCGATCGGGATGTCGGTCATGGGCGCCACTCTCCCGGCCGGGCTCGCGATCCTGGAGCGGATCCGCAGTCGGAGCGCTACGGCACCGCTCCTCCTCGGGGGCCCTGGAACGACGGGCGTGGACGAGCGCGTGCTCTTGCGCGCGCCCTTCCTCGACGTCGTCGTGCGCGGCGAGGGCGAGGTCACGACGAGCGAGTTGTTGAGCGCGATCCAACGCGAAGCTCCCCCTCACGGCATCGCGGGGACCACGTGGCGCGACGAGCACGGACACGTTCATCGTGAGCCCGATCGCGTGCCGATCGCAGATCTCGACACGCTCGCACCGTGCGCGTGGCACTTGCTGCCCTCGATCGCCGCGTACAAGGCCGTGACCGGTGCAGCCGACGGGCTCGTGCCGATCGATTCGGGCCGCGGCTGCGTGTACGACTGCTCGTTCTGCACGATCGGTCGCTTCTGGTCGCGGCGATCCCGCGTGTTACCGGCCCAACGACTCGTGGACGAGGTCGCGGCCTTGCGCACGATCCCGGCCGCGCGCGCCGCATACCTCTGCCACGACCTGTTCGGCGCGCACCGCGCGGAAGCGGTTGCGTTCTGCGAGGCCTTGCTCGCTCGACACATCGACGTCCCCTGGGAAGTTCGAGCGCGCGCGGACCACCTCGACCGCGAGCTCTTGTCGCTCATGGGTCGCGCCGGTTGCTACCGCGTGTTGCTCGGGATCGAGTCGGCCGCCGCGAGCGTGCGCGCCGCATGCGACAAGAAGCTCCGACCCGAAACGGATCTCCCGCGCGTCGTACGCGACTGCGTGGACGCGGGCGTGACGCCGATCCTGTCCGTGATCCTCGGGTTGCCCGGCGAAGGGCCCGCCGAGCTGGCCGAAAGCCTCGATTTCTGCGCGAATGCAGCGCTGCAAGGCGGGGTCAACGTGTCACTCCATCTCGTGAACCCGCAGCCCGGCTGCGCGCTGGGCATCGAGCACGGGGACGATGCGCGCCCCGTGGCGGACATCCCGCCCGACATGGCTCGCGGCGCGGGCGAGACGGCGAGCGAACGCGCGTGGATCGATGCGCATCCCGATCTGTTCACGACGTTCGCGTTGCTTCCCGGCGACGCCGACGCTCATCGCGACCACGCGCGCATCGCGGCGGAGTTGCCCGACGTGCTGCACCGCTATCCGCGCACGTTCGCGCTGCTCGGTCGCATCCTCGGACTCGGCGCGCGCGGGACGTTCGACGCGTGGAAGCGCGACGAGCGCAGTTTCGAGGCCTTCGCCCGCGTTCAGCGCGACGCGCTCGTCGACGAGGTGCTCGCGGTAGAGCAAGCACTCGTGCGAGCCAGCGCCGCAGTCGGTTCGGCCCCGGCGCGCGGTCCGCGAACACGCGGAATCCTCGTCGAGTCACGCCACGACGTGCCGGCCGTGTTCGACGCGCTGCGGAATGGCCGCGAAATCCCGCGCGCGCAACGCACGAGCAGGATCCTCGCCACATCGTCGAGCTCGCGGAGCTCGACGCCGCGGACGCGCACGCTCTCCGTTTCGGCGGACGTCGCACGAATCCTGGCGCTGCTGGATGGTGCGCAGACGAGGGCGGAACTCGACGAAGCGCGTCCGGGATTCGCGCACGTGATCGAACGATTGGCGCGCGAGGGTTTGATCGAATACGGATTCGAGGACGAGGCCCACACGAGCCTCCAGGAAGCTACCCCATGATCCAGCGTGAACGGTTCCCGGTCAGCCTCGTGTTCCCGCCCCAAGGGCATTTCACGCAGCCTTACCTGGCGCTGCCTTGTCTGAAGGGTTGGCTCGAAGCGCACGATTTCGACGACGTGGAACTCCTCGACGTGAACATCGAGGCCTACGACGCTTTCCTCTCGCGCGAGTACATCGAACGCTGTCGTCGGCGCATCGCGAAACGTCTACCTCTCGCCGACTTCGAGCGACGTCCGACACTGGGCTTTCGCGATCTCGGCGCGTTTCGTGCCGCCGCCGAGTGTGCTGCGAGCGGCGCCGCCGTCGCCACCCGTGTCGACGATGCGAAAGCGGTCCTGCGCGGCGGGGCCTTCTTCGACGCGGAACGCTACGTGCCGGCCGTGCGCACGATCTACCACGCGCTGCGCATCGTCTCGGCGGCGCACTTCCCGAGTGAGTTGACGCCGCACAACTTCACGATGCGGTACGGCAACGACCGCTCGGAGGAAGTGTTTGCCGCGACGCACGACGAGGCCGAGAACCCGTTCATCGACTTCTACCGCACGCACGTCTTGCCGCGGATCGTCGCGCGTCGTCCACGCGTCCTCGGACTCTCGATCATCTACGGATCGCAGCTCGTGCCCGCGCTCACGATCGCGCGGCTCGTGAAGGAGGCGCTGCCGGAGTGTCACATCACGGCCGGCGGCGGATTCCTGGCGTACATCGGCAAGAAACTGATGAACGCGCCGGGAATCGAAGCGTTCCTCGACAGCCTGATCTTTCACGAAGGCGAGGCCCCCCTGCTCGCCCTGTGCGAGGCGTTGCGGGACGGCCGCGACCTGGCCGCCGTCGGTTCGCTGTCGTGGTTCGATCGCTCGCGCGGCGTCGCGCGCCTCGTCGAGAACACGCCCGGTCACCCGATCCGCCTCGATGCCGCGCCCGCGCCGAACTTCGACGGGTTGCCGTTCCCCCTCTACCTCTCACCCGAGATCGTCGTGCCCTACGACGTGAACCGTGGGTGCTACTACGGCGAGTGCACGTTCTGCACGTTGCCCACCGTGATCGGTCCGGGCTACCGCACTCGCAGCGCGAAGACCATCGTCGATCACGTGCTCCTCCTGCGCGACAAGATCGGCACGCGTCACGTGAACTTCATCACGGACTGCATGCCGCCGGGATTGCTGCGCGATCTGCCCGAGGAGCTCATCGCGCGCCGCGCCGGCATCCGCTGGTGGGCCGACGCGCGCGTCGAGCCCAAGGCCTACACCGAAGAAGGTTGCGCGCGGCTCGTCGAATCGGGCTGTCGCAAGCTGCTCTTCGGTTTCGAGACGGCGACACCGCGCCTCTTGAAGCTCATGAAGAAGGGCCAGAGCCTGAAATCGGTCATCGACGTCGCGACCAACTGCTCGAATGCAGGGATCAGCGTCACTTTCTACGCGATGGTCGGTTTTCCCAGCGAAACGCGCGCAGAGGCGCAGGACACCGTCGACTTCCTGGTCCAGCACGCGAACGTCGTGCGCGAAGTTTCGTTGCAGACGTTCCACGTCGACGAGGAGAGTCACGTCTTCCGCGACCCCGCCGAATTCGGCGTGCGCATGCTCACGGAGGGCGCGGGCGACCTCGCGCTCTACCACGACTACGAGTCGGACGTCGGCATGACGCAAGGCGAAGCCGCCGAGACCTTCGAGACGATGATGGCTGCGTTGCGCGCGAACTACCCGCTCTTCTCGGGCGACAACATCCTGTGGTTCATGCAGAAAAGTCACTACTTCCTGCACCTCGCGCGCGGCACGACGCCCGAGGAATTCGCGGGTCGTTGTCGTCGGCGTGCCGAGCGGCGCTCGGACGCACGGCCGCACGCGACGCTCGCGGCGGGCATGGACGTCGCGACGGTGGCGATCCCGTTCTCGTGGGCTGGAGCCGTCGCGGGGCTCGCGACTCCTGCCGCTCGTGCAGCGCGACCGGACTTCTTGACGGGTCGCTACGTCGCGGATGCCGAAGCCGAAGCCGCCGCTGGAACTGCGCCGCTCACTCCTGCGCCGCGCGTGCTCGTGTACTGCGGGGAGACCGCCGAGTTCGCCGAGATTCGGCCCGACGGTGCTCGTGCGCTGCACGCGATCCGCGCTGCGGGCAGCCTCGGGGCGCTCGGCGCGCGCCTCGACAGCGTTTCGCGCGAGCACGTGGAGCGATTCGCCGGAGAACTCGCGCGGCGCGGTATCCTCGTCCGCCGCGAGGCGGAAGCCCCGGCACCTCTGGGAGTGATCCGATGAAGTCCAACGACACCCATAAGCAGCCCGAGACGCCGCGCACGCCCACGCCGGCCGCGGGCCCGAAGACGCGCGAAGAGCGCGGCACGGAAGCGAAGTTGCCCGAGCTCGACTTCGCGAAGCTCGACCTGACCGTCGAAGTCGTCGAGGAGCGCATCAGCCCGGGCGAGACGAACGTGTTCGACAAGTGATCCGCGCGGTCTGGCAGCCCGTGGTGAAAGTCACCACTGCGGCCGAGCACGCTCGAGCGCTGCGGCGTCAAGCTAGGAAAGTCGTGCTCAGTGGCCGTGGAGGCCACCTCCGCCGCGCTCGAGCGTGCTCGGCCTCGCGACGTAGCTTTCACCACGGACTGCTAGGCCGCGGCGGATCCGCAGTCGGGTCGTCCCCGACGCGGGAACGCGGCGGCGCGACCGTCGCGATCCGAGGGCTGTGTGGAACCGAGACCGAGTCCGGCGCGTCCGGAGAGCGGGACCTGGCCGGTCTTTGCGAAGCCCTGACGGAATCCGTAAAGGTCGGGTAAGCTCGTTGCAGGTCTTTGTTGCCACGGAACGCCTCGGCGCTGCGGCACTCCTCTCGGTTCCAACTCCACGGCACCTCTCCGGCGCCGGCCTCTCCCATGAAGCACTTCTGGATCCCGCTATCCCTCTTGACCTTGTCGACGAGCGCGCTCGCGGAGGGCGTGAAGTACCCGCCGAAGCCGACTGCGCCGGGAGGATCGCCGCGCGTCCTCCTCACCTCGTTCATCAACGGGTCGGACTCGTGCGCGACACCGGACGTCGTCACGGGGCTCGGGCCCCATGCGTTCGACAACGGCCTCGCGACGACGGGCGCTGAAGGACAGTCCGAGTCCCTCTGCCTGGCGTTCGGGTTCACTGGAATCGATCAGGACGTGTGGTTCACGTGGACCGCACCGTCGACCGGCACGGCCACGCTCGACATCTGCACGAGCGGCAGCACCATCGACACGAAAGTCGCGGTGTATTCCGGCGCAGGCTGTCCGACTGGACCCGCGATCGGTTGCAACGACGATGCGTGTCCGGGCCTGCAGACGATCGTGACCTTCCCGTGTGTCGGAGGCAGCGCGTACACGTTCCAAGTCGGAACGTACCCCGGAGCCGGTGGCGGGACGGGCTCGTTCACGCTCGCGGTCGGCAGCAGTCCGGGCAACGACGCTTGCGGCAGCGCGCAGCCCATCGCGGGCCCGGGTCCGCACTCCTACGACACGACGCTCGCGACGACGGGAACACAGGGGCAGGCCAATGCGCGCTGCTTCATCTTCCAAACGTCGGGGATCAACGTCGACGTGTGGTACGCCTGGACCGCCGGCGCGAGCGGTTGGGTCGCGGTCGATGCCTGCGCGGGTGGCACGCACGACATGAAGATCGCCGTGTACGCCGGCGGAGTTTGCCCGGTGGGCGAGCCCATCATCTGCGACGACGACGCCTGCGGCTTGGTCGGAGGGAATGCGCGGGCGCCCTTCCTCGCGACCGCGGGTCAGACCTACTTGTTCCAGATCGGTAGTTACCCGGGTCAAGGCGGCGCGCCGGGTTCGTTCACGGTCGTCCCGTTCACGCCGGCAGTCGGTGACGCATGCGCGGCTCCGATCGACATCACCGGGTCCGGACCGTTCAACTTCGACAATTCGTCCGCGGTCACGGGTCTCCAGGGCCAGAACGAAGCGTTGTGCTCGAACGAGATGATCACGTACGACCTGTGGTACCGCTGGACTTCGTTCTGCACGTCGAACGTCACGGTCAGCCTCTGCGTCGGCACGAACTTGGATACGAAGATCGCGGCCTACTCGGGCTCGAGCTGCCCCGCGAGCTCCGCGCTCGCGTGTGACGACGATTTCTGCTCCCCGGGCGGTCCGTCCCAGATCACGTTCGCCGCGACGGCCGGTCAGACGTTCATGATCCAAGTCGGTCTGTGGCCGGGTGAGGTCCCGGGCATCGGTGCCTTCTCGATCACGACGGCCTGCCCGTCGCCGGTCGGGACGGTCTTCTGCATCGGTGACGGCGTCACGCCGCACACCCCCTGCCCGTGCGGCAACAACAGCTCCACGGCTGCGAAGGTGGGCTGCCTGTCGTCGCTCGGATTCGGCGGCAGCTTGCGCGCGACGGGCATCTCGAGCCTCATCGACGACGGCGACGGCACGCCGTCGGTGCAACTCACGGGCTCGGCGATGCCGAGCAGCTCGTGCCTCTACTTCCAAGGCACGGCGATGACCAGCGGCGGCAACGGCACGGTCTTCGGCGACGGCTTGCGCTGCGCCGGCGGCACGATCCTGCGTCTCGACACGGAGACGAACATCGGTGGCACCTCCGTCTACCCGAACGTGTCGCAACCGCTGCCGATCTCGGTCCGCGGCAACGTGACGACGCCGGGCACGCGCGTGTACCAGGCCTGGTACCGCAACGCGGCGACGTTTTGCTCGGCGAGCACGTTCAACCTGACGAACGGGCTCGAGCTGACCTGGACGTTCTGACCTGGACGTGCTGATTCGGCGCGATGCCGAATGAAATCGGGCCGTGGAGCAACGCTGCTCCGCGGCCCGCATTCGATTCCGGCTCGTCGATCAGCTCTGGCCGAATAGCTTCCCGGCCAACTTGCCGAGGTTGCCGAGGCCGGCGCCGCCACCGAGGCCTTTCAGGATCCCTTCGAGACCGCCGCTGTTCTTCTGCAGGAGTTGCAGAACGGTCGGCAACATCGCGGCGAGTCCGCTCTGCGCTTTGGCTACCTCGATGCCGACCTGCTTCGCGAGGCTCGCGACGTCGATCTTCCCGACCAACGTCCCGAAGTCGCCGCCGAGTAACTTCTGGAGGTCGATGCCGCCGTCCGAAATCGCGCGGGCGACCTTCTGGCCGGCGGCCGGGACGAAGTGCACGGCCTGTTCCGCGGTGAAGCCGGCCGTCTGCGTCAGTGCCGCGGCGAGCTTCGATCCGTGTTGCGCCAGGAGGTCTTGGAGGAGCTTGTCGAAATCGGTCATGGCGGCCTTTCAGGAGCCACGCCAGGATACCGCTGGCACCCCGACCGATCGGGGTGAGACATGGATCTAGGCACATGGAACGAAGCGCGCGGTCGCTACGAGGAGCGCGCGATCCAGGCGCGCTTTCGCGTGTTTTCGCCTCAGTTTCCGCGCGCCGGCTATCCCGAGCGACTGAACGTTTTCTGGCGGATGGCCGAGTCGGGCGAGGACGGACTCGGCACGGTTCAGGAGATCGACAAGCTCGCGATCTTCGAACGTCGCCTCGCTGAAGCCGTCGAGGCCGACCGGCACACGATCCTCTCCGTGATCCTGACCTGGAACGGTCGCCGCGAGTTCGTCCTGCACACGGCCGACGTCGCGGGGTTCACGCAACGGCTCGGGACGATGCCGCACGAGGAGGCGGACTACCCGCTCGAGATCCAGGCCGATCACGATCCGGAGTGGGCCTACGATCGTTCGGTCACTCCTCGCGGTCCTGCTGGCGCTTGATCGGTGGCGGCTGAGTCCTGGGTGCCAGCGCCTGGATGATCGGCGCGAGTTGGGCGATGTCCGAGAACTCCGCATCGGAATCGCCTTGTCGCACGACGACGAGTTTCCACGACGGAAACAGATAGAGCCGCTGCTTCCCCTTCCCCGCCGCCATCGCGAAGTCCTTCGGGAAGCTCGCGAAGAGAGCGGGATCGAGCTTCGCGATCTCGCGCTCCGTCCGCTCCTTCAGCAGACGTTTCGCGAGCGGACCGTCGGTGACGTCGGACTCCGCGTCGAACCCGAGCCAGAACGTGAGTCCGTAGCGCGGATTCGCCGAGCTCGGTTCGAAGCACTGCGCGAGCAGCTGCGGTTCGAGTATCGGTTCGACCTCCGGCGCCGGTCGACCACCGCGCACGAGGAACGCGCCGAACTTGGCCCATTCGCGCGCCGTGAGGAAGGCACCGTGCGGCAGCGCGGGCTGGCCTTCCGCGTCGCGCGTCCACCGCGCGTACGACAGGCCGATCGGCTTCAACACGCGTCGTTCGAGGTAGGCCAGCGGATCCTCACGTCGTTCGAAGAGCTTCCTCTCGAGCAACGCGCCGAACGCGAAGTACGCGGCGGGTCCGTAGCGGAACACGGCGCCCGGTTCCGAGATCGCCGGCACGGTCAGCGCCGCGGCGTACTTGTCGCGCGTGCGCGCGCCGTGCAGGAGCTCGTGCGACGGCTCGAGACCGCACGAGAGATTCAGGAGGTGTCGCACCTCTATCTTCGAGCGGCGTGGGTCGTCCTTCCATTCGGTCAGCGTCGCGCTCGCGCTCTCGTCGAGCGTGAGCATTCCGTCCGCGACCGCGCACATCGCAGCGACCCCCCAAAAGCTCTTCGTGCCTGACGCGAGCGGGTGCGCGACGTCGGGTCCATTCCCGTTCGGGTAGTCCTCGAACACGATGAGTTCGTCGCGCCACACGAGGAAGGAATGGCCCTCGCGCTCGGCGGAGTAGCGCGCGGCGGTGCGACACGCTTCGAGTAACGGGTCGACCGGCGCGGCGACTGGCGTCGGCGTCTGGAGCAAGCACATCGTGGCCGCGAGAATGTTCATGACTGAGCAGGATGAACAGGCCGGCGCGCGCCCGGTTTCGTCCCGCTCTCCATCCTCAGGCACCAAGAACCACGTTCGAGTCAAAATTCTCCCGTGGATTGCGCTGCGATCTCGATCGCATACGACGACGCACGGGCGGGCATCGACTTCCTCGAGCGCGCGTTCCGTTTCACCCGGCGATTCGTCGTACGGGGGCCGAACGAGAGCGTCAGGCGCAGCGAACTGTCCCGCCGAACCGCGGTCGTCATGGTCTCGCCGTCGCCGCGCGGGGCGAGCGCTCTCGCACATACGGTGTGCACTCGCGTCGAGGATCCCGACTCCTACTTCGCGCGCGCCCCGGCCGCCAGCGCGACGATCGTCCGCTCGATTCACAGTGAGGAGTACGGTTCGCGCGGCTATTGGGCGCGCGATCCCGAGGGTCACTCCTGATACTTCAGCGGCTATCGCCTCCGCGCTCATTGGTGACGAAATGCACCCCGGCCACGACCGTGGACGCGTGCCTCGAGGTCCTGGCGCTCGAAAAGCGCGCATTTCGAGCCCGCGGCCTGCGCGCAACCGGCCCGCGAATTGCTTCGGGCGTAGACTCCGAACAGGCGCACACACCACCGGCCTCGCGACCAGGACCCCATGAGTTTCCGTTCCAGCTTCTGCCTGCTGCCCCTCGTCGTGCTCGCCGCGAGCGCGTCCGCCGGCCAACTCGTCGCCATCGATTCGAACCGCACGCTCTATGCGATCGACGCGACCACGGGCGCCAAGACGCAGCTCAGCACCGTGGGGTCGAACGTCGGCACGCCCAGCGCGCTGACGCGCAATTCGGCCACCGGAACTCTTTACGTCTCGTCGTCGACGAACGACGCGCTGTACACGCTGAACATCGCGACCGGCGGCGCGAACTTCCTGGGGTCCTTCGGCACGACGTCGATCGTCATGCACGGACTCGAGTGGGACAGCGGTCAAAACAAGATGTGGGGCGCTTCGAACGGCAACCTGTTCCAGGTCAATCCGACGACGGGGCTGGCGAACCAACTCGGCACTTCGGGTCTCACGTCGTTCACGAACCTCGGTTACGTCGCCTCGACGGATCTCCTCTACGCGACGAACGTCTTCACGGACCGACTCTACTCCGTCGATCGCAACACGGGCGTGATGACGTCCATCGGGCTCCTCGGCTCGATGACCACTCCGGTGGCGAACCCGAGCGGCCTCGCGTACGACGCCGACATCGGTGTCATGTACATGATCGACAGCACGCTCGACCTCCTCTATCGCGTCAATGTGCTCTCGGGCGCGGCCACCGTGATCGGATCGACGGGTCCGGGCGACTTGCAAGGTCTCGTCATCGTCGACAGCGCGCCGCCTCCGCTCACGTTCTGCTTCGGCGACGGCACGGGTACGCCGTGTCCGTGCGGCAACGTGGGCTCGAACGGGAACGGCTGTCCGAGCTCGTTGTTCCAGAACGGCGCGAACTTGATCCTCACCGGCAACGCGAGCATCTCCGTCGACACCGTGACGCTACTCGGTTCGAGCATGCCCAACAGCTCCGCGCTCTACTTCCAAGGCACGACGCAGCAGAACGGTGGCAGTGGCGACCTCTTCGGCGACGGATTGCGCTGCGCGGGCGGGACGATCATTCGCCTTGGAACGAAGACGAATATGAGCGGGGTGAGCCAATATCCCGCCGCGGGCGACCCGAAAGTATCGGTGCGCGGAATGTGCACTGCGGGCGCGTCGCGCACGTACCAATCGTGGTACCGGAACGCGGCTGCGTTCTGCACGGCGAGCACGTTCAACTTGACGAATGGTGTGGCGACGACTTGGGTTCCGTGAGGACGTGATCCAGTGGGGTTTCCGGGCCGTGATAGTCTCGTGTGACCGAGTCACCTGCTCGGCCGTCCTCCGGAGTCACCCATGTTCCTCGCGTTTTCCATCGCGACGGCGATGTCCCTCCTCGCGGCGCCCGCTCAGCAGGCTGTGCCGCGATCGCGCGCAATCGAATTCGGGACCCTTCCCGACGCTTGGATCGCCGGCGCGAACTGTACGACCAAGCCCCAGTTCCAAGTGCATGCGTACAACCCGGACTTCTACATCGTCCGTCAGTCGATCTGCACCAACTACGAAGCGCCGTTCCTCTATCTGATCTTCGGTTCGCAGAAAGCGATCCTCTTCGACACGGGCGCGGGCGGCGTGCAGGTCGGGAACAAGATACGCGAGATCCGCGACGCATGGCTCGCCGCGCACGGGATGAGCTCGATCCAGCTCGTCGTCGCGCACTTGCACGCGCACGGCGATCACACGGCGGGCGACAGTCAGTTCACGGGGCAGCCGAACACGACCGTCGTCGGCACGTCTCTCACTTCGGTGCGGAACTTCTTCGGCATCACGACTTGGCCGACGCAGATCGTCTCGTACGACCTCGGTGGGCGCGTGATCGACATCATCCCGATACCGGGTCACCACAGCGCGCACATTGCGGTCTACGACCGACGCACGGGGATCCTGCTGACGGGTGACAGCCTCTATCCCGGGCGGTTGTACGTGACCGGCGCGACGGGTCAGGGCAACTGGAACATCTACAAGGCCAGCGTGCAGCGTCTCGTGGATTTCACGGCGACACGGCCGCTGGCGTGGGTGCTCGGCACGCACATCGAGATGTCGACGACGCCGTTCGACGACTACCCGTTCGGCGCGCTGAGTCATCCGAACGAGCACGTGTTGCAGCTCGGGCGCAGCCATCTGTTGGAGCTCCACAACTCGCTGCAAGCACTGCCCACGCCGCAGGTCCAGGTCCACGCGGACTTCGTCATCTCGCCGTCGGGCTGAGGGGCGAGCGACGCGGAGCGGTCGAGCTTTCGTTCGGGCTCACTGCCGCGGAGCAGCGCGGATCGTGCCTGAGAGCGTTGAGGCTCCACCAGGCTCCACTTCTTCACGCGCTCTCCGAGCGTGTGAAGAAATCACACGCTCTCGCGCTGCGAAGCGTCGCCACATGAATCCGAGAGCCCGTAGACTCGAATTCTTCACAAGCTCTCAGATCCGATGCATGAATCGGAACACGCGCTCGTGCATCACGCGCACGATGTAGTCGTCGGCACCACCGAGACACTCCATGCAGCGCTTGAGATCACCGAACTTCGAGCCCGGCGGCAGCTCCACCGTCAGCACCATGTGGAAGTAGCCTTCGATCATCTTCTGCGAGATGTCGTGCACGCTTCCGCCGGACTTCGCCAACGCCCCAGTGATCTCGGCCAAGACTCCCGGGCGATTGCGTCCGACCGCGGTGATCACGACGTTCGTCGCCGGATCGTCGTCTTCGGGCTCGGGGAGGTTCGGCAGCGAACGCCGCGCGCGATCGGCATCGGGACCGCGATCGGGCGCGGGATCCGAGTACGCGCCGCCGGTGCCCGTCACGAGCCGCACGCCGAGTTCTTCCGCAACGGCCAGCGCGTGCGGCGTCGCGAGCGTCTCCGGGTCGACGACGATTTGTCCGCCGGGCTGGGCCAGGCGGCGCACGTCTTCGGCTGTCAGGTAACGACGGGCCAAGGTGATTCGACGATCAGAGGTGGCGAGCCAACTCGGGGTGCGGCTGCGGGATCACGACTTCGCGAGCCAGCAGCCCGCGCTCTTGCGCGACGCGCGCGCCGGCCGCGATCGAGCTGCGGACGTCGCTGACTTCGCCGGTCAGCGTGAAGAAGCTTTTCCCGCCCAAGCCGTTCGCGATGCGCACGTCGATCAAGTCGACCGTCGCGGACTTCAGCGCGATGTCGGCCGAGGAGATCGTAGACGCGACCGTCGTCGTTTCGATCACGCCGATCGCGTCCAGCGTCCCGTTGATGCGCCCGCCCTTGCGCTTCAGCATCGGCACGATCTGCTCGTGGACCTGCGGGATGACCAGTTGATCGATCAGGTCGGATCCGGCGAGCGCCGCGCCGCGCGCCGCGCTGGCGCGTACGTCATGGACCGAACCGGTGAACAGCATCACGTACTTGCCCGGCTGCACCGGCGTCGCGAAGAGCAGCTCGACGCGCGCTTCCTTGAGCACGGCGTCGGCAACCTCGACGCCGCGCGCGATGCTGCACAGTTCGAGGACGCCGATCGCGACGTCCATGTTCGCGTCGTCGCGGACTTCGGGATTGTGGTCGTTCCGGTTCATGGGCGATGCCTTTGCGCTTCTGCAGCGCGGTCGTATTCTCTCGTGGGCCCGACGACGCGGCCGTCCTCGAGCTCCATCGTGTCGATGATCGCGGCGATCGCCGTCTGGAATCCGATGTCGTGACTGCGGCCGATCGTGTGACGCGCGGCGCGACCGAAGACGACGAGCACGCGCTCGCCGATCCCGGCGCCGAGCACGTCGACGGCGACCAAAGTCTCTGCCGATTCCCGGCCGTCGGTCGTGAACGGGCGCACGACCAGGAAGCGCAAGCCCGTGAGGCTGGCATCCTTCTTCGTGGCCCACACGTTGCCGACGACGGTGCCTACGAGCATCAGCGTTTCCCTCTCGCGCGTGCAGCGGCGAGCTCCGCTGGATCCGTCATGCGCCACGACGCGGGCGCTCCCGGCACGTCGAAGTCGTCGACGATGCCGACGATCGCGGCCTCGAACGCGAAGTCGCCGTCGAGACCGAGCTGCGCGACGCGCGCGGCTTTGCCGAACGCGACGATGACATGCTCGCCGATCGCGGCGCCCAGCGGATCCGCAGCGACGACGGGCGTGACCTTCGGCGCGCCGGGTTCGCGGCGTTCGTCGAGAGCCTCGACGACGAGCAAGCGCAGGCCGTTCAGGTCCTGGACCTTCTTCGTCGCCCACACCTCCCCCACGACGCGACCGAGGAACATCAGTGGGTCCCCGCGTTCGCGCGACCGCCGAGACCTTCGAGCGCGCGCCGCACGGCCTTCACGGCCTCGTCGATTTCCGCATCGGTGCCGGCGAGTCGAAGGCGACCGACAGCGCCCTCCGCTCCCAGTCCTACGATGCGAATCGGCGAGGCCTTCTCGGCTTCGTTCGCAGCGAGCGTCACGTAGACGGCCGGGTTCACCTCGAGCGTGTAGAGCGTGTCGTCGCCGAGCACGAGCATCCCCGATCGCGTTCTGTTGATCATCATCGCGTGGTGGTCGCTGATCTTGCGAATGATCTCGCTCGTCAAGAGGTTCGGTTTCAGCGCGTCCGCGATCGTCACGCCCGCCGCTTTCAGGATCATCAGGCCGGCTTGGCGCACTTGACCTTGATCGGGGCCGTGCACTTCGAGCGTTCCGTAGCTGCGCTCCGTGACCAGCGCGCCCGGCTTCACGTCGCAACTCTTCAGCGCGACGTCCATGAGCCGGTTGATGACGATGCCGGGCTGGACCTCGAGCCAGAACGCGGCTTCGCCCGTGACGGGGAAGAACCCGTTCGAGTTCGTGGCCACGGTCGCGGCGAACTGCGGCTGCATCTGATCGATGAAGACCGCGCCGCGCAGCTCGATTCCGGCTTGCGACATGCGTCACGTGTCCCGCGGGTCTACCGCGGGATCAGCGCGTCACTTCGACTCCGGGATCTGCGGCAGAAAGAGGTCGAGGTCGCCCGCCGGACGCGGGATCACGTGCTGGCCGACCAGTTCGCCGACGCGCTTCGCTGCGGCAGCTCCGGCTTCGACGGCGGCCTTCACCGCGCCGACTTCACCGCGCACCAACACGGTCATCAGCGCGCCACCGCTGCGTTCCTTGCCGATCAACGTGACCTTCGCGGCCTTGCACATGGCGTCCGCGGCTTCGACGGCGCCGATGAGACCCTTCGTCTCGATCATGCCCAGGGCGATCATGTTGTCCATCGTTTCGAACCTTTGGGTGGGGAGAATGCGGGGTGGGGAGAATGCGGGAGTATCGGGGCGATCAGGAGCGAGCGGGCAGCCAGGCTTGGATCAGGCCTTGCACGAACCCGTCGTGACTTCGTGGTGTGCACAGCCTTTGCAGGGGCCGAGCGGGCAACCCGAACCGGCGTGCGCGAGAAGGGACTGGATCTCGGTCGTCGAGAGCCCTGAGCCCTGCTGGACGTTGGACCGCGGCGCGCTCGGCGTGGCGACCGCGGTCGGGCGTGCACTCGGGGCGAGCGCCGCGCTGATGCCCTGACCAGAGCCCTGCGCTCTGACGAACGACGGCGGAGCGCTCTTCGTTCCCGAGCCGACCTTCGAGGCCCACGGTGTCGCCGTCGCTGCAGCCGGTGCGGTGGCGGGCGTCACGCTCGCGAAAACGCTGGGATTCCCACGCCAATTGCTCGAAGCGTCTGGCGTGAAGGCACTGGATGACGCGCGCGGAGCGGACCCCGACAACGCCGGATCGCCCGGCAGCCCCGAGCCGCGCGGCATCCCGTCCTTCGTCATCTGCGCGACACGCTCGTGATCGCGTCGCTCGATGTCGGCCCAATCACGACGCGGGAACGCGACGCGCTTCACGTTGAGCAAGTGCCGCGCACTGATGTTGTCGCTCGTGATGTTGCCCGCTTTTGGACCGCAACCGAGCGAGAACGACGCGACGAGGTTCGTCGAATACCCGACGGCACCTTGCGAGCACGGCCCGTTGACGACCATGCGATTCGCGGGCTTCTCCAGGAAGAACGCGTCGAGCACGCGCTCGTCCTTCGCGTGCATCCCGAGCGTGTGACCGAGTCCGTCGGACTCGAGCATCGCCATGGACACCTTGCAGCCCTCTTCCCACCCGTCGACGAGGTGGAGCGACAACACGGGCGCCAGGATCTCGATCGAGAGCGGCCACTCCTTGCCGACGCCGCCCTGCCACGCGAGCAGGATCGTCGTGTGCTGCGGCACGGGAAAACCAGCCATTTCCGCGATGCGCCAGGGGTCGAGGCCGACCACGTCTGCGTTCATGTGACCGCGCACGTTGCACAACTTCCCGAGCTTCTTCGTCTCGTCCTCGTCGCACACGTGCGCGCCGCGCTTGACGAGCTCCGCGACGAGTTGCTTCGCGATGGGCGCGTCGAGCACGAGCCCTTGCTCGGAACAGCACAACGTCGCGTTGTCGAAGCTCTGGCTCGAGGTGATCGACGCTGCGGCCCACGGGATGTCCGCCGACCGATCGATGTAACAGGGCACGTTGCCCGGACCGACGCCGTAGGCAGGCCGACCCGAGCTGTACGCCGCGCTCACGAGCCCCGGACCGCCCGTCGCGAGGATCAGCGCGACGTCCTTGTGCTTCATCAACGCGCCCGTCGACTCGATCGTCGGGTTCGGCAGCACGCACACGAGGTCCGGCGGTCCGCCGGCGCGCTCGATCGCGCGGCGCAACACTTCGACCGTTTCGCCGATGCAGCGTTTCGCGCGCGGGTGTGGGCTGATCACGATCGCGTTCCGACCCTTGACCGCGATGATCGCTTTGAAAAGCGTCGTCGACGTCGGGTTCGTCGTCGGCACGATGCCCGCGATGACTCCCGAGGCCGTGCCGACTTCGACGATGCCCGTCTTCTCGTCGCGCGAAAGGATCCCGACCGTCTTCTCGTGCTGGATCGAGGCCCACGTGCCCTCGGATCCGAACAGGTTCTTCAGGACCTTGTAGTGGATCTTGCCGATCCCGGTCTCCTCGACGGCGAGTCGCGCGAGATCGTGCGCTGCTGCCGCTCCCGCCTTGGCCATCGCGGCGCACAGCGCGTCCGTCTTCTTCTGGTCGAAGGTGTGGATCGCTGCGCACGCCTTCCTCGCGCGCGCGACTTGGTCGCGCACGTCCTGCAAGGCACGGAGGTCGGGATCGAGGGTCTGCACGGACATGGGGACACGCGACGATCAGCTCGTGCGCGCCGATTGAGTGTCAGTCCGCGTTCGACTTGCCGCCGGCCGGCTTCGCGCCCGCGGGCTTCGGTACCGGCGTCATCTTCGGCAGGATCTTCCACACCTGATCGTGCGGACGCGGGATGACGTGCACGCCGACGAGTTCACCGACGCGGCGCGCGGCCGCAGCTCCGGCGTCCGTCGCGGCCTTGACCGCGCCGACTTCGCCGACGACGAACATCGTCCAGTAGCCCGCGGTGATGTTCTCGCGGCCATAGAGCTCGACCATAGCAGCCTTGACCATCGCGTCGGCGGCTTCGATGTGACCCACGAGACCCTTGGTCTCGACCATTCCCAGAGCTGTCGGCTTCATGAGACGTGACGAAATGTGCGGCGAAGAGGCCGAGGACCCGCGGTGCGAGAGCACCAGCGCCGTCTTCGGCGAGAGCACGGAGTCTAGCGGGTCGAACCTCGGAAACCACGGCTCGAGAGCTCGAGTGGACGATCATCGAACGTTGGGCCCCGTGAGATGCTCCTTCTGGAGGTGTCCGCTGCCGTGCCGGAACTCGCGCGTTGTGGCGGTGCCCCGCGCACTCCTATGCTCGGTCCCCCGTGACGCGCAAGTTCCTCACGCGACTCCTGCGCCTTCGGCTGTGGGTGTCGGAGCGATTCCGGCCGGGCGAAACGGAGGTCACGTTCTTCTGGGCGGCCGTGATCGGCGCACTCGGCGGGCTCACGTCCCCGGTCTTCCGCGCCGCGATCCACGGGGTCAAGCTCTTCTTCACGGGCAGCCCGTCGAGCTTGGCCGAGACCGCGGCCGGCCTCGATCCGTGGCAGCGCATACTCGTCCCCACCGCGGGGGGATTGCTCGCCGGACTGATCCTGCACTTCGGCGTGCGCTTCGCGCGCGGCAAGAAGAGCGCGGACTACATGGAGGCCGTCACGCTGGGCGACGGCGTGATCCGGTCGAGGCCGACGCTCGTGCGCGTCGCGTCGTCGATCTTCTCGATCGGATCCGGCGGTTCGATCGGTCGCGAAGGTCCGCAGGTCCAACTCGCGGCATTGATCGCGAGCGCGGTCGGTCGCTGGACGAAGATGCCCCGACCGCGCTTGCGCCTCATGGTCGCGTGCGGTGCCGCGGCCGGCATCGCGTCCGCGTACAACGCGCCGATCGGCGGAGCCCTCTTCGTCGCCGAGGTCGTGCTCGGGTCCATCGCGATGACCACGTTCGGGCCGATCGTCCTCGCCTCCGTCATGGCGACCGTCGTCGCGCGCATCTTCCTCGGCGGCGAGCCGCTGTTCCAAGTGCCGCCATTCCGACTCGTGACGTACTGGGAGCTCGCGCCCTACCTCGCGCTGGGCCTCATCGCCGGCGGATTCGCGCCGTGGTTCCTGCGATTGCTCGGGCATTCCAGTGCGTTCTTCGCGTCGTGGCCCGTGCCGATCTTCGTGCGCATGGCGGCCGGGGGACTCGTCGTCGGACTCCTCTCCCTGCACGTGCCCGACGTGTGGGGCAACGGCGACAGCGCGGTCACCGCGATCCTCTCGACGAACCTCGTGTGGACCGCACTGCTCACGTTGCTCGCGTTCAAGCTGCTCGCGACCGCGGCCACCGTCGGATCGGGCGCGGTCGGCGGTGTCTTCACGCCGACGCTGCTCGTCGGCGGGATCATGGGCGGGTTGTTCGGCATCCCGGTGCACGAGGCGTTCCCGCTCTCGACGGCCGAGCCGAACGCGTACGCGCTGGTCGGGATGGGCGCGATGCTGGCGGCGACGACGCTCGCGCCGCTCATGGCGATCCTGATCTTGTTCGAGATGACGCTCGACTACGACATCGTGCTGCCGCTCATGCTGGCCTGCGTGACGGCGTACACCGCCGCACGCGCATTCGGCGGTAAGTCGATCTATGCCGCGGCGCTGTCGCTTCCCGCACCGGCGGCGGCACCGCTCGACACGTTGCTCGTGCGCGACCTGATGCGCGCCGACCCGCCGCGGATCGACGAGAACGCACGCTTCCAGACGATCGTCGAAACGTTCGTGACGCATCGCCACCACAACCTCTACGTGGTCGGTCGCGACGGGCGCTTCCGCGGCGTGATCCCCTTGCACGAGATCAAGCCGTTCCTGACGGATCCGGAGCTCGGGAAGTTGGCGATCGCGCAAGACGTCCTGCGTGAGGAATTCCCGACGGTTTCGCCCGATTCGACGCTGCGCGAGACGCTCGCGCGGTTCGAGGGGCACTCGGGCGAGCGCTTGCCCGTCGTCGACGAGAACCGGATGCTCGTCGGTAGCATTTCGAAGAGCGATCTGTTGCTCACGTTGTCGGCGACCAAGTCATGAGCATCCTCTACTGGTTGAAGCGCGCGTTCGTGCCGCCGAAGCTCGTCGATCGGCGCTTCGGGAACATGGTCTATCAGCGTGTGAGCCGGGAATCCGGCGCTGACTATTGGGAAGGCGCGGGCCGATTCGCCGGTCAAGACGTCGAGTACTTCGTAGGGCGGCGAGGAGTCGGGCCCCACGGAAGTGCAGCGCGCGCTGTGCGACGTGCTGGAGCAGAACTGGGCCGCGATCGAACCGCGCTTGGCGAACTACCTCGAACAGAACGCGACCGAAGAAGAATTCGGCAACCGGCCGCAACGACTCACGGGCTATTCGCTCGGGTCGTTCGCGATCCCCGTCCAAGACGACGGCGATCCGCGCTTCACGATCGGCTACGTCGAGCGCGAGGGCGGCGAGCTCTTCGATTTCGTTTTGCTGGGTTTCGAACCGCGATCGATACACCTCGGTGGTTGACGGCGCGGGCGATCCCGAGCGAGCCGTCTTGCGGGAGAGCGCGCGAAGAACTCGGCGGCTTCGGGAAGTCGTGTCGGCAGTCAGCCGCCGGCGCGGGTGCTCGCCACCGAAGTCGACCTCCGCGGGGACGCGTCCGCGCTGGGTCGAGCTCTCGTCGCCTGCCGCGCCTGCGATCTTCGGAGTCAGTCTGGCTTCGTGGGCTGCACTGCGTTCCGACGCTCGAGTCGAGGCCCGGGATGGACGGAGGAGGGACCGGCAGGGCGGCGCCTACAGCCAGAAGTGCTCGAGGCGGCTGCGAGGTCCGGGTGAGCAGCTCGAAGTCGCCGTGAGCAGCTCGAAGTCTCCGTGAGCAGCTCGAAGTCTCCGTGCGCAGCTCGAAATCTCCGTGAGCAGATCGAAGTCTCCGTGAGCAGATCGAAGTCTCCGTGAGCAGCTCGAAGTCTCCGTGAGCAGATCGAAGTCTCCGTGAGCAGCTCGAAGTCTCCGTCAGCAGCTCGAAGTCTCCATGAGCAGCTCGAAATCGCCGTGAGCAGCTCGAAATCGCCGTGAGCAGCTCGAAGTCTCCGTGAGCAGCTCGAAGTCTCCATGAGCAGCTCGAGATCGCCGGGAGCAGCTGGGAGTCTCGTTGAGCAGGTGAAAGTTCTGTGAGCGGCTCGAAGTCTCCGTGAGCGGGGATTCAGGTGTTCCGAACGCCCGCCCTGACTGCGTTCGGCCGCGGGGGGGCGATACGTGGGGCGGATGTGCGCGGAATCATCGGCGCAACTCAACTGTGCGGCCGGCACGAACCTCTCGAGGTCGGTTGCAGCGTCCTCGGTCGCTCGCTCGAGACGAACTGGTGTCGACATGTATTCCGTCGGTCCGTCGATCCGACGGTGCGACGGCCGAGGCCGAGTGCGAGGCGGAGTGCGATGCCGATGCCGAGGCCGAGGCCGAGTGCGAGGCGGAGTGCGATGCCGATGCCGATGCCGAGGCCGAGGCCGAGGCCGAGGCCGAGGCCGAGTGCGAGGCCGAGTGCGAGGCGGAGTGCGAGGCGGAGTGCGATGCCGATGCCGATGCCGAGGCCGAGGCGGAGTGCGATGCCGATGCCGAGGCCGAGGCCGAGGCCGAGTGCGAGGCAGAGGGTGCTGCACCACACCCAGCTCGTCCTCGCGAACGACGCGGGCAGCAATCGAACGAACGTTGCTCGTCGGACGAACCGACGTGGACCTCACCGGACTCTCGCCGAATGTCCGCGGAATCATCGCGCGGTCTCGCGGGTGCTAGAGCCGAGCGGTCGAACCTCGACGGCTTGGACTCGAGCACGCAGGTCGGGCCGCGACGTGTGGCGCACAGCGCTTCGAATGTCCGCGGACTCGAATCCCGCGCTGGGGACAGTCTTTGCTCGATGCTTGTTTTCTCGTGATTTTCGACGACCCGAGCGTTCGCCGCGCGTTCTATCGGAAGGAGGGAGTCGATGGAGCACTCGCACTCGCACTCGCACTCACACTCGCACTCGCTCATGCAGTCTCAGTCGCAGTCACGCATGCCGTCGCAGCCAAGTATGCCGCCGCAGTCCCAATCCGTTCGCCAGCTCGACCTGTTCCGTCGCGGCGGCACGCGAGCCGGCGCAGGTCGCAAGCCGAAGGGCGACCGCGCCCTCGTTCCGCACGACACGCGAGCGCGTGTGACGCGGCGCACGCCGGTCCTCGTCACGACGAGGCTCCTCGCGGGACTGCCCAACCTGCGGAGCGAACGCACGCTCGCGCTCTTGCGCGCGACGCTCGCCGCGGGCGCAGACCGATTCGGCTTCCGGCTCATCGAGTACTCGATCCAGTCGAACCATCTGCACTTCGTCGCCGAGGCGCAGGACGAGATCGCGCTGGCGCGCGGCATGAAGGGGCTTCTCGTGCGCATCGCGAAGGCGTTGAATCGCTTGTGGGAACGGACGGGTCGCGTCGTTGGCGACCGCTACCACGCGCGGGTGCTCAAGACGCCGCGCGAGGTGCGCAACGCGCTCGTCTACGTGCTGCAGAATGCGCAGAAGCACGGCGCGCGCATCTTCGGCATCGATGCGCATTCGTCTGGCCCGTGGTTCAGCGGGTGGATGGATCGGACGCCGAGGAGCGATCGTGCGTTGCCC